>MKWU01002320.1_pt1 | contig 28987 bp, 20 predicted proteins | sample 809101 | NCBI WGS metagenome assembly MKWU01 (sample SAMN05860141, study PRJNA318959) | sponge metagenome | host: Aplysina aerophoba | place: Slovenia: Piran, Adriatic Sea, Gulf of Piran | collected 2013-05-07 | reverse complement strand
CAAACTCTCGGTCGCAGTCGTCGGCAAACACCACGCGATCCGAATAGGCTTTGATCTCCACAATCGTATGGAGCGCGTTGGCGAACGACCAGAGCAACGAAGTGTCGCCGAGATCGAACAGGATGCCATTCTCGACCGCCTGAGCGTCGAATCGATACACCTGCTCCTGATCGGCAGCCGACTCCAAGCATGACATGAGCGCAGTTCGCGACGCGCTGCCGGGGATGCCCTCGGAGTACCTGAGCCAGCGAGAGCCGTCGAAACACCATGCGGCCGAACGGACGGCATCGGCGCTCAGCAATGCAGTGGTCGCCAACGTCGAAATCAGCGCCACTAGTAGGAGCAACCATGCTCGAAGGAGCGTGCGAGCAACCGGTATGCGCATCGCCTCAGAACCTCATCTCAGCCGCCCTACTCAAGATACTCGCGATTCAGCTCCCTCAGTTCATCCATGTCGGGAAGGCGGCCCGTGGCGGCTTTGCTGAAGACCAGTTCTCCGTTGACCGAACACTCGAATAGGTCTTTGGTGTCGGGGATCAGCTTGATGTCTGAGACGAGATGGTGGGTATCGGTCATCAGCTCGCCGAGCATCCACGAAGTACGAGGCCAGTAGCCGCAGTCGGCGCAGTCGGCGACTTCAATTTAAACTGTTTCTCGGACACGGCCAGATCCTCTGGCCTGGATTGGCTGGCCAAACCCTCGGGGAGAGGGAACTGGGGCAGGAGAGGGGATTGGGGCTTGCCGCCCAGGTACTGCTCGAGGCGCCGGCCGACCTCAGCCGTCGTGCCCTCCGGCAGCAGGACCATCTGCAGCTCGGCGCCGGCGTCGGAGCGCGACTTCAGGAGTTCGGGCACTTCCTCGTTTGACCTGATCACCTGGATTTCGCGAACCATGTCCTCAGAGAAGGCCATCAACGCACCTTCGGCCACGCCGTCGGCCCAGGCAGCGCAGGAGTCCTTGAACTCCGACTCGTAGGGCGAAAGGCATGCCAAAGCGACAGAGTTAGGAACCGTCCTGCCCAGAGAGGCAACCATCGATTGTCGTCGCCGGGTTGCCTATCGTCTCACTTCATCCTGATGGCTCCAGTCGTCCCGCCCCCGCCTGCCCGGCTGTGGCGCTGCGAACGCTAGATGTTGCGCAGCCTGGTGCCAGGGCACTCCTCACGGCCGTGTGGTATCAGCAAATCGGTGGCCACCAACCAATATCAAGTCCGCTTCCAGATCAGAGTGCCAGCGAGAATCTCAACTCGAAGGTTCTTGATCTCGTCCGGTTGGTGGGCCAGCATGGAGCCTGACCAGGCCGCCTGGGCCGTCGATCGGTTCGGTCTGCACCCGGTTGCAGCGTTCAACCAGCCAGTCGGGCTCGATTCGTTCTGGGAACAGTCCTGGGTGGGACACGACCGTGATCGGGTGCCGACAGGCGCCCAACCCCGGCGAGGCGCACCAGCGCCGCTGCGCCGAAAAGTTCGGCCCAAGCTGGCACGAACTCGATACCGGCCATTAGCCGATGCTCAGCACGCCGGACGAACTGACCAACCTGATCCTCGGTGGCTAACACTGGCTTCACAGGCCTGCCAACGACATCCTTGAGGCCTCCCACGCCAGCAGTTGAGCAGCACGGCATGCCCGAAACCTCGGTATGGTTGAACCCGCGGGGGAGGAGTGCGTTTCGCGTATGAGCCGCGGGTTCGCCTTCCGAGTTGGCGCGATCGCCGCTCTGGCCTTGTCATTGGTTATGGCCTGGACGGCCAGTACGGCTTTCCATGACTCGGACCCGACAGCCGCCATCGCGCGATCAGTTGACAATCTGTCGTTGTCAACTATCGCTCCCACGCACTACTCCGATACATATCTGTCGCCCATTGAGGACGATGTCCCAGAATTCCCAACCGCGGACAGCGATGTGGTCTCGACTCCTGAAGAAACTGAGACCGAGCCAGCAGTCAGCGTCTCGCCAGCCGGTAGAGATCTATCTCCGTATTCGCCGTTGACGATCACGTTCCGCAATCCTCCTCAAGAAAGCAATCCACAACAGGTCGTCTCAATCGACCCACACCTGGACGGCACACTCGGCTGGCTGGACGACTCGACACTGCTATTCCGACCTGCCGCACCCGGATGGCAACAAGGCCAGCAATACCAGCTTGTAATCCTGGCTGCGGCTCTGGGCGCTGAGAGCGACTTCTCACACACATTCATCGCCGGAGGCGGCCTGGAAGTTGCATACTTCGTTCCCGGCGATGGTGACATCGAAGTACCGGTCGATGCGCAGATTCTGGTTCAGTTCAACCGTTCCGTCGCACCGCTGACGGTGCTGAGCAACGTTTCCGGTCCCTCCGCCCTGGAGTTCCAGCCACCGCTGGAGGGTGTCGGAGAATGGCTCAACACCTCCTTGTTCCGCTTCAAGCCCGACTCGCTGGCCCCGAGCACGAAGTACACGGTGCATGTCCGTGTTGATCTAACCTCTGCCATCGGCGAGCATTCGATTTCCGACATCAGCTGGAGCTTCACTACCGTCCAACCGGCTGTTGTGGCCGTCACACCTCCCGATGGCGCCGAACACATCGCGCTCGACTCGCCCATCGTCGTCACATTCAATCAGCCGATGGACCGGGAATCCGTCGAGTCTCGCCTGCAACTGGGCGATGCCGGGTCAGCGCTCGTAGGCACGTTCGACTGGAACGATGACCTGACCACTGTCACGTTCACGCCCGCGGATGCTCTGGATCTGGGCAGGGTGTACAACGTCGTGGCGCCGGAAGGATTGCGCAGCGCCAACGGCGGCGCATCTCTAGCAATGCGCTCATCCAGCTTTAGGACCATCCCCTGGCCCAGGCTGATCCAGACCAGACCCCGCAATGGTGCGACAGAAGCCGGGCGTACCAGCATTTCCCTGCGTTACAACACTCTGATCGACCTCAGCTCATTCGAAGACCGGATTGCGATCAGCGGAATCGATCCATCGAGCATCGAGTTGTCCGGTCACTACTGGTCCGAGTCTTTCGGCGATTTCACTGCCTGGTTCGACGTCAACCTGGACTATTCGACGACCTACACGGTCAACGTCGCCGCTGGCGTGCTTGATCAGGACGGACGGCCGGCGCCCGCCCATGAGTTTCGGTTCACCACGGACCATCCTCCCAATTGGCCAATCCTGTCCCTGGCCTCTCGATCCAGCTTTACCACCATGTCCGCGGACCGGGATCAGGTGGTCCACTTCAACGCGGCCCGAATTGGCGAGGCGCGATTCGAGCTCTTTGAGCTTTCGCAGCAGGAGAGTGATGTCTTTCTCCGTCGCGGCGCCATCTATGGAGCTCGCTCAATCCTTGCAGAAGCCGCTTCCATACCGGCGTCAGACTGGCCGGATCGGGAACCGGTGCGCCAATGGTCGGTGGAGATTGAACCCTCGCAGCAGGAAGAAGTTCGTCTCCACTCGACCGTCCTTGGAGGAGATACTCCGCTCGAACGCGGCCACTATCTCCTCGTCGCCACTCCTGACCAAACCTGGGACGGGGAAGAAGAGCAGTACGGCCGCTGGCTCATGGTCAGCGTGGTCGACACCGCCATGATCATCAAGCACGCGGCTGGCGAACTCGTCGTCTGGGCTCTGGACCACGACACAGGAGAGCCTCTGGCTGAAGTCCCAGTCCTCGCTGCTTCGATGGGCTACACGGCCGACAGTCCCTTCCAACCAGGCAATACCGACGCCGACGGCGTCGCACGGATCGCCATGCCCATTGAAGAGGGGTTCTACGATGAGCCCTACTGGCTGTACGTGACGAAGATTGATAACGGGGCGAATCTCGGCGTGTCGGCAACCTGGTGGGACAGAGGCATTTCACCGTGGGAGATGGACGTGCCGACTCGGGCTTACTTCCCCGGCCACCGCGCTCACCTGTTTAGCGAACGCCCTATCTATCGCCCGGGCGAGACGGTGTACATCAAAGGCGTCATTCGGTTCGACAGCGACGGAACCTACACCGTCCCAGACGACAACGAAACGTTCAGCCTGGAGATATCCGACCCGCAATACAACTCGTTCTTGACCAGAGCGCTGAAACTGAGCGACCTCGGGACGTTCAACATCGAAACCACGCTCCCAGTCACCGCTTCCACGGGTACCTACCGGGTCAAACTCTCCGACACGAACGAAGAGGTAGTTAAGCAAACGTCGTTCAGCGTCGAGGAGTTCCGGCCGCCGGAGTTTCAGATCGCCGTGACGGCGGCCGATCTAGACCTGGTCGCAGGTGATGCGACGGACGTAGAAGTGCTGGCCACCTTTTTCTTCGGCGGAGGCGTTGCCGGCGCCAGAGTCGACTGGCAGGTCAACTCGTGGCCCAGCACAATGCGGGTTGCCGGCTACCGGGATTACACGTTCTCGGATCGCGCACACCGGGTTAACAGACCTCTGAACGCTCTTGTCGCACATGGAGAAACAACTACGGATGCGTCCGGCGCCGGTAGGTTCGATTTAGCTGGTGAGTTGACAGAGGAAATGCGGCCGAACGAGCTCCACATTGGTGCCACTGTTACCGATGCCAGCGGACAGGTAATCGCCGGAAGCACAAGGGTCACCGTGCATCCTGCGCGTTGGTATGTCGGGATCAAGCCTGAGTCACGCCTCGCGCGCGCCGGAGTGCCGACCACCATCAATCTTGTCTCCGTCGATTTCCGTGGAACCCTGGCACCCGAGCGGCCCGTCACAATACGCCTCTACAAGCGGGAGTGGACCAGCTCCCTTGATCCGGAGACGGGGCTCTCCGAAAACCAGATTTCGGAAACTGAAGTGGATGCCTGGGAGCTGACGACCGACGAAGATGCAATCGGTTCCGTCGATCTCGTCGCCGACGAGCCTGGCTCTTACGTCGTGGTCGGCGAGTCGACCGATGAACAAGGCCGAAAGGCGATCGCCTCCCGATCCCTCTGGGTCAGAGGCGGCGGCCGAGCGTCATGGCCCGAGAGTGACAACGGCGCGATCAGTCTGATCGCCGACCGCGAGCAATACCAGGTTGGCGATGTCGCCGAGATCCTTGTGCCGGCTAGCTTCGCCGGAGCGACGGGGCTCGTCACATTCGAGCGAGGCAGCGTTCTCACGACCGAGGTACGGCACTTCCCGACCAACGCCGAAGTGTTGCGAGTTCCAATCGAAGATTGGCACATCCCCAATGTCTTCGTCGGTGTCACCCTTTATCGTCCACCGACTGCCGACGACCCGTATCCGCGATACAACATCGGCTATGCCGAGCTGCGCGTCTCATCCGCGCCGCGCCAGCTCGAGGTCAGTATCGAACCAGAGCAAGCACAAGCTGAGCCGGGAGAGACGATCTCGTATCGGTTGCAAGTCAGAGACGCCGACGGCCGGGGCGTTGCAGCTGACGTGTCAGTGGGCGTCGTGGATCAGGCCGTGCTCTCGCTGTTGGATGAAGCCGAGCCCGACGGCATGCGCGTGTTCTGGGCCGACCGTCGTCTCGGTGTCCGCAACTCATCGTCATTGGCGGTGTCCATTGACGCGCTGAATCGGCAGTTTATGAACATCGCCAGAGGCGATCGTTCCCTTGCAAGCTTCTCTCGCAAGGACTACGCAAGGCTGGCAGAAGAGTTCTATCCGCAGAGCGGCGGTGGTGATGAGCTCGCTTCTGATCCTCTGATCGGCAGCGCTCAAGCCGACGAGACCCTCCGCTCCGTCTTCCGCAACACGGCTCTCTGGCTCGGGCAACTGCGCACAGACGCAGATGGGCGAGCGAGTTTCGATCTCCCCTTGCCCGACAACGCCACCACCTGGCGCATCCGCGCCCGGGCGTCCGACGCCGAGACGCAGGTCGGAGAAGATGTCGAAGAACTGCTCGCCACCCGACCACTGCTCGTGCGACCAGCCTTGCCTCGATTCCTGCGCGTTGGCGACGAGGTCACGCTCCGCTCCCTGGTGCAAAACGGCACCGGCCTGCCCCGGCGAGTCTATGTGTCGATCGAGGCTCAGGGCGTCGTTCTACACGAGTCCGGCAAACGTTCGCAGCTGGTCGCGAACGGTTCCTCGTCCGCCTTCGGTTGGATGGCGCGCGCCACCGAGGAAGGCGTCGCCGTGATCCGCTTCCGAGCCGTCACCGGGAGGTTCAACGACGCCGTTGAAATCACCATTCCTATCCATCCAGCCGTGACGCCCGAATCAACCGCCACTGGCGGCGTGGTCAGGGACTACCCGGTTACTGAGCCAATTTTGCTGCCCGATGACAACGTCACACGGCGCGGCTCGCTGGAGGTCGCCCTGCAGGCCTCACTGGTCGGCACGCTGGAGGACGAGCTTCAGCACCTGCTGCCACGCGGGGCAAGAGAGTCCAACGTCCGAATCGCCAGTCGGATGTTGGCGTTCGCCGCGGTCGAGCAGGTTAAGTCCGGCACTCTGACAGACCAACAACGCGAACAGCTTCAGACGGATACTGAGCTCCTGGTCCGCGAGCAGAGCAGAGACGGTGGATGGGTCTGGTGTCGTTCCTGCGTCATTAGCAACCCTACCGTGACAGCCTGGGCGCTCCTGGCGCTCAGCAACGCTCTGGCGGCCGGATTCGATGTGCCGGTGCGCGCCGTCATCGACGGTATTGAATACATGAACAGTGAAGTCCTGAAAACCGACAGTCCCAATCTGCGAGCATTCCTCCTCTATGCGGCCGCCCAGGGCGGTTCAACGAACGACGCCCAGCCGCCAATCACGCAGTGGCAGCGGTTGGTCGACCAGCATCGCGAAGAACTGTCCCACTGGGGTCGCGCCTACGCGGTCCTTGGGTTGATGGCGGCGGGTCACGACCGAGATCACGAAATCGTGCGACTCCTGCTCAATGACCTCAACGCAGCAGCCCAACCCAGCGCAAACGGCAACCAGTGGGCCGATGATCCACACCCCGGCTCAATGCACAGCAGCAGCGTCCGTATCACCGCGATCGTCCTGGCCGCGTTGGTCGAGGCCGAGCCGGAGCACCCGCTGATCGAGGAGACCGTCCGCTGGTTGGTCCACGCCAGAGGCGCAAGACGTTGGCAGTCATCCGTCGAACGCGCCCAGGCTGTGTCAGCATTGGCGGCCTTCGCCCGCGGCACCGGCGAACTCGAAGCCGAGTACGACTATCGAGTGCTGCTCGACACGACGGAATTACTCAATGGAACATTCAATGTGTCTGCCAGAGAGTCCAGCGATGGCACGGAGCTTCCACTCGACGAGTTCGGCGGCGATGGGTTGAGGCTGCTTCACTTCGAACGCGACCCCAACACCGCCGGACGGATGTACTACACGCTCAACCTGCAGTACTCGACCCCGGCAACCGAGGTATCGGCGCTCAACCGCGGTATCGCCGTCTCTCGCCGATACTCGCGAATCGATGACCCCGACCGATCAGTCAACCGAGCAGCGCTGGGCGAAGTGGTCCGAGTGGAACTCACGGTGGTCGTCTCAGCGTTGCGGCACTACGTCACAATCGCTGATCACCTGCCCGCCGGGCTGGAGCCGATCGTGACGCGACTCAAGACCACCGCGCCCTGGCTGCGAGAACAGCTCGCCGAGGAGCGCGGCGAGTCGCGAGGATTCAGCAACGCTGGCTACTACGCTCCCTGGTTCGCCTGGTACTTCAGCCCCTGGGATCAGGTCGATACGCGAGACGATGGCGTCACGCTTTTGGCGCAGCAACTGGCTGAGGGCGTTCATCGGTACATCTACTACGCAAGAGCCACGACGCCCGGGGACTTCTTCGTCGCCCCTGCACACGCGCAGGAGTCCTACTTCCCCGACATCTTCGGCCGAAGCGACAGCACGCGCTTCACCGTTCACGATTCCCTGCCAATCTGCCATTCGCGAGAGTGACCGGTCTCGGTTCGGCGCAGCGAGTCAAGCAGCCTCATGGTCGAAACATTCGTCATACCCGCGCTCCCAACTAGAGGCTGTGGGTCGCCCATCCGCTGGCTCACCTTTCGCTCGACCACGACTTGCTACGCCTCAACACACACGAAACGTGCGCGATGCCAACGCATCGCGCACGTCGTTGTCGGAGTTCGGGCCGCAGCGGGAGGTTGAGGCCCACCGATTCCGATGCCGGAGTTCCCAAGTTCCAGGGCAAGCCGGCGGCGCCTGATCCGACCGGATGGTAGGTCAGCACGTCGGTCCAGGTGCTGAAGAACATCCAGACCGGCATGTAGTCATACCCGGGAGCGAGGGTGGAGACGTAGCCATTTGCGAAGGCGTCATCCACGCGGAAGTCGGTATCGAGAATCTCGATTCCATCCGAATCGGAATCGGGGCTCGTGAACGTGTACTCGAACAACAACGTCGTGACTTCCGTCAAGTCACAGTCGTCGATCAGGGTCGCAGGCCTGACGTTCTGGCCGACCAGCAGATCGATCGTCGGCGTCGACTCGATGCTCACTTGGTGATCGAACACGATCTCAAACGTGAACGTCTCATCCGCTTCGTTGTAGTCGTCGTTGCCAGGCTCGGAGGTAACGTTCAGCCCGGCCGCCCGCCACACCGCCATAGACGGTCTGCCGCGGATCGGCCGGAATCTCGTCGAAGTCGCTGTCGACGCTTCCGCCATTGATCGTCTGGACATAGTCGTAAGCTCCATCGCTGCTGGCCCGTGTGATGCTGTTGCCGTTGTAGGCGGCGTCAGCCTTGCGGAATTCGCTCGCAAACTGCCACGTGTCGGCGCCGCTGCCGCCGGCGCAGTTGAGAGTCCGGCTGGAGTCGCCGTGCGGGCAATCGTGGTCTCTGCCGAAGATTTGCGGATACGCGTCGGGGTCCGTCAACGTCACGGCCACCTCGAACAAGACCTCGATGCCCTTCGATCGTTCGTAAAGGAACCACGATCCATCGAATGGTTCGGTGGCGACTTCACGGCTCCAGCCCAAGCGCAAGAGGTGAGGCGTGCAGCCTTGCCACATCCAACAACAAGGATGAAACCGCCCTGACCAATGTGGCGAACCCTCGAGGAGGAGTGCAGGCTCACCCAACTATGTGTCGAGCACGAACCTCAACTCGAAGGTTCTTGATTTTGTCCAGTTTGGTGGAGCCAACGGAGCGAGGCAGGAGATTCCGCCGGCTCGCGATTAGTGGACCATAAGTGCTGTGCCCCCGATTACCCGGTCCGCCACGCTCGCCTGCTCGATTAGACCGGCTATCCGAGAATTTATTCCTGATTACACGCTGGATACACGATCAGTTCTACCTACATGCACGTTCCCAAAGTCAAAGAAGTGGGAGAATGGCAGCGACGGCCAACAAGGTGATTCCGGGTGGGGTGGACGGAGGTCGGGATGTTGCGACGCGTGCCGAGACTGCGAACCGTGTTGCTGGGCTGTGCCATGCTGTTCGGTCTGGCCGCTGGATCCTGGTGGACGCTGCCCAGCGCGGATGCTCAGGGCGGGATGCCGGGCGCGCCCGACATTCACACGATCACGCCCCTGCACCAGGGGCTGCGGGTCTACTGGTGGCCGCCCGGCCGCGACGGCGGCACGGCGCTAACCGGCTACGACGTGCACTACCGCGCCAGCGGAGTTCAGGCCTGGACCGACGCCGGACACAGCGGTCTCTCTCAACCGGCCGCGATCAGCGGCCTGCGCTTCGATGCGACCTACGAGGTACGGGTGCGGGCGCGCAACGCCAACGGCGCCGGACCCTGGTCGATCGTGGATTCGCGGCGCACCGCGCGCGACGACGGCCGTCCCGATCCGCCGTTGCCGCCGACCCTGACGCCAGGCGACGGCGAGATCGCGGTGTCCTGGCAATCGCCGGCTTACACCGGCGCTCGGCCGATCAGCGGCTACCGGGTGCGCTACACGAGCGACGACGGCGACACCTGGCGCACCTGGTCGTCGGGCGGGAGCAGTCTGATCACGGGGACATCGGCCACGATCACGGGTCTCGACAACGACGTCCTGACGGGCGTCATCGTGGCGGCAGAAAACAGCCGCGGCCGGAGCACCTGGTCCGCGCATACGGCCGAGGCCGTCCCGGTCGGGGCGCTGAGCCTCACGCTGGAGAGTTCGCGCGATCTCTGCACGGCCAACACCCTGACCGAGCTGAGTTGGACGATCACGGGCGGCGTCCCGCCTTACACACTGACCATCGAGGGTGAGAAGGTCGATTCGAATGCGGAGTCCCACCGCGTCAACTGCGGACCATTGCAGATCGACCCCCAAACCGAGGAACCGCTGCCGAATCAGAAGAGGGAGTTCTCGGCTAACGTCAATGACTCGCGACTGCCGATCTCGTCATCGGTTGCCACGGTCATGGTCGGGCTTGCGCGGCCACTTGCTCCTCCCAGTGATCTCAGCTTGTCCACGTTTCCCGAGCGAGTCTCCGTTACCTGGTCGGATGACTCCGAAGAGTTCCGCACGGTCAATCTCGCAGGCGAGGAAGCTGGCGTTGTGATTCGTTATCGCCCTCTGAGATCGGTTCTATGGACCTACTCGCAGCGCGTCAGCCGATTCCCAGGCACTTGGCTGCAGGCGGAGACTGGCGAGCACGTGTTGCAGGCGACTGCAGTTCGTTCGCCGATCGAGTTGCAGACACCCGCAGCCCTGGTTTGGGGTCAAGATCTCCGTTTCGCTCGGCCTACCGCAGCACAGAACGTGGTCACAGTTGCCACGCATGACACGATCGTCGTTAGCTGGGATCGGCAGCCCCTGTCGCGCGCCTCCGGCATCGTTTCTCTTCGCTCCCCAGATGACGACTATCTGACTAGAGGCTTCCAGGAGGATGGCAACGCTGGGCGGCAAGAGATCGCGTTCAGCCATCTGCCGCCAGATACGGAGTTCGTGCTCACGACTTACGTGCAGGGAAGCGATCACGGAGGTCCGGTGACGAATAACACCTACGCCAGTACTACGATTCGCACCCAATCGCCTCCGCCTGGTTGGCAGGCACCGCAACGAGTTCCGCAGAATCTCAGAGCCAGCGCCACCGCCAACTCCATCACAATCGACTGGGAGCCACCCTTCGCTGGAGCCGAAGAGAAGTACCTAGTTCAAGTCTTCGAAACCTCAACGGGTGTGGAAATCGACTCTAGGTCCTTCCATGACGGCACCAGAACCTGGACTACGGGGGGGCGCTATTGGCTGGTCGTCGCAGGGTTTTCCTACCGTGTTCGTGTGCTACACCGCGCCATTCCCCAAGCCGAGGCAAGCGTCATAGTGACAGTTGCCTCCGGCGGTGGTGTACAAGGGCAAGGCACCGCGACTACGCCTACCGATCCGTGGGAGGAGATCTGGAACATCCCTTTTCGTCCGATCTGGCCAGTGTCCGTCAACGCGAACTACGACTATGTCGATGATCCCTATAAGTGGCGTCTCGAGTACCAACGAGATCGCTCGCTTGATTCGAAAGAAAAGTGTGCCGCGTACAAGAGAACGCATCCTTTGGCCTATTGGGGACCAGACAACAATCAAAGTCCATTTTGCTATGTAGATCTACCCCACAAAGCGAGGTATCACGCTGGACTCGACATTGGTGCAGATGATTCGCTGTTCGAGTATCACAGAGCTGAAGAAGTCCGCGGAGATGCTGTCGTTGCCGCGGAAGCCGGCCAAATGCGGTTGTACAACAACGTGCTAGCTGAAGAGAACCTGGTGTACTACTGCCCACAGGTCGGTGGCCGACTAACGGATCAGTTCATCACTCATAGAGATCAACGTCGGGGAAGCCTGGGGTGTGACAACTCGCTACTCGGGCCGTCAAGCGGCCGAACGATCCTGATTTTTCACGATGGCGGACTGGGTCGGCGATACGTCACCAAGTATGCGCATCTGCAGGCGGGATCCATTCCAGCAGAACTATTGGTTGCACTGGGGGTCGACCCGGCCTGCGATGCTGAACGGTTGGCTGCGGTCGGCGCTACTGAAGATCAAGCCTGCAAAGCCGACCCGGCGCGTGCCGTGCACGTCAAGAAGGGAACCGTCATCGGGGCGGTCGGCAGCTCCCAATACCTGCAAGGCAGCGGCGCATCAGAACACAGCTTTTCGGACGTCCATCTGCACTTCGAGATTCGGTACTTCGATGGCACGGACTACGATAGTTGGTACAAGGCGGACAATGCCAGCGGCTGCTCTGCTCGTCCTCCAAGTCATTGTGGGTGGACCTCCATCCGGAAGATGGACACGGTGGAGGATGTAGAGAGGCATCTTCCCCCGTTACCTGCATCCTGGGTACCTACGGACCCAGGCGGCCACTCCTCTGAGGAATGGGAACCAAGCGATCCCTTGATTCGAAAACTACCTGCCAATCGGCACGTGATCGAAGTGGTTGGCACTGAGATTGTTGCTGGGCAGCAGAACAAACCGGATGCGCTCAAGACGCAGGTGTCGGCCGCATTCTGGCGCCCGCTTTTCTATTCGCGCTACTTCCTCGAACCGCCACGCACGGCGACTCACGGCATCGCGGGAACCAGAAGTGGGGTTGATCGATACTTCGTTGCGTCGTCATGCCAAGACGCGGAGCCGACACCTGCTCCGGGGCCGGTCACCGGCGACCCCGCGGTCGACCGAAACAACGAGGCATCCCCTGCCGGCGAACTACCTCGACAAATGGTCATTCTTGATCTGAACCAGGGCGACTCATGCATCGTTGATGTGCTTACTGGAAACTGGTCCTATCCGGAACCAATCAGAAATCCCAGCACAGGACGCTGGGGTGTGCACCGAAGTGATATAGAGTTACGCGATCCGTCGGCGCTTATCGCCTGGGCAGCGAATCTAGAGGCTTCCGTGGACGAGCAGACTCTGCCGGGACAGCAGTTGGCAGGCAACGCGATTAACCTCTACACGTTCGTCGGGCATCGGGGACACACGTACCAGTTTTGCACGATCCCACCCGCTCCGAAGGCTCCGGTACCCGGAGTCTGCACAGACGAAACATCTGCCGCGAACACGGCCGAACTGCTGCTGGTGGGACCCTCGGGAGCTATCCCTGACGGGATCGCGAACGCCAACGGGTTGTCTTGGACCGTGCCGGCCAGCGCGCCGCCCGAAGCGACCTACACGCTCGTCGTGCGCCGCCGCGACCGCGAACGTCAGGCGAACCCGTCGCCGACCAACTACAAGTTCGCGCTGCGTTACACAGTCCCTCTGATCAACAAGTGCGGGAGCCTGTCCGGCATTTCAGGGCAAGGAGGCCCCGTGGTCCGCGCCGTCGCTGCGACGACCGTCTGCGAACCGCCGCTGCCGACCAATGTCAGAGTGACCAGCCAGACGGACGACAGTCTGACTGTGGCCTGGGACGGCGTGGACGGTGCGACGAAATACGAGCTGAAGGCGATCACAACCACCGACTGCGAGGCAGACCAGACGCCGGACGACCAGCTCAAGTCGACGACTGACACAACCTATCCGTACCTCGGCCTCGAAGCGGATACGGACTACACCATCTGCGTCCGCGCCGAGAGAGTCATCGGCTCGGCGCGTAGCGCATTGACGATTCGGGCGGCCTGGGCGAGCGGTTACGGACGAACGCTCGCAGAGGATCGACTGCCTCAGCCGACCAAGCTGCGTGTCGTCGAGCGGACGAGCGGAACCCTGACCGTGCGCTGGGACGGCCCAGCTGGTACGCAGTCGTACCAGTTACGAACGGACGAGGATGACACCACGATCACGTCGGCGAACGATTTTGCGGGTACGCGGTCGCACCGCCTAACCGGGCTGTCGTCGGCGCGCGGCTACAAGGTCCAGGTGCAATCGCTACAGGGAGCGCTGACCTCCGAGTGGACGATGCCGATCACCGTCTACACATCGCTGCCGACGCCGGTGATCGATGCGAATCAGGTCAGCGCGACTGCGGAGACGGCGTCGTTCGCATGGGGCGAGGTGACAGGCGCGAACAGGTACGAGGTGCGGCGTGTTCCCGATGGCCGAACGGAGGAGAAGCGGGCCAATGCGCTTCGGCACGAGTTCAGCGGGCTAACGCCGAACACGCCCTACCAGCTGTCGGTGCGCGCGACGCTGGTGGGCAACTCCGAGGTGACGTCGGCCTGGGCATCGACCACGAAGACGACCCAGCCGCCGGACCCATCGTTGAAAACCCTGGCGCTGTCGGGCGTCTCGTTCAATTTCGACCCGGCCGTCACCAGCTACAGCCCGACCGTGGACCATGACTTGTCGCGGACCACGGTGACGGCGACGCCGAACCACTCGAATGCTTCACTGGTCATCGCGCCGGACGACGCTGACACAAACACAGACGCGCACGAGGTGCGGCTGAGCGCGGGCGCGACCACGATCACTGTCACCGTCAGCCACGCCGGCGCGACGCGCGTCTACACGGTGACCGTCACCCGTACCGCACCGCTCGTCCTGACCGCCTCGGCCGATCTGACCACTTGCGAGAGCGGCGGCACGGTAGTCGTCTCGTGGACCATCGGCGGCGGCGCAACGCCGTACACGGTTAGTGTGACCGGCGCTGCGGATGTCACGACGAGCCAAGCCACGGGCAGCGCGAACTACGTCTGTCCCCAGACGGCGGGCGCGGCCTCGGTCAGCGTGAGCGTGCGAGACGCCGGCGGTCAGCGCGCATCGAAGACGCTCAACCTGACCGTGAACGCGAAGACGCCGCAGCTCAAGATCACGAGCGCAAGCACGACCTGGACGCACTGCGAAGCCGGCCGGCATCAGGTTCCGGTCGACTGGTCGGCCTCCGGTGGCAAGCCGCCCTATGCCGCCGCCGGCACGAGAATCGACGCCGATAGTGTGACGCTGCTCTGTCCGGCGGCGGGTGCCGCGCTGACGCTGGCGGTGACCGACAGCAGCAGTCCGCCGCAGGCGGCGACGGCGGACGTTTCGATTACGGCGACCGAGCCGCTCAGTCTGAGCGCGCGGGCGGAGTCATTGAGCTGCGAGCAGGGCGGCCAGGCGACCATCATCTGGACCGTCTCGGGCGGGGCCGGTCCCTACCAGGTGTCGGTCGGCGGCCGGGCGCAGCAGAACACGTCCCGCGAACGCGAGACTCAGAATCGGCGCACAGCGGTGGCATGTGGTGAAGCCGGCAGTCAAATCGTCTCACTGTCCGCCGCCGACGCCAGCCAGCCGAACAGGCTGGTCGCCGTCGGGCAGGTCACGCTGACCGTGACCGAGCCGCCCCCGCTAGCGCCCTTGCCGAAACCGGACGGTTTCAGCGTCGCTGTGACGCCGGTTACGGCCACGCTGAGCTGGAACAAAGTGGCGAACGCGGATGACTACCGAGTGCGCGCTTGCTTGGGCACGAGCACGAACTGCGTGTACGGCGCCACGACATCGCTGTCGCATCCGTTGCCGAACCTCAACCCGGGGACGGAGTACACGTTCGGCGTGCAGGCTCGCAGCGCGAGCCGACCAGACTCTGACTGGGAGACGCTGAAAGAGACCATGGCGCTGGCGAAACCGGAGCCTCATCGCAGCGCCGCCAACACTCACACCGTCACGGTTAGCTGGAACTCGGTTCCGGGCGCGGACCGTTACCAGATCAAGGAGTGTTTCACCTGTGCTGAGGTCCTGATCCGGACCACCAGCCGGACGATGACCAATCTAGCGTACGGAGCGAGTTTCACCTTCAGCGCGCGCGCCGGTAACAGCCGCGTGTGGTCCGACTGGGCGGTTATTCGGGTCGAGGTACCCGCAATCGTGGTGACGGCCCGAGTGGAGGCGCGATTGCTCAGTAATGGGCGAGTGGAGTTCGGCTTCCGTCCGCAAGGGGGCGCACAGTATCTGCCCGACCAGCGGTTTGTGACCCCGGCCGGTATGACGGCCGGTCGCTGGCTCAACAGCAGCGCCGTCTACCAGCAGGTGGACGAGGTCCGCCGCAACCTCGGGCGCATCTCCGTCAGCCTCAATACCACATCAGGCAGCCGGCCCTTCATTGATGTGCGCTTCACGCCCACGGGCTCAGAGCGCTTGTCGGACAATGCCATTGCGAAGAACCACTTCTTCTACCAGGACCCCTCGCGGGTGGTGACCGGTCGCTGGTACTGGTCCGACTACTTCACCTTCGAGTTGCGCTCCTCCGTACACGGCGGAAGCGGCGGCGAGAGCGGCGAATCGATGGAGGCAGCTGGTGCAGACGAGACCTTCCCTGAGGATGTCGAAGGGGGCAGCATGGGGACGGAGTAAGCATGCCCCCCGCCATCAGCCGTCTCGCAGGTGTGTAGTCAGTGCATCTAGTGCAAACGGATGTTAGTCAGATTGGAGAGCCTAGACCATTGACCGATCGTTGTCGTGAGAAACCACCATCGTTCGAGTCTGCTCTGAGAGTCGGCCAATCTCCACCAGGCTCTCGATCCGCTGTTCCAGGCGCGCGGCGATGTTCGGGCCCGCGTGGCCGTAACCGAACTGGCGAGCCGTCATGCGCACCAAGTCATCAGGCTCTGCACCGAAGGTCGCCCGAGCGACAGTCAGCAACCCTGATTCCAGTTCGCTATCTGAGACTCAAGCAATCTTCCTGTGGCCGTCGCATCGCGGCCGCACCAGCGCGTCATCGCATGCGATTCTTAGGAATCGGGCCGAATCGAGAGCTACGGCCCCGCCGTGAACCAACTCTTGAGTCGCCGAGGTCAAACGCATACGGACATTGGACTCAAGCCGCGGAGTACCAAGCGCAGTATCGATCCGCTCGAAGACGATCGCAACATGAATAGGCTGTTCGATCTTGACGATCTGCTGCACCAATGAATCAAGGTCACTAAGCGGCACGGAGAACGGATCAACGGCGGGACCCTCATGACTGAACCGTTCGTACTCGTCGAACTGCGATGGCGATTCCTGTGCTGCCGGAGAATCGGCACCTCCGCCACAAGCCGGTACGGCCGGGTCGCTCTGGCTCGTCGATGCAGAGACCTGATCGCAGCTCCTGCTCGACCCGGCGTCCGGCCGTGAACTGGCGCACCAGTTGTCGGCGGGCACAGCCGGCTTTGGCGGTCTCTTCAACGGCATCGCCGGCTCCGCCGATTCAGGACGGCAATCGTCTGCGTGAGGCCGGTATGGCTAACGCCGACCACCCGTCTTTCCTGGAGGCGCGTGCGTCACGCCGGCAGCAGCCGTTTGGTCTTGCGCCAACTGGAACGGCGAATGCCTCGAGTGTGCTGATACAGCTTGCGGCCCGATAGCTCCAGTGCAACATTGCGACCGGCTAGGCCCACATCGCAGAGAGAGGACGAGGAATGAAAGCTCGACTGCAGCCGGAGGACATCATGATTCCCGATGATTCGCCATTCGCGCACGACCTGCTCGATCGGGAGGAACCGATCCGGACCTTGAGCCGGGTCCTGGCCGCACTGAGCGGTCCCGGCGTGATCGCGGTCGATGCCGGCTGGGGCATGGGCAAGACCACGTTCTTGCGCATGTGGGCGCAGTACCTGCGGCTGGAAGGATTTCGCGTCACCGACTTCAACGCCTGGCGGACCGACTTCGTCCGTGAGCCGTTCCTTGCCTTGTCGTCAGAACTCACGGAGGCGCTGACGGCAATGACCGATCTGCAAGACCGAACGGCGGTGCACCGGTTTAAGCAGTCGGCCGCTCGCGTTGCCCGTGCGGCAGGCCTGCCAACCGCCCGAGTCGCCGCCTCGGCGATTCCTGGCGTCGGCAGCCAGATCGCCAGTGAGCTCTCGCCCGGGTACCGCTCGGCTCTTAGTCGAGAATCGGAGCACTACTGCGAGACCGCGCGCGCGCACGAAGAGTTCCGTCGGAGTCTGGCCGAAGCCGCCGCCCAGGTCGCCGCTGCGACTGATGGTCGTCCGCTCGTCGTGATGATCGACGAGCTTGATCGCTGCCGGCCCACGTACGCGATCGAGTTGCTGGAACTCGCCAAGCACCTGTTCAACGTCGATCACGTGCTCTTCGTGCTCTGTCTCAATCGTGAGCAGCTGTCGCAGTCCGTCAAAGCGATCTATGGCGAGGGCTTTGATGCGAACGACTACCTGGGTCGGTTCTTCGACATCGATTACCGGCTTCCCAGTCCGAATCGGGAGATGTTCATCAGAACCGCCCTCGCCTCATCCGGCATTCGAGACAACATCGCTGCCACGAAACGAGGATGGTTCGGCGGCAGCGCGCCTGACTTTCACACGGAGGTCCTCCCGGTGATTCTTGATCGGCCGCAGCTCAGTTTGCGGGAGATCCAACAAACGGTTCAGCGGCTCGCGGTCGTGCTGGCGTCTATTCCCGAGGATGAAGGGATCTATGCCGAGACGCTCTCGGTGTTGCTCGTTTTGCGAACGCTCAACGCCCCGCTCTATCGCCGGTTGGTGTCCGGTGAGGAGACGGACGCAAATGCGGTCGATGCATTTGCAGGTGGCGGGCGAGAGCGGCCCAACACCAAGCCGGAACGACAGGCCACAACCGTGATCGAATCCATTCTCTGCGCTGCCGCCTGCCTGGCCAGCGCCAATCGCAGGCACGAACCTGACCCGCAGAACCATCCGCTGCTTACCAGTTACTCGGAGGATGTAGCTCGTGGTTTGGCAGCGGCGAAACAGGGAATCGCTGGGCCGGAAGCGCAGGTCGTTGAGTTCGTCGAGAAACAGTGCGAGTACTCGGCCAGACCGTCCACCGCACACCACGGGCAGATTCTGGACCAGATCAACTTCCACAACTCCCTCAAGCAGTTGGAATTGTTCCCCGAACCGCCGCAGAATCTCCATCTCGCTTGAGCGATGCGCCAACCGTTTCCCTCATGTGCTCCGATTTCCCCACCACCCTGTGCCTACAACGCTCGCGACAAGACTCAATGGGCAGTTTCTTCAGCCTGATCCCGTGGGGAGTTCCACCTGGCTGGATGCATTATCTCGCTCAGGGTCAGAGCGATAGGCAATCTCTGCATCCACGCCGAGCCAGGCCGCAGCCAACGCCACTCCGATAGCGACCGCCGCCAGAACGGGTCTCATTGACCGCGCAAGTCCGGCAACCGTCCAATTGAGTCCGCCAGTTCGTCCAGCTTGGCGCCCAGGTCGACGCCCTCGGCCGCGCCCTGCGCCCCCTCCTCCGGCAGCCAGCGGCCTACCTCCTCGTAGGTGTCGGCATTCAGGAAGATGGTGGCCTCCGTACCTTCGATCCAGAAACTCTGCGTGTCCGGGCCTCTTGACTCACTGCTGTATTCGCCAATCCGGAAATTGACCCTATCCGGAACGGTCATCAGGCGTCCGAACACCCGATGGGTCTCGCCTCCTCTGAACACATGCCGCCAGTCTCCCGTGTTGAGGATCACGTACACCCTCGTTGTGGCCTCCGCGGTCTGCCCATTGGCGTCGGTGACCACCGCTCGAATCGTCTTCCAGCCCGAGTCGACCTGCGGGTCGGCGCGGTAGAGCGGTTCTTCAATCCTCAAAAGGTCGTACTCGTGCGCAATACCGACGGAGTTGTCTGCGCATCCAATCATGCGCGCACCCGACGATCCGGAAGAGGTTCGGCCCTTGTAAGGCGGGATGCTATCGATCACGAGCGAGTACGGTTGCTGTCCTCCGCTGGCCTGCCATTGCACCCGCACCGTGGAGATGCCAGTCCAACCGAATATCGTCGTGCGCTCCACCCAGTTCCCATCCTCGTCCCGGTACGACTCGCCGCCCGACACACTTCGGGCGCGCTCCGTTTCACAGATTTGGCGGTCCACGCTAAGACGGAGGCTGAGTTGCTCGCCAACCGATCCGCAGCCGGCTGAAAGCGCGCCGAGCAGCGCTGTCACGGCCGCCAGAGCGAGGACCTTCACTCCGAACCTCTGTCGCCACGCGGTAGCTTTCCAAGCGAATCAACCATAGAGTCAATCGCGGCTGCGATCGGGTCAACGCTTGCGCCACTGAGGTTGGAGACATCGGGACGACGCTTGTGCAGCCCTCCGTCATTCTGATAGTGAGAGATGCCGGCGTCCGTGCCGATCAACGAAAAGCCGTGGACAGTATCGCCACATCTCGGATCCGGATCATTCTCTGCGCACTCTCGCTCGGCCATTCCTCCGACCCGGACATCAAAGCTTTCAGGAGCAGTCATCAGGAAGCCAAGGACCCGATAGGTTTCGCCGCGCCGAAGAATGTCGCCGGTTGTGCCACCGCCCAAGTCGAGCAGCACATACACCGTCGCCGTCGCCTCCGCCGTCTGGCCATTGGCGTCGGTGACCACCCCTCGAACCGTCTTCCAGCCCGGATCGACCGCGTAGAGCCGCTCATCGAAGAGGAACGAGGTGCCGACCGAGGTGTCGGCGCAACCCACTGTCGCCGTGCCTGAGGCGCCGGCATTACGATCATCCCGATAGGCCGATTCGTTGTCGATCACCAGACTGTAGGGAGCTTCTCCGCCGCTCACGTTCCAGGCGACCGGGACGCTGGGGATCCCGGTCCAGCCGAAGACCTCCTCTCGCTGGCTACGGTTGCCTCCCGAATCGAGTTCCGAATACACGAGGCTTTCTTGATACCCTCGCCCGGTCTCGCAGATCTGCTCTGTGGCCGTCAGCTTCAGCGTCAGCGGCTCGCTTTCCGCCACGGCCGCCCGCTCGCCCAGACCCACCTCGCGGCCCGCTACCACTCCCACCACGGCCACAAGCGCCGCCACCACCACGAACAGCGCCAGGTCGCGCATTTCGTATCCGTTCAGCTTCGCTTTCAACTCGCACTCCGTAACCGAGGCCGTTCGGCGCGTGCTTCAGCCACCCGCGACGCGCCACTCGTGCGGCTCAAGGCCGGCTCTAGGCGCATTCACCGCAATCGTGCGCAGATCACCAACTCCCATCCACTCACTTTTTGCACGCCGCACCGCCCGTTTGGAGCATCGGACCTGCGACCGTGGCGGCATTGTGCCACAGATGTGCGCTTCAAATTGTGCATATGTGTGTGAACAATGATGTAATGTCTGTTCATGTTCCAAATCGAACCAGGCCTCTGTCTCCGCCCCAGATAGACCCTTGCAGCCCGTCTTTGGAGCAGGCAACCTAAGGGAAAGGGCAGTCAACGGCGCCAGGGACCCTTCGAACGAGACTGACCGGGCATTGGATGTGCGGGAGTCAGAACGCCTGCCGGGCCAGTGGCGATTGAAGCAACGATCAATCTCAAGGCGTACCTCCATTGCTGCCTGGTTGTACGCCCACGGAATCGACGAGCTCATCCAGCAGGCTGTCAACTAAGGCGGCACTTGAGTCGTCCGCGCCAACCGCTCCGTCGGACTCAGACCACCGATTCGCTTCGGCAAAATCGCTTCGGTAGAGATTCACTCCAGCATCCAGTCCGACGATTCCGAAGCCCCACTCCTCTTCGCAGCGCTCGCCCTGGGCCAGGGATTCAGGGCACTCGCGCTCAGCGGTTCCCGCGATGTATATGTCATGCGTGGCCGGGGCGGTGATCAGGTGACCGGCCACTCGGTACGTCTGGCCGCGTCGCAGTACCTGGTCGTTGCCGTATGCGTCTAATGTGCCATCTACGCGAAGAATCACATACACCTCGATCGAAGCCTCGGTGGTTCGCCCGTTCGCATCGGTCACTACGGCACGGACAGTCTTGATGCCAGAGTCGAGCAAGGGGTCGGCTCTAAGCCCTCGATTACCCGCATAGTCAACAAACGACTCCACAGTGGTGTTCGTGCAGAACACCATGCCCTGACCGCTTGCGCCCGTGAACTTTCCCGCTCGATCCTCCGAGGCTCCGTCAATAGCCAGCGTGTAAGGGGCGGTCCCGCCGCTGACCGTCCAGGAAATCGGGAACTCCTTCACGCCGCGATGGGCAGTAAACTTGCGTTCGTGGCGGACGTAGTTGCCATCGTTGTCGTAGACCGCCTCATCGATGCCGTAGGACTGACCCCGCTTGGTCTGACAATGACTCGGCCCCGTCAGAGTCAAGGTCATCGGCTCGGCGGCCTGATCCTGATCTGGCTGAGAGCGAACCTGCTCGCCTTCACTCGATTCGGTCCGCGCTCCCGCACCCTCGCCTTCCACCCCGATTTCCTGGGCGCTGCAAACGGTCGTCACGGCGGCCGCCCCCGCCACCACGACGAACAACGCCAGGTAGCGCAGCCTGATTCGGCTCAGCTTTGCAGTCATCTCGCTCTCCTTCTTCGAGGCGGTTCGGCGTGGGTTTGCGAAGCCGGCGACGAGCGCCTGAGCGGGCTCTGGACTGCGACGACGATCGTTCGCATGCAGTTCTCCTAGCGAGTTCGTGGGGGATCACCGACGGAGTTTGCTATCTCATCCAGCGCCGCGAGGACGGGATCGTCTTCGTCCGAAGCAGCCAGCACCGCTGCTGTGATCTCTATCCAGGTGCCCTCATTCAGCTTGCGCCAGCGCGACTCCTCCGTTCCATCGAGGACATAGAGATTGATGGATGCGACTGCAGTCGTCCAATCACCATGATGCCCATCAGGAAGCAGGTCGAGCCCAAATGAAGGTTCGCAGTAGTAGGGATCAGGATCGTCTCTCTCTTCACACTCGATCTCTAATGGGCTCCCAAGAGCGACATCGTACGAGCTAGGTGCGGTCACCAGGAGATCACCCCAGACGCGATAGGTCTGACCACGGCGCAGGATCTCCGGATCGGTTCGAATCACGTACACATCTATCGAGGTTTCTGCCGTCCGCCCCTCGCCGTCGGTGACCACCGCCCGAATCGTCTTCAGGCCGGAGTCCACCACGGCCGCGCCCCGATAGCGGCGGACCTCGCGCCCCGGCGTGTCGGGACCGAAGTACACGTCGCCCGTCTCCAAGGCGCAGCTCACCGAGGCGGTTCCTCGCCTGCCCTTGTATTCGTGCCTCGCATCGCGCGCTTCGCCGTCGATTACCAGCGTGAAGGGAGCGGTTCCGCCCGTCACCGACCATTGCACGGGCGTTTCGGCGACGCCGTACAGGCCAAGCGCGACGTGCTCGTAGGTGCGGTTGCCGTCCGCATCGATCCGCACCCGCTCCCAGAACCCGCCTCGGCCGGCCTCGGTCTCGCAGGCCGCGGCCGCCGTCAACGTGAGTGTGAGCGAATCGCTCTGGGTCGCCGCCGGAGCCGGTTCGGATGCGGCGGTCAATGAGCCGCTCGGGGTTGGCGTCCGTGGCTCGCTTGAATCCTCGCCTTCAACCTCGACTTCTGACGGAGTCCTATCCTGCTCAGGATCGCTCGGTCGAGATGCCATGTCCATTTCGGTTCGCGCGCAGCCCGCCAGCGTCGCTGCCAGGATGACCGGTGCAATCAAGAGCAGCGTCGTTTGGCGCAAGCGGAGCGTCATGTGGCGGTCTTCACCTGGCAGTCCCAGTAGCGCATCGGGGTATCAAGGTCGGCAGCCGCCGGACTCGCACCCTACCGATCCCCTTCCGCGGTGGGAGCGACGCCAGCCGAATTGGATAGTTCGTCCAACAATCGGTTGATCTCTCGCCGGCGGGTTTCCGCCTCGGTTGCGCCTCTGACGCCGTCCTTCAGTTGGAAGTAGCGGCCGTCGGTCTGGTACTCACGCCCTGAGCGAGCGCCGAAATACATGGCCGCGGTAAAGTCGTCGCCTTCGAGATTGATGTTGAAACTGTCTTCACAGGGGGTGCCCTCGCACGCCACTTCTTCGTATCCGCCTACCCGGCCGCGAACCCCGTCTGGAATCGTGAACAAGTGGCCGCGTATCCGATACGTTTCGCCTCCCGAGAGGGGCGTTCCGCTGCTGGCAGTCGAGAGGATCACATACACCTTGATCATCGCCTCCGCCGTGCGGCCGCTCGCGTCGGTCACGACCGCGCGAACGGCCTTCCAGCCTGAGTCGACCATCGGGTCGGCGCGAAACGCCCGATCACCGAACTCGTCGATGAACGATTCTGCTGCCGTGTCGGCGCAATAGACCATGCCTTGCCCGCTCGCGCCGGCAAACGATCCGGATTCGTCCTCCGAAGCTCCATCGATGGTCAGCGCATACGGCGCAGCGCCGCCACTCACCGTCCACGAGACCGCGAACTGTCTCACCTCGTAGTGGCCAACAAACTTGCGTTCACTCCGCAAGTAGTTGCCCTCGTCGTCGTAGATCGCCTCGTCGTTGCCGTAAGACTGACCGCGGGTCGTGGTGCAGCGGCTCGGTCCGGACAAGGTCAGTGTCAGCAGCTTCGCGGCCTGATCCTGATTTGGTTGAGAGCGAACCTGCTCGCCTTCGCTCGATTCGGCCCGCGCTCCCGCACGCTCGCCGTCCAATCCGTTCTCTTGGGCAGCACAAGCTGTGTTCACGGCAACCCCGCCCAATACCAAGACAAACAGCGCCAGGTCGAGCATCCGCAGTCGGTTCAGCTTCGCTGTCATCTCGCACTCCTAGCTCGAGCGGGTGCGGACACCGCGCTCGGCGAGATGTCCAAGCGCTCCGAGATATCCACCGGAATACGGGCGCCGCTCGCCCCAGGTAGGTCGAGGCCGAGGACGGCCGCGGCCAACGCCACCCCGATAGCGACTACCGCCAGAACTGGTCTCATTGACCGCGCAAATCCGGCAACCGCCCAATCGACTCAGCCAGTTCGTCCAGCTTGACGCCCAGGTCGACGCCCTCGGCCGCGCCCCGCGCGCCCTCATCCGGCAGCCAGCGGCCCACCTCCTCGTAGGTGTCGTCGTTCAGAAAGATGGTGGCCTCTGTACCCTCGATCCAGAAACTCTGCGTGTCCGGTCCTATTTCCTCATCGCTGTGTTCGCCAATCCGGAGATTGACCCCCTCCGGCACAGTCATCAGGCGCCCAAAGATCCGATAGGTTTCACCTCCTTTGAACACGTGGCGCCAGTCGCCTGTAGACAAAAGCACGTACACTTTCGCGGTCGCCTCCGCCGTCTGGCCGTTGGCGTCGGTGACCACCGCCCGAACCGTCTTCCAGCCCGAGTCGACCTGCGGGTCGACCGCGAAGTAACGCTCCGGCTTCTGGTCGTAGGTGCCCCAGCGCCTCTCCACCGAGGCGTCCGCGCAACTCACCTTCCCCCAGCCCCGCTGACCCCTGTAAGCTTCGCCGTCCACGACCAGGCGATAGGGCTCGACTCCGCCCGACACCCGCCAGCGCACTGACGCCGTGGCCACGCCCACCCAACCGCTTGAGTGCCGCTCTAGCACCTCGTTGTCGTCTGCGTCGGTGCGTAGGCGAACGCCCCAGTACTCGAACGCACTCTCCGTCTCGCAGATCCGCTCGTCGGCCGCCAGCGTCAGGGTCAGCGGCTCGCTCTCTGCCACCGCCCCATCGCCCAAGCCCGCCTCGCGGGCGGCGAAGACCGCCGAGACCGCCACAATCCCGGCCACCACGACAAACACCACCAAGTCGCGGATCTGGAGCCGGTTCAGCTTGGCTTTCATCTTGCGCTCTGTTTCAGAGGCGGCTCGGCGCGGGCTTTAGCCACCCGTGGCGCGTCGTTTGCCCGGCTCGACACCCGCTGCGTCAGATCCAATCGCGGCAATCTTGTGCGAATGACCAGTCCTAACTTGCACACCGACTTATACGACAGATGACCGGACCATTACACTTAGACCACGAAGATCGCTGGATTTTCGCCCGTGGCCGCATTGCTTATCGTGACTATCCATATGAGTGGCAGAGTGATTCAGGCGTATTGCGTGCATGGGAACGAGGCTCGGCTCTAGGCCCGGTCCGCCCGCGTCGCCCATGCCTCTAAGGAGGCAGACGAGGAGCCCAAGTACCCGGGGCTTCGCTCGTGGCGCTGCTTGTCGCCTGTGTTACAGACGGGAGCCATCGCCCTAATCACCCACAACCGTCCAATTGTGGAGAGCGCGGCTGATGCATCCGGCTTGGGAGAGGAGAGGCTAAGCTCGGCGCGCAGTTCATCTGCACTCTGCTCTGGCGGGCAAGCTCTTCGAGCGGTGTATGGCTTCGGACCATACCGCGCAGACTTACCTGCGCATCCGCACACCTCTCAGAGCTTCAGCCTGGTCGCCACCGCTAAGTCCGCAGGAGCCATCGACCTAGTGTTCCCGTCGCCGGCAATCTGGAGGGCCTAGCTCCATATCATTGGGCTCGTCGTTCCACCGGTCAGGTGATCGCCGCCGTTACGGTCTAGGTCGGAATGGGCCACGATGGCCGAACCGTCGGCGTCGAACAGGGAGTGTCTCAAGCTGGAGCCAAGAGTGAGATCAGCGTCGCACTAGTCCGCTAGGGACCTCATTCCCTCCGCTGAGAGGATTGTCCCGCGATAGTCCAACGCTTCAATCCTGTGAGACCCGGTGAGCGCAATCGAGGGGCAGTCGGTGCAACGCGCTCACCCGTTCGTGAGCGCTAGCGCCATGTCATTGAAGGCTCGCCGCCGGTCGAGCGATTCCTATTGGGGAGGAATCGCAGGGCTAATCGCGACTGAGTGCTTTGATTTGCCGGAGAAGAGATCATGCGCAATCGGGCAATTGATCTCCCCATCGGCGGTCAGCGAACAGGCTGATTGGAGGCTCCCGCGTCTCAACCTGTTGGTGCCTGAAACCGCTAGGCGGGCCGTTCGACTGTTCCGCTGGGCGGAGCCACCGAATCGGTGGGCAGGACCTTCCGCCAACTCGTGATTGGTGGGGGCCACAAAGGCTCCGCCCTTGATTACCCGCTTTGCCACTCTCACCTGCTCAATCAGACTGTTCGTCAGAAACCTGATTCCCACTTGCATGACAAGTACACGAGAGCTTCTATCGACATGCACCATCCCAGAGTCAACAAAGTGGGATAATGGCGACCAGGCCCAACGAAGTGATTGTGTGGGGGGCGGGAGGAGATCGGTGTGCGTGCAAAACCGTTACCAGTGCCTCACCGGTGCGCCATTCTGCTCGCTCTGGCTGCCGGGTTCTGGTGGGCGCTGTCCAGCGCCGACGCCCAGGTCGGCACACCAACACGGGCGAACATCCACACGACCACAGGTCTGCACCAGGGACTGCGGGTTTACTGGTACGAGCCGAGCGAGAATGGCGGCTCGCCGCTGACCGGCTACGACGTGCACCATCGCATTTCGGGCGCGCAAGGCTGGATCGACGCCGTCCACACGAGACTTTCGCAACCGGCCGTGATCAGCGGCCTGCGCTTCGACACGACCTACGAGGTGCGGGTACGAGCGCTGAACTCTAGCGGCGCGGGGCGCTGGTCGACGACCGAATCACGGGGCACCTCGCCCAACGATGGCCGGCCCGACCCGCCCTGGCCGCCGTCGCTGGAGCCGCGCGACGCACAGCTTGAGGTCTCCTGGACCGCGCCCGTTTACACGGGTGGTCGGGCGATCACGGGCTACCACGTGCGCTACACAACCGATGACGCCGCGACCTGGCGCTCTTGGGCGCCGGGCGGCAACCGGTTGATCAGCGGTACGACGACCACGATCACGGGGCTCGACAACGGCGTCACCGTCGGCGTGGTCGTCGCCTCAGTCAACGGTTGCGGGCAGGGCCGCAATTCCTCGCCGATCGCACAGGCCGCGCCAGTGCCAGCGGCCTCGCCAGTGCCAGCGGCCTCGCCACCGCCGGCGCCGGCCACGCTGCAGTCAGCTTCCCGGAGCCGGGCGCTGCGGGTGTCCTGGTCCACAGTCAGCGCGGAGCCGCCGCTGACAGGCTATGAACTCCAATACCAGTCGATCGCCTGGAACGCATCGGTCTGGCCCGAGGATTGGACTGCGGTCGATCAATCGCTCGGCGCGGATGCGGTGCTCTACCTGCACGAAGAACTCAGCGCGGACCGGCGCTACCGCTATCGTCTACGGGCGCGCAACAGCGTCGGTGCGGGTGACTGGTCCGTCGCCTCTCCGGCGGCAGGCGCGCAGCCGCAGCCGGGCGCGCCGACGCTGAGAGTGCACACGGCGGCCTCGGGCTCGGTCAAGCTCACTTGGAGCGGGGGGCCGGCCAGCACGACACGCTGGGATTACCGCATTCGGAGCGGAAACAGCCAATGGAGTGTCTGGACCGCGATATCGGGAGCCGATCCCACATCAAAGAGCCACACCGTCTCGGACCTCACCGAGGACGCACGCTACCGATTCCAACTGGCAGTAGTGAACGCCAGTGGGCCTAGTCCGGCGTCCGACGTAGCTGACGCTGTCGCCGGCCTGACGCCGAAACTGTCCTCCTACCTCGTTCCCTTGTCCCACGACGAAATGGACACGGACGGTGGAGCGACTGCGGTGGGCTCGTTCGTCTTCCTGACAGATGCCGATGACCTCACAAGCGGAGCCACGAATTTCGTCGAGATTGCCTCCGCGGACGCGTTGCTCCTCAACGCACAAGGCAGCGATGTCGCGAGCCATGCTTCGCTGCTTGACAGCGTTGAGCCATAAGACTACTTCAACTGGTTCCCCTACGGAGACTGCTTCTACTCCTACTACGTGACCGCAGTCCTGCCCGATCCACCCTCGCCGGCGCGCAAGCTGTTCCGCATCAGGCTTTCGCACCAGGATGCCGTGTGCGAACACGCGGCCCTCAGCAGCATGCAACCGCTCGAAGGCATGAGCAACAACCCTGCACTGCTGGAATGGAGAAGGCTGGGCGGTCAGGTCGTCGGACCAGATGGAATCAGGCTCTTGCAGGGCGGCGGAGCAGTTGGCGGCCACACGTACCGGCTAACCGATCGCACCGGCCCTACATCGATCGTCGTCCATATCCCAATCGGCATGCGATTGCGAGCGATCAGGGCATCACAGAACCTGAAAGGCGACACTTACTTCACATACTTGGATCAGTTGAGCAATACGCATCTCGGTATGAATCCACACACCGGCGAGCACACAGGGCCCTTTGTCGATTACGGATGGGGACACTATGAGGTGCAAGGATCTCTCGACCTATTGAGGCGCTATGCATCTCTAATCGCCTCGATTCGTGATCTCCCACTTCCTAGATAGCGACACTATGCTTCTACATCGATCACTTCGCTCGTTCTTCGCTGTCGCCGCCTTTGCTCTCATACTTGCTTACATGCTGGGTGCGGAACAAGCAGAAGCCGATATTGGCAACTCAGAGGGATCTATCGACTTGAGTGCCACGGCTTAGTGCCGTGGATAGCGACCGCCTGGCGGGACTTGTTGCATCGGAGTGACCGACTACTGCTCAGTCCGAAGCTGACCGCAGTTTCCACAACA
>MKWU01002318.1_pt1 | contig 29005 bp, 25 predicted proteins | sample 809101 | NCBI WGS metagenome assembly MKWU01 (sample SAMN05860141, study PRJNA318959) | sponge metagenome | host: Aplysina aerophoba | place: Slovenia: Piran, Adriatic Sea, Gulf of Piran | collected 2013-05-07 | reverse complement strand
GCGGCCGGCCGAAGCGCGCCATGGCGTGGCGGGGGCGGGAGCGTTCGCGGGCCGCATCCGGATCGGCCTGGCGCGAGAGGCTGCGGTTCAGCATCGGCGTTTCGGTGGCGCCGGGGGCCACGGCGTTGACACGAATCCCGTCGCCCGCGAGTTCGACCGCCGCCGTGCGGACCAGCGAGACGACCGCGCCCTTGGACGCGATATAGGCCGCATTCAGCGACCCGCCGCCGAAAGCAAGCTGCGAAGCGATACCGACCACAGAACCGCCGCCTGCCGCGCGCATCGGCCCGGCTGCCGCTGCTAGCCACATCCAGGTCGCCTTGACGTTGACGGCGAAGACCCGGTCCCAGTCCTCGGGGTCGATATCCTCGATCGCGACGCCGCTCTCGGAGATGCCCGCCGCCGTCACGAGGCCGTCGAGGCGCGGGCAGCGTTCCATCGCCTGAGCGACCAGCGCCGGATCGGTCACATCGCCGACGAGGCCGGAAGAGGCATCACGGTCCACCACCAGCACCTCCGCGCCGGCAGCGCGCAGCATCCGCACCGTCTCTGCCCCGATGCCGGAGGCGCCGCCGGTCACGATGATCGTCCTGTTTGCGAAGTCCATGCCCGCTTCCTACCATGCCGGGCATGAGCGTGCGAGGTTTCCGGACCCTGGCGACGGTGCTGGCGTTCATCACGGGTTTTGCATTGACCCTGTATCCCCTGGTTTACCGCAGGGGCATGACAGTGGCGCTGGCGTTCCAGACCGTATGGATCGGGGAAGTGATCTCGATCGGCGTGATGGAAATCGCCATGAACGTCACCGACTACCTGGTCGGCGGCATGTCCGCCACCTCGATGTTCGATGCAATTTTCTGGATCGGTTTCGCTGCGGCCCTGGTAGCCGGGTATGTGTTTGCCTACCCCGTCAACTATTACATGGTGAAGCGCAACATGCCGCGTTGCCATTAACCTGCCGATAAATCCATGGGCAGTGACTTTTCGGACCTGCGGCAGGAATACCGCCACGTACCGCTGCTCGAGCAGGAGGCGCATGCAGATCCGGTAGAACAGTTCAAGGACTGGTTCGGGCAGGCCGTGGATTATGGCGTGCCGCTGCCCAATGCCATGGCGCTGGCGACGGTGGCAAAGGACGGCAAGCCGACGCTCAGGTTCGTCCTGTTAAAGGATGTCAGTGACCGGGGATTTTCCTTCTACACCCACTCCGTCAGCGTGAAAGGCAGGCAAATCGCGGACAACCCGGACGTGGCCCTGGTGTTTTACTGGACGCAGATGCACAGGCAGGTACGCATTGAAGGCAGGGCATACCTGTTTGCCGGCGAGGAGGCGGACGCCTACTTCGACACCCGGCCTTACGACAGCCGGGTCGCGGTCTGGGTGGCAGACCAGAGCGTTGAGGTCGACAGCCGGGAGTATCTCGAGGACAGGCTGGCCGGGCTTACCGAACAGTATGCGGGCGACCCGGTGCCCCGTCCCGCCACCTGGGTCGGTTACCGCGTCGTGCCGGACAGCGTGGAATTCTGGCAGGGCAGGGAAAGCCGGTTACACGACCGGCTGCTGTATACCCGGGAAGACGGCGGCTGGAAGATCGCCAGGCTGGCGCCCTGAAGCGCGTACGTCTACTCAGACTTCATCCGCACCAAAGGGAAAAGCAGGCGGGCCGGTAAAGTCCGGGCCTGACAAACGGGGTTCCTCGCCTGCTTCCCATAGCGGCAGTCTGAAGAACGCCCGGTAAGCGGCGGCGGGGGCCTGCTCGAAAGGGACGGTCACATCGCCCATGGCCACCATCTCCACCTTGACTTCAGCAGCGCCGAACCTGGCGATGGTATAGCCCCGGGCGGTGCTGTCCACGTAGCGGATATCCGTTCCCCGTGTACGCGGCAACGCCTGTGCGCCGTGGACCTGGTATGCCAGCGCCGCGGCAACGCCATCCTGCAGGGTCAGGTTCCATACCGGTATTTCCTCGCCGTTCTCCAGCCTGTACACCAGGGGCGCGAACTCATCATTGTTCCGCCCCGAGACAAACGCGTCCTCGTACATCGACTCCGCACTGATGCAGGTGGTAACGAACTCCGCGCAAACCGCCGTAGCGCCCGGGTCATCACGATGCGCCCTGAGAAGTCCTGCAGCATGGAGGTGATGGTCGCCGCTCAGGGACACGACCCCCGTTATCCCTGCACTGCCTATGAACTCGAGCAGGCCGCGCAACTCGTGGGGGTAACCGTTCCATGAATCGATGGTGAACAGGCTGTCTTCATGACCGGGAGACGGCAGCTTGGACAGGTCGATGTGAAACGGCAGCGCTGGCATGGCGTTGCCCCAAACTCTCATGATCAGATCTCTGCACACCCCGACAGCATGTAACTCAGCTTGCTGGGGACAGAATTAATTCTGTCCCCGAATTTACACAGCAAACCTTCCAGGTGGCCCCGGACTCCTTCAGTTGGTCCAGGAACCACGCCTTCTGCGCCTCACCCAGTATCGTGCCGGCAGGCCGCCGTAGCGCCGGGTTAGGCATGGCGCCGTCGCCATAGGGGAGGAATTCAGGCGGGTTGCCGTCCCGGTACTCACGCCCGCCGTCGGCAATCTCAACCAGCTTCACCGTGTTCATCGGCAGCCCCAGTTGCTTATGGAGGCCCGCAGGAAGACAGTGGGGGGAGCGGTAGCTGCGGTTGTCGGTGATGACGGCGTCCAGCAGCTTGCCCCAGCGCAGGCGCCGGTAGATGCACAGGGAATCGACCGCCGCGTTGTTGTCCTCCTCCTCCTCGCTACCGCCAAGGTCTGCTGCAACAAAGTCGTGGGCAGGCCCGCCGCTGCGTGCGTCGCTGAGCACCATGGGTATGAATTCGAACCAGGCCTGGTTCGCATTCAACTTGCGCTGCGGGTCGGGACGGTTTTCACCGCCATAGGTGCTGTAGGACTGGTAGCCGTTGTTGCTGAACTCGTGGTCGTCCCAGGTGCAGACGAACGGCCAGCGCGCCCGTGCGGCCTGCAGGTGCGGGTCGTTCAGGTAGGTCTTGTACAGGTGCCGGTAATCCGCCAGGGAAACCGCGTAATCGTTGCTGTCGTCGTTGGCGCCGTCGGGGAACGGGGGCGGCAACCGCGGCTGGTCGCCGCCGCGATAACGTTTCGGGAAGACACGTTCGTAGATGAAATCACCGGTGTGCAAGACGAAATCTATCTGTTCGCCGGCGGGAGCGGCCATATCGTCAGCCAGCATACGAGCCCAGGAACCGTAAAACCCGCTTTCGTAGTTCTGGCAGGCGGCGAGCGCCACCGTGACCGGCGCCGCGGAATCGGGATGGGGCGCAGTCCGGGTCCTGCCGGTGACCGAGCGGCTGCCGTCTTCACCCAGGAAGCGGTAATAGTAGGTCCGGGCGGGTTCAAGCTTATCGACGAACACACGCAGGGTGTAGTCACTGGTCTTGTCCGTACTGAGCGGGGCCTGCAGCACCAGGCCGGTAAAGTCCGGGTCCTGCGCGACCTGCAGGGACAGCGCAACGGTATCGGCGGGACTCTCCGGTTCGGCGCGGGTCCACAGCATCACGGCGTCAGGCTGGGGATCTCCCGAAGCAACACCCTGGGGAAAGCGCAGGCGTTGCGGGTTACCCGTCAGCTTGACGGCGGCCCGTACACCGGCGCTGAGCAGGAAAGTGCCGGATGAGAGTAAGCCCAGCAGTTGGCGGCGGTTCAGGAGCATATTCCCTCTCAGGGATGCATGGTTTGCGACTATTTATCTTACTGCTATCCGGGGGTGGTGTCGATGTGGAAAGACCTGGTTGACTTTACCCAATGTGGGTTGTATCATACCCGATATGGGTAAAGAAACGCCTCCACTTAAACCGTCCACAAGCGGATTGGCCGACGCGCTGTTTTCCACGACACGGCAAAAGGTGCTGGCCTATCTTTTCGGCCACCCTGACCGCAGCTTTTATGCCTCCGAGATGATCGCACTCGCCGGCAGTGGTTCCGGTGCGGTACAGCGGGAATTGTCGCGCCTTGCACAATGCGGCCTGGCAACAATGAACCGTATCGGCAAACAGACACACTACCAGGCCAACACCGAATCGCCCATCTTCGAGGAACTGTGCAGCATCGTGGGCAAAACCGTGGGGCTGGCCGGACCGATTCACAACGCGCTGGCGCCACTTCAGGATGATATCAGCGCCGCGTTCATCTACGGCTCGGTCGCCAAACACACGGACCACGCCGGCAGTGATGTTGACGTGATGATTATCAGCGAAACACTGACCTATGCAGACACCTATTCAGCCCTTGAAGCCGCGACCTCCCGCATTCTGCGAACTGTAAACCCGAGCCTTTATTCGCATGGGGAGTTCAACCGGCTGCTACAAAATGACAACGCGTTCATCAAGCGGGTCATGGAGCAGCCAAAGCTGTGGATTATAGGATCTGAGGATGACCTCCCCGCTGGATAATTGCCATAATCTGCGTAATAAGAATGTATATCATGGTGTCGTCAACATAGATGAGCGGTTGGTCGAAGACCTCATTGAAACCTGGCTGAAGGTAGCGGGTAAAATTTCTGCATTGACCCTGTAGCTTGCACACGAACTCGTCGGAGCGTCTTTGGAAATCTCCAGTTTAGAGTGGTCTAGTTTGGTGGGGGGAGGTTAGGATTATCCTACAGGCGTAATTAAACCATCCAATGATGCTAAAATGTTCGAAGGAAAGTCTCATAGCTTGAATTTTCCAGGTTGAGTATTAGTAAATTCGCAAAACTGCCTGCTTGCTCTATGCTAAACTTGCGACGATGAATTCTGCCTTATTAATCTACGCTGTTATAAATTTTGATGTTATGGCGTTTTTGAACTGGAAAACTTCGTGACAGAACACCAAGGATAATGTGATGCGTTCATGCTTGGTAGAAAAATCTGGTTATAGGTCTTGAAATTCAATCTACATAAGCCCAATAATCTCAACCATGTCCGAATTTAAACCTGTCCATAACGCTCACGCTATTGAGCGCGTCTCCACAGGGATTCAATTTGCACAACCACTTAATGAGACCGACTTCAAGGAAATCAGGGAACTGGCATCAACTTTCATAGATGACTTGCCCAGACAGGTTGAAATTCAGGCTATGATGTTAGCTATTGGTCCGCCAGGCGGCTCACCTGAACCTCCGTTTCCTGGAGGATTCTTACTTCAAAATATGGAAAGAGATGGTTCAGTTTCTTCAGAACTTCGTATTGAAACTTCATCAATTACGTACAGAACGGATACTTATACTCGTTGGCATGATGTGTGGTCAAAAGCAAAGAAATATTTTGATATTTTGATCCCTAAATTTCTGAGTTATTCAGAAATTGTTAGCATAAACCTCACATACGTTGATAAATTTGTATGGGATGGGGAAATATCCGAGTGTCAACCGAACTTGCTGCTAAGGAATAATTCTGAATATATCTGTTCACACGTCTATGATTCCGGCGAATTGTGGCACACACACACCGGAAAATTTCTAAGAGTTGAGGACAAATTTAAAAGACTGCTTAATCTTAATATTGATTGTTTGGATGAGAAAGAAGCATCTGGAAATGATAAACGTGTTGTAAAAATATTAACCGTTATAACTGATAACTTAAATCAACATGGTTATAAAGCCGTTGATATAAAGTCTGATGCAGTGGTAAATTTTGTCGACGAACACATGCATAAGTTGCACACATTTAGTAAGAATACGTTTAGTAATATAATTTGTGATGATATGTGTAAAAGGATTGGGTTATTTGAATGACTAGTCATACAGCAACTGCTGAAAATTACATTTTAGGACATCTAAAAACTGAACAGATTTTAGACCAGTTCAAATATATACCTCGGATTGCCGATAGCACATTATCAGATTTGTTTTACAAGCGGCATTCTGAGCTAATAAAAGAGGATGGTAATCGTTCAAAATCTTCGGAAGCAATCAACCTGGAGTTTTACGATGAGTTTATACAGATTGCTGAATTTACGAGGTCTACAACGACCCGAGAACAGTTGATGGGAGAAATAAGGTCCTGGGCTTTATTGGAGGCCGATTGGGATGGTGAAGGCGCTGCAGTACCAATTGCTAGATGCATTAAAAATGCTGTATCTTTCATCAGGCTATTGCCTGATAATATTTCTCTTCCAGAACCAATGCTACATGCATCTGGGAATACCGGTTTATTTTGGGGAGACGGTGGAATGTATGCCGATATCGAGTTTCTGCACAATGATAGGATAGCCTATTACATTGAACAAAACGGAGACAAACATAAGGGTGCCATTAACTTCGATTCAGAAAGTCTACCGCCTGTGTTCTCAGTTCTTCTCAGAGGGTAAAAAACTAATAATAAGTCTGCTTCCTTGTCGAATAGATTGCTGCAAAATTAATTACGACAGCAGTGGGAGTAGCAAGCGAGTCAGCATAATAAATAATGCTGCGCCAGACTGTGTTTGTGAAAAACACAGTATGAGTTATGACTCACCACATCCGATATCCGGCAAATTTACCGTATTGAGTGAATTTGAGATCCGGGATATGTATTTGAGCCATGTATACATCGTGTGATTTTGCTCCACCAGCGCCGGAAATAGTCATTTTATCTACGATTGGCAGCTCAAGATTTTGCGCAAATGAAATATCGATGCAACTTTCAGTCGCGTCTGTATCAACTAAGGCTACAGCATATTCATCTTGCTCTGGGAGAGCACCAGCCGAATCACCGCTTCTAAAATGACCCATAGAAACTCGAATTGATGGGCCGAGTAGTGTTAGCTGGTTAGGATCGAGCTTCCCATCACTGTTTGGGACACCTGCTTCAATTATGGGCATGCACAGGCCTGTAAGCAACAGATGCAGGCATAGGCATTTCAGTCGGAGCGCCAACCTGGCGAATTAAATATGGGCCTTTCCCGTACCGTTCTATAGCAGCTCTCGCTGCATTATCAAAGCTATCGTATGACGCGACGAAATTGCCGTCATAAATTAATACAAATTTACCGGCATGGTGTTGATTTAACTCTTCTGACATATTAATAAACGCTTTTATGTTGCCATCGAGCGTTTGAGGTGTTTTTGTCATGGCTTTGTCCTCCTTATCAGGAGTAAACTTTCCTTCTCTCAATTTAAGTTCAGTGTATCATCAGGCTCGAATTGTTAGCAAAAAAATCTCGCTTTCCTGTTTTTCCCCTGTTGTTGGATTATTGTTAACAAAGTCAATACATTCAAGTAAATATCTACCGAGACTCACTTCAATAGAATGGCTTACAGAATGATTACTTACAGCATTATAGTTACAGACTCTGGTGGGTAAAAGTTGACAGTTTATCCAAGTAAATTGCGAGGATTGATTTAGCGTCACTATTCGTCATGGTTCCGTTATTTTGTTTCTAATTGCCAAATTCAGGTATCAGATTGAGCATTGCGGGTCTACCTGCTCTCTCTCATTCAATGTCTGGACTAGACACTTCAACCCCTTGGTCTTCCCCATACTCAATGGCGAATCGCTCAAATGCTTGCTGAAATTGCCCCGATTGGCCCTTCCAGTTATCCCATTTGATCTGTGACCACTCTTGTTATTAAATATCTTCGATTGAACCTCCTCATCCACGATATACTTTTTCAAGATATTTTTGATTAATGATGTTTTTGGATGATCAAAATACAGTTCCATTATGCCGTTTCTGCGTAGAGCCACTATAATCCTGCCAGAGACGTCGGGAAGCTTAAATTGCATAGAATCGTCCAGTTTCTCGGTGTAGCCGGATTTTATCATGGCTTCTTGAAACCTCTTCGTAGTCTCAACACATTCTAAGCCCGTCTTCTCTTCGAGTAATGACCAGAACATGTCGGGACGCAAGGGGCGAGAGATACTTTTACTGCTGACTGTACGCTGCTTAACCCGACGTGCCTGTTCGGTATAACCGAATACGGATGGTACTGCAATTCGCATGTCCTCCATCTCGAACAGACGCGCTTCCACGATGAGAAATTCTGTCCGCTCGGTCTGTCGATTTAGAAAATCCACGATGCTACGTAGCTCATCAGGCGAATTTTCCAAAAAGAAGATTATGCGTAGTTGACCTTCGCGTAAGTTTTCCACGACCCTGTCAAAATAACCATCCTCGGTATCGCTAATGTCAAGCCGTCTGAACTCGTCTTCTATGCTGCAACCCCTTTTACCTGCGGATGTAGAAGCCATTTCCCTTAGTTGTTCGCGGTCCCAGTAGTGATGGGCATTTGCCGCATACTCAAGCACCTGTCCTACCACTTCGCGCCGTGACTGAGTGTTTGCATATCTCTTGCATTCAACAAATGTCGGAAAGGCATGCTGATCAGTTAGAAAAAAGTCGATGCTCCAGCGAACTTCGCCGCTTGATGGGTCCTGGACCGGCATTTCCCGTTTAACCAGCAGCCACTGGGGAGGGTCGTCGTTGTTAATCTGGTCGCCAGGGATCAGATTCAGTTCCCAGGTAATCTCTGCACCCTCCGGGGTGTTCCCCTGGCTTGGTGTCAGGCGATCATCTGCAGAGCAGCGATGATCAAGGGTGGCCACGCCAAAACTATGCCAATTAACCAGCGTTGACCAGTACGCATTTCGCACATGTCTTCCCTTATGAACTGTAGTTCCTTATGTATTGACTTATATCGTTCCGTGCACAGATCTTCATGGTGTTCCAGAGACTTTTGCCAATCCGGCTTTTCGACGTAACTCATTTTATTCTCCTTTTCAGTAAAGTCTTCTCGTTTCCCGCCAGAGGTGGGGAAATATCCTGTAATACTACCGCCTGAGTCTACAAGTTTTGTCAGCTGCCTTCAATGAAGGTCCGCAACCACTCGGACCGGCTGGGGCGCAGTTTCCGCAATGCCTTGGCTTTTATCTGCCGGAGACGCTCGCGGGTCACGTCGAACTGTTTGCCTACGTCTTCCAGTGTGTGGTCGGCTCGACCTGGGATCGGGAGGCGATGCCGCGGGTACTGCTGCCGCTGCGAAGGTGCTGGTTGCTGATGAAGTCAGGAAAAAATACGGTCGATGATCCTGACTGATGCCGGGCCGCTTGTGGCGCTGTTCGATCGCACCGGCAAAGCACAGGGTATTCACCATTGACCGGCGCGACTTCGATATCTACCGTATCAGGCGCGGGCATTGTAAAGCTGCTCAATAATGCTTTTGCGCTGTTTTTGTTCGGCTTAAACGCACTACTCCCTGTGCCAGCAGGGTAGTTGTGAGTTGGTTCAGACTTACACCTTCATTTTCTGCGCATTTGGCGAGTTGCATGTGCAGGCTTTTGGGGATGCGCTGTACAAACTGGCCACTGTAAGTTTTAGGCATAGGCACGTTTGCATGATCTTCCATCTCCGCCATCATCCATGCCTTGAACGCATCGCGTGCTTCCGTTATGGCATCTTCGATACTTTCGCCATCCGCTATACATCCAGGTAAGTCGGGAAAAGAAATCAGGTAACCACCACCCTCGTCAGTGGGGATAGGGCTGATGTGAATAGGATAATCTTCAAAATTCATTGTCTGCCTCAATGAGTTCAACCAGGCGTTTGATGTAGACCGGCTTTATGGGTTTGTGCATTGGCACGGTAATATGTTGTCCTGAACTGTTCGTAATCACTGCATGGCTCGTGTCACGTTGTCGTAAATTTAAATTAAACGCCTTAACCAGAGTTTTGATATTGCTTTGAGACCAGTCCGCTTTGGGATTGGCCTTCATTTTCTGAAGTAATTTAACTGCTTTACTCATCGGCCATTGATACTATATATAGTATCTTAAGTCAAGAGAGGATTCTGGTGACACATTACGTTATTCTGGAATACGGCCGATATGTCCAGGCTGGGGGAAGCACTTTCAGGACACCCAATAAAAAAACATGGATAAGACCATTAAATCACCTGAAACTTTAGAGGGGGTTTGTATGGTTGATAACCATGCAAACGCCGGGGTTCTCTTTTTTCATAACAAACGTGGTTTGTCCCCTGTTTCTCTAAGCCCGTCCGTTTACTCAGCCTTCATCCGCACCAAAGGGAAAAGCAGGCGGGCCGGTAAAGTGCGGGCCTGACAAACGGGGTTCCTCGCCTGCTTCCCATAGCGGCAGTCTGAAGAACGCCCGGTAAGCGGCGGCAGGGGCCTGCTCGAAAGGGACGGTCACATCGCCCATTGGTTATCCACGTCAATCGCGCCGGTTATCTACCTCCCTGGGGGGTGGCAGCTTTCCCGTGAAATACGCACATCGAAGAGCACGCTCGAACACGAACCGTCCTGGAGCCAGGCGCGAATGTGATGAGGCGCTGGGGTGTGCAGAACCCTGACCATGAAAGTTTTGTACAATCAGGGATATAATTCCCGAATGAAGATAATTGATAACACATCTCAGCTTCTTGGCGATGACCTGAAGGGTACGCTGGAGCGGGGTGCTCGGCTGAAGATAGCCGCGTCCTGCTTCTCGATTTATGCCTTTGAAGCATTGAAGGCTGAGTTATCGAAAGTCGAGAGTCTGGAGTTCATCTTTACAGCGCCGACATTTGTGCCGAACGAAGTCGCCGATCGTATGCGCAAGGAGCGGCGCGAGTTCTTCATTCCGAAGGCGCGACGGGAGAGCGATCTCTACGGGACCGAGTTTGAGATTCAGCTTCGCAACAAGCTGACCCAGCGCGCAGTGGCCCGCGAATGCGCCGATTGGATTCGCAAAAAGGCCCAATTCCGATCGAACACCACCAAGGCGCTGATGCAGCAGTTCCTGCATATCACACAGGAACGAGACGAAATCACCTACATGCCCATCAACGGCTTCACGGCCATCGACCTCGGCTACCAACAGGGGGATGCCGTCTCAAACATCGTCACACGGTTTGACGAACCGAACCATACCCGAGTTTACCTCCAGTTGTTCGCCCAAATCTGGTCGGACCCGGAGAAGGTCAGGGATGTCACGTCCGTTATCTGCGAGCACATCGAATCCGTCTATCAGGAAAATTCGCCTGAGCGTATCTACTTCATGATGCTGTACAACATCTTTCAGGACTTCCTGGAAGATGTTGACGAAGATGTCCTGCCGAACGACCTCACCGGCTACCGCAACAGCTTAGTCTGGAACAAGCTGTTCAATTACCAACGGGACGCGGCGACCGGCATCATAAACAAGCTGGAAACCTGTAACGGTTGTATCCTTGCCGACAGCGTCGGCCTGGGTAAAACCTTCACCGCGCTTGCCGTTATCAAATACTATGAATTGCGCAACCGGGCTGTCCTGGTACTATGCCCAAAGAAGCTTGCCGACAACTGGCGGAACTACAACACCAATCTGACCACCAACATCTTCGCTCAAGACCGGTTCAACTACGATGTCCTATGTCATACGGACCTGTCCCGAACCTCTGGTGAATCCTTCGGCATCCCGTTAAACCGGGTGAACTGGGGCAATTACGATCTTGTTGTAATCGACGAATCCCACAATTTCCGGAATAACGAGATCTTCAAGGATCGGGAAACGCGCTACCAGAAACTTATGAACAAGGTCATACGCGCCGGCGTGAAGACCAAGGTTCTGATGCTCTCTGCAACCCCGGTGAACAACCGCTTCACTGATCTGCGCAACCAGCTTGCGCTTGCCTACGAGGGGCAGTCAGAGGCGCTCAGCAAATACCTCAAGACCCAAACCAGCATCGAGGAGATCTTCCGCCAGGCCCAAAAGGCTTTCAACGACTGGTCAAAGCTACCCCCGGAAGAACGCACTGCCGCCGCTATCCTGAATACGCTGGATTTCGATTTCTTCGAACTGCTTGATGCCGTGACCATCGCGAGGTCGCGCAAGCACATTGAAACATTTTACGACACCAGGGATATTGGCAAGTTTCCGGAGCGTCGCAAGCCGCTATCCTACCACTGCCCGATCACGCAGCGAACGGATGTACCGGGGCTGAACGATATCTTCACACAGCTTTCTGAGCTAAATCTCGCGCTGTATGCACCGATCAGCTATATTCTCCCAAGCCGCCTTCTGAAATACGAGGAAATCTACGACACGCAGATTGAAGGCGGGCGTGGTAAGCTGCGGCAGGCCGACCGGGAGCGCAGCCTTCAGGCGCTGATAACCACCAACCTGCTGAAGCGTCTCGAAAGTTCAGTCGAGGCATTCAGGCTGACGCTTCGCTCGCTCGGCGCCAACATATCGCTCACACTGGATGCGATCATAGAATTTGAAAATACAGGGCGCAGTGAAAGTGTGAGCGACCACCTCGCAGAAATGAGCGATCTCGACTCGGAAGATGACGATCTGTTGGGACTCGACGAGTACACAGTCGGCACAAAGGTCCGGATCAGCCTCGCTGACATGGACCTGCCGTCGTGGAAGCACGATCTGGAAACCGATCTTGAGCTCATTCAGGAATTGGTCGCATCAATGGACAAAGTCACGCCGGAGGACGACGCCAAGCTCCAGCACCTCAAACAAACACTTCACTTAAAGGTGAGTGAACCGATCAATCCGGGTAATCGAAAGGCCCTGATCTTCACTGCCTTCGCCGACACCGCCAACTACCTTTACGACAATCTGACGCCTCTCGCTCAGCAACTCGGATTGCAGCTCGGCAAGGTCACGGGCTCTGACGCACCGAAAACCACGATCAAGAAGAGTTACGACTTTCAGAGCGTCCTGACCCTGTTCTCGCCACGCTCCAAGGAGAAGCACATTGCCTTGCCCAACGAGCCGCACGAGCTGGACATCCTGATCGGCACCGACTGCATCTCGGAAGGCCAGAACCTGCAGGACTGCGACTTCCTGATCAACTATGACATCCACTGGAACCCGGTTCGCATCATACAGCGCTTTGGGCGTATCGACCGGATCGGTTCACCGAATACCCAAATTCAACTCGTCAACTACTGGCCGGATATCACGCTCGACGAGTACATCAACCTCAAGGAGCGCGTTGAAAACCGGATGGTGATTGCCGATATTACGGCCACCGGCGACGACAATGTGCTGACGGCCAGATCGAGCGACATCGCCTACCGCAAGGAGCAACTCAAGCGTCTTCAGAACGAGGTCATTGAGCTCGAGGATGTCAAGACCGGGATATCCATCACTGATCTCGGTCTCAACGACTTCCGCATGGATCTTCTCAACTACGTCAAGGATCATGGCGAACTCGACAACGTACCCTTCGGCATGCACGCCGTCGTTCCGGCGCAGGCGGAGTTGGGCTTGCAACCTGGTGTCATCTTCGTATTGAAAAACATCCACGACAGTGTGAACATAAACCAGCAGAATAGGCTACATCCGTTCTATCTGGTTTACGTTGGCGATAACGGACAGATCGTGGCCGACCATACCGAGGTCAAACGCCTGCTGGACCTGATCCGTACCAGTTGCAAGGGCCGGACAGAGCCGATCCACGATGTCTGCCACGTCTTCAATGAACGCACCGACGATGGGCGCAAAATGGAGCGCTACTCTGACCTGCTCAGCCAGGCGATCCGCTCCATGATCGAGGTGAAAGAGGAAAAGGATATCGACAGCCTGTTCAGCGGCGGTCAGACCACGGCCCTGACCCACACCATCAAGGGGCTGGACGACTTTGAGTTGATCGCCTTCCTGGTCATTGAAGGGAAAAGTTCATGACCCTCTATGACTGGCCCCGCGCGACCACATTCGGGCGCGTGGTCCCCAAGAACAGGATATACAAACACTCCGGCGCCAACACCGCGCTGAAGAACCTGTTTGTGCGCGAAGTGGATCAGATCATCTGGTCACACAAGCTGGCGCCCGAAACCGTTAATCTGGCAGCCACCAGACAGGTCACGGAAATTCAGGTGTTTCGTATCACCTCGCGCACGGCGACGCTTAACCGCGACGTGTTGCTTACCATTGACCGGACCATTTCTTTCCCTCTGATCTTCGAGATCGTGTATGAAGGACTCACACGGCTGGCCGCAGCCTACAAACGGGCAAATGAGGCCGACAGTACGCGCTGGGTGGTCAGCGACTACTTCGAGACCGACTGGCTGCCGGAAGATACGCGCCACACACCGCTGCCGGTGGCGACCAACATGGAAGCACTGTACGAACATCTGCTCAGTCCGCTGGTAGATACGCACTCAGCGCGGCTGGTCCAGGGGATAGCTGAGCCACCGCAGACGTCCTATCTACCTGCCATGCCGGAAGAATCCGCAACGCTGGGAGCTCGCATCGCCCGGACAGATGCGATCAAGGCGCGCACGCGCGATATCGAGCGAATCAAAGCGCGGCTGGCGCGTGAAAAACAATTCAACAAGCGTGTGGCGATCAATGCCGAACTGCGTGCCGCGAAGAACGAAATAGAGCATCTTATGAGCGCTCATTCAAATATAAAGAGGAGGTCGAGATGAAAGTGAGCAAAGTGCACAGTTATCCAAATATTGGTGTGTTAAAAAAGATAATTTCGGGAAAACGGCTTAAGGCAGTTTCACCATTTTATTCTGCTGCGTCGCTAGACAAAATTAATCCAAAAAAAATAAAAAACATGACCTTCATTACGCGGCTTCCGATTCAATATCAAATGCCACCTGCCTATATTGATAATGATCCTCAACCGCTTATGGATTTAATGGAAAAGATGGGTAGGCAATTGAAGGTATTTGCCCTTCCCAGTCTTCATGCAAAAATCTACATCAATGAGAATACTACATGGATAGGTAGCCCTAACTTCACGATCAATGGGTTTTCCGGGAAACAAGAATTACTTCTGGAATTTGATTCTGCAGAGAACTATTGGTTAAACGTGTTTAGAGAATATAGAGGTGATTCTGTAAGAGTAACGCCCGATGAATTAAAGAAACTTTTGCGCTGGACTACTCTTGGCCTGACAGTAACACGAGGGTCGCATTATGTAGTAGGAAAATCTTCAAAAGAGATAAAACAAACACCCTTGACATTTGAAGATTTCATTGTCTGGTTGTCCGAACCAGACCAACCTCACCCGGATCTTCGAAAGCATATTCGCGGGCAAATACGCGGAAAAAACAATATGAGCGGTCACGTACCCCCAGCCTTCAACGGAACAATGGCTTTTTTACGATTGAATAAGGAGTATATCCCAATTTTAGATATAGCTAACGACGGATCAATTCCTGGGAATGTGCTTGATGATCTCGCATCTTTCATAAAAAAATTTGGCGATCAGTACAGGGGGGTTAGAGATGGTTACTGGAGAAATTACCTTTCAAATAGATTAGGGGGAAAACAAGCCGGTGGTGGTGCCGGCGATGTGGTTGTAAAGAGATGTCTAACGCTAATTCCTGCTTTTCTTAAAGCACGACAACCCGATATAGAATGAGTAAATAAATATGAAAAAACTAAACATGCACACCCCCAGTATTAGCCAAAAAAAAATCGATATCATTCATAAGTTTTTTCCGAATTGTGTCACCGAGGCGTATGAGGATAATTCTGGCAAGCTTTCGCAGGCTGTGGATTTTGATCAGCTCAAGCAAGAATTATGCGATCAAATTGTAGAAGGCCCTCAAGAGCGGTATCGGTTGGATTGGCCCGGAAAGCGTAGATCGGTGGCACTTGCTAACGCACCAATCATGAAGACTTTACGTCCTTGCGAGCAAGAGAGTCTAAACTTCGCTTCAACTCGGAATCTTTTCCTAGAAGGAGATAATTTTGAAACACTCAAAATTATTGAGGATACCTTCTTGGGAGCAGTAAAAATGATTTACATTGATCCTCCATACAATACCGGAAGGAACCTGTTATACAAAAATAACTTCAGTGAAAGTTCCACCGATTTTCTTGAAAGATCAGGGCAAGTAGATGAGAGCAGCGGAAAGCTAGTTGCAAATGCTGAAACCAATGGGAGGTTTCACTCTGATTGGCTGTCGATGATGTATCAGCGACTCAGGGTTGCGAAAAATATTCTTGCCAAAGATGGTGTATTAGTCTGTGCGATTGACGAGAATGAGTTTGGCGCACTATCAGTTCTAATGAAGGAAATCTTTGGTGGCACCGCTTGGGAACATGCCTACGTGAGCGTGGTCCACAATCCTCGTGGTCAGCAGGGAGCGAACTTCTCCTATGTCAATGAATATCTTATTTTTGTCTATCCAAGCGGAACCAAGGCTATCGGAGACCGACGAATTCGGAATGAGGAAGTTAAGTGGTCTCAATTTAGAAATTGGGGTGGTGAATCTGAGAGAACAGATGCTAAAAACTGCTTCTATCCGGTTCTCGTCAAGAACGATAAAATTGTTGGGTTTGGAGATATCGTCCCCGACGATTTTCATCCTAAGCAGACTGAATGGATAGGCGATCTGGCCTACGTTTATCCAATTGATAACTCAGGTGTTGAGAGAAAGTGGCGATATGCTCGTCAGAGTGTTGATGAAATTGCCACAATGTTGAGAGCAAAACGCTCAGGAGAAGGTTACCAGATTGAGATTGGCAAAACTTTTGGTCTTTATCGAAGCGTTTGGACAGATCGGCGCTATGACTCAAATGAGTATGGCACTAAGCTTGTAAATGGTCTCATCAAGGGTTCCAGCTTTACATTCCCAAAAAGCCTTTGGGCGGTGTATGATCCGATCGAAGCAGTCACGGGAAATGATAAGGATTCAATCGTACTGGATTTCTTCGCGGGTTCGGCTACCACCGCCCATGCAGTGATGCATTTGAACGCTGACGATGGTGGAAACCGCCGATTCATTATGGTGCAGGTTCCAGAACAGATTGATTCCAGCCTTCCGGCATTCGAGCATGGTTTCACAACAATTGCTGAGATATCGAAGGAACGCATCCGCCGCGCCGGACAGCAAATCCTCAAAGGCGAATGCCATCCCGACTGGAACCGCGATGTAGGGTTCCGCGTCCTCAAGGTTGACACATCGAACATGAAGGACATCTATTACCGCCCGGACGATCTGGAACAATCCGACTTGCTTAACATGGCCGACAACGTGAAGGAGGACCGCACCGCCGAGGACCTGCTGTTCCAAGTCCTAGTTGATTGGGGCGTGGACCTGACGCTGCCCATCCGCCGCGAGACTGTGCAGGACAAGACCGTGTTTTTCGTGGACGACAACGCCCTCGTTGCCTGTTTCGAGCGCGACGTAACCGAGGAGTTGGTAAAGGAACTGGCGAGCTACAAACCCCTGCGCGTCGTCTTCCGCGACAACGGCTTCGTCTCGGACGCGATGAAGATCAATGTCGAACAGATTTTCCGCCAACTATCGCCCACCACTGAGGTCAAGGCGCTCTGATAATGACGATGGATGATGCAACCCTTTCCAACTTGCTTTACCGGTTGATCGACAACTGGGAAAATGAGGTTGTCGAGTTCAAACGTGGCGGGGAAGGCTTCTCTAGCGGAGAACTCGGCAAGTATGTGTGTGCGATGGCCAACGAGGCCAACCTCCGCGAACAAGCCAGGGCTTGGTTGGTCTTCGGCGTCGACGACAAAAGCCGTTCGGTGGTCGGCACCGGTTACAAGAAAAATATTGAACACCTGCAAGCTGACAAGATGCAGGTACGGGAGGGCACAGGCAGCGTTACGTTTCGCGAGATTCACGTTCTCGCTCATCCTGATGGCAGGGTGGTAATCTTCGAGATTCCTGCCGCCCCGCGAGGAATGCCGGTCGCTTGGAACGGGCACTACTACGGCAGGGCCGGCGAGAGCCTGATCGCCCTCGACCCGGGAAAGCTGGATGAAATCCGTTCCCAGACGCTCACGTTCGACTGGACGGCACAGATAGTTCCCGACGCTACTATGGCCGATCTGGATGAACTTGCTCTGAAGATGGTGAGGACACGATTCGCGGCGAAGCATCGTAACATCTCGCCCAAAGATGTAGATGGTTGGGATGACGCTTTTCTGCTGGACCGGGCCAGGATTACTCGAAATGGCAAGATCACGCGTGCTGCATTGCTATTGCTCGGCACGCGTGAAGCCGCCTGGTATCTCAATCCGCACCTTGCCGAGATCACATGGAAGCTGGAAGGAGAGCAACACGCTTACGAACATTTCAGCCCGCCGTTTCTCATGACCACATCGCAGGTCTATGACCGCATACGCAATGTGCAGTTGCGGTTGCTGCCGCCGCATGGATTGATAGCGCACCAAGTGGAGAAGTATGACCGGACTGTCGTTCTGGAAGCGCTTCACAATTGCATTGCGCATCAGGACTACACCCAGCTGGCACGGATTATCGTGGTCGAGCATTCCGACAGGCTGGTTTTTGAAAGTATGGGCGGCTTCTTCGAGGAGCAACCGGAAGATTACGTGCTCCGCGAGCATATGCCCCGCTATTATCGCAATCCGTTTCTGGTTCAGGCCATGGCCGAATTAAACATGATTGACCGTATGGGTTACGGTATCCTTGGCATCTACCGTCGTCAACGCGAACGATTCTTTCCGTTGCCGGATTACGACCTAGATAAGCCGGACCGTGTGCGGCTGACGATACATGGCCGCGTGGTGGACCTCGCTTATAGCCACCTTCTCATGCAAAAGACCGGCTTGCCGCTTGCCGAGGTGCTGGCGCTGGACCGGGTGCAAAAGAGGCAACCCATCCCTGACGATATGGTCCGTCGGCTTCGGCGCAAGCGTTTCATTGAAGGGCGGAAGCCCAATATTCATGTGTCCGCCAAGATCGCCGCGGCCACAGCAACCAAGCCCGATTACATTCGCACTCGCGCCCAGGACGATGAACACTACGCAAGGCTGATTATCGATTATCTGACAACATTCGGGCAGGCTGATCGCTCAGAACTTGACAAGCTCCTGACCGACAAACTCAGTGATTCCATCTCTACTGACCAGAAGAGGAGAAAAATCAGCAACCTCTTGACAAAGATGAAACGGCGCGGGGTTATTCTTAACACAGGCTCGCGAAAAGATCCCGTGTGGAAGATTGCAAAATGAAATCCAACTCGATTTTATCGGAAACGTCAATGAAAACAATCGCTTATTCTTTTCTGCAGCGTGTTGCCAAAATACTGCTGAAAAGTAATCTTTGCAGAATAAATCTCTGCCCACTAATAATGCAATATACAATAACAACAAACACTTACGCTTTTCTGCAATGTGTCGCAAAAATGTCTTTGCAGAAAAGACACATAATAATTTGACAAAGTGGCAGCGACCGGGCGTCTCGTTGGACTCTTGCAGAGAAAAAAAGCTGGTTTGCAGAGAAACCGCAGAGAAAAAACGGTTGCTGATTTCCAGGAAAACCTTGATAGCTCTTTGATACATAACTGATTATAGAGATAACGGAGGTCCGATTGGTTGAGGATTCTTGCAGATTAATTAAAGAATCGTTGCAGAAAACAACGTAGCGAATTTGCGGAAAAACATGAAACTGAAATTCAAGGTCCAGTCCTACCAGACTAACGCTGTCAACGACGTGGTGGAATGCTTTACCGGTCAGCCTAAGACCTCGGGCCTGAGCTATCGCATCGACCCCGGACGCGAAGCGCAGGCCAGAGCTTTTGACGAGGGTTTCAGGAACGCCGATCTGGCGCTGAGCGATGGCCACATCCTGGAGAACATCCAGCAGATACAACGTCGCCAGAACCTGCCTGTCTCGCGGTCGCTGACAAACTTCACGACCTTTGACAACAAAGGCGCCCGCGTTCCCGCGAAGGCGGCCTATAACAAAGCCGCGCTGGCTGCGACCAACATCCACCTTGATGTCGAAATGGAGACCGGCACCGGCAAGACCTATTGCTATATCAAGACCATTTTCGAGATGAACCAGCGCTTTGGTTGGTCGAAGTTCATCATTATGACGCCATCCATTGCCATCCGCGAAGGGGTGTACAAGTCGCTCAAAATCACCGCGGAGCACTTCACCGAAACCTACCACAAAAAAGCGCGCTTTTTCATCTACAATTCAAAGCGCTTGCATGAACTGGAGAGCTTTTCCTCAGACTCCGGAATCAACGTGATGGTGATCAACATCCAGGCGTTCAATGCGCGCGGGGCTGACAATCGGCGCATCTATGAGGAATTGGATGACTTCCAGTCGCGCAAACCCATCGACGTGATCGCCTCGAACCGGCCGATCCTGATTCTGGACGAGCCCCAGAAGATGGAAGGCAGGGCCACAATGGATGCGCTGCCGAAGTTCAAGCCGCTTTTTATTCTACGTTACTCGGCCACCCATCGTACACAACACAACCGGGTACATCGGCTCGATGCGCTGGACGCCTATAGTCAGAAGCTGGTGAAGAAGATCGCCGTGCAGGGTATCCACACCCGGGGACTGGCCGGAACCAATGCCTACCTTTATCTGGAAGGTATCGACATCTCGAAGCAGGCCCCCATCGCCAGAATTGAGATGGAGGTGAAACTAGTGTCCGGCGAGATCAGGAGGAAAGTACAACGACTGGAGTTCCGTGACGACTTGTTCGTCAGGTCCGGCGAGTTGGACCAGTATCACGGCTTTACGATAAGCCAGATCGACGCGCGCAACGACACGGTCGAGTTCTCAAACGGTGCTGTGCTAAAAGCCGGTGAGGCTAATGGTGACGTTACCGAACGCGACATCCGTCGCATCCAGATCCGCGAGACAATCAGGGCGCATCTTGATAGAGAGAAGCAGTTATTCGCTCAGAAGATCAAGACGCTGTCGCTATTCTTCATCGATGCGGTGGTGAAGTATCGCGACTACGGCCGGGAAGACGCAAAGGGCGAGTATGCCCGGATCTTCGAGGAAGAATACGAATCGCTGAAGGCCGAGTACCTGTCAGAGTTAGCAATCGATAACGAGGCATACCGGAAATACCTATCAGGGATCGAGGTTGCCAAGACCCACAACGGGTATTTTTCCATCGACAAAAAGACCGGGAGGGATATTGACGGAGCAATAGGACAAGAAAAGGACACCGAGACCGGGCATAAAGTTTCCGTGTCCAAGGATGTAGACGCCTATGACCTGATTCTGAAAGATAAGGAACGTTTGCTGTCCTTTGCCGAACCGACGCGGTTCATTTTCTCTCACTCGGCGCTACGCGAGGGGTGGGATAACCCGAATGTCTTTGTCATCTGCATGCTGAAACACAGCGACAATACCATTTCGCGCCGGCAGGAGGTCGGGCGCGGGCTGCGACTAAGCGTCAACCAGCATGGCGACCGCGTGGATAACCCCGCGCTTGTGCATGACACCAACGTGCTAACTGTAGTAACAAGCGAAAGCTACACCGACTTTGTGGCGGGTTTGCAGGCGGAGATTGTGGAAACCCTTTCTGCGCGTCCGCGTCGGGCCACCACGGACTATTTCATGGGCAAGATGATGGCTACGGAGCAAGGCCAGGCTGAGGTGACTGAGGTGATGGCGAGGCGGATTTACCGCTATCTGGTCCAGAACGACTATAGCGACGACTTCGACCAGATTACCGAAACCTACCATGAGGCCAAAGAGGCCGGAACGCTGGCAGAGTTGCCCGACGACCTGAAGCCATATGCCGAGCAGGTTTTACAGCTTATCGACAGCGTGTTCAGTGAAGCCCAGCTCCCGAAGATTGAGGATAGCCGCAAGCCCAAGACCAACCCGCTGAATGCGAACTTCGAGAAAAAGGAGTTCAAGGAACTCTGGGCGCGGATAAACCGGAAGGCGGTGTACAAGGTAGAATTTGATTCGGCGGAGCTGATTGGAAAGTGCGTGAGGGCATTGGACGACCAACTGCACGTCACCCCGTTGCAATACACTGTTCAGGCCGGCTTGCAGAAGGACGACTTGACCGACCAACAACTTCGCGCCGGCGCCGGCTTTGAGACCAAGGAGACGACAACCGAGTATGGCGACTCGATCCACTCGCTGGTGAAATACGATCTCATCGGAAAACTGGCCGAAGACTCTCAACTGACGCGAAAAACGATTGCGACCCTCCTGCGCCAGATCCAGCCTGCGGTTTTCGTACAATTCAGGCAGAACCCCGAGCACTTCATTGCCGAAGCCTTGCGCCTCGTTGCCGAACAAAAAGCCGCGATGATCATTGAACGTCTGACCTACGATGAGATTGACCAGCGACACGACATTAAAATCTTTACCGACAATCAGACCAGGCAGGATTTCTCGCGCGCTACAGAGAAACTCAAGAAGCATATCTATGACTACGCGATCACAGACTCCAAGGTCGAAGGGAATTTCGTTAAGGAGCTTGACACGAGCAGCGAGATTGTTGTTTACGCCAAGCTACCGCGCGGCTTCCTGATCCCGACCCCCGTCGGGGACTATAACCCTGATTGGGCGATATCCTTCCGGGCGGGGAGCGTCAGGCACATCTACTTCGTGGCCGAAACGAAGGGTACGATGTCCTCAATGAAATTGAGACAAATCGAAACGACAAAGATCGAGTGCGCGCAAAAATTCTTTGACGAGATCAGCGAGTGCATCACTGAAGATCGCGTCAAGTATGACGTAGTCACAGACTATGGCAAGCTGATGGATATCGTTGGAGCCGTTGCATCCTGAGTGAGACCAGGCAAGGTTCCCTGATATTATCGACCACCGCCTCACGTCATCCCCATCCGCGCCCTGGCCAAGGTATTCAGACACATCTAAGCTTGGATGTATGCGATGATGCATAATTAAGGAACTTATGTAGCAAAATCAGCAACCAAGCTGAATTATTATGGTCGGGACGCAGAATCCCCTCCGGCCCAGTCGCCATTAACGGCGTCCGGGACTGGCGCAACCGTACGTGGAGATAGCGATGCTGTCTATCTACACAATAGCGTCTCCCAGGGTGGAATTGAATAGGTGCATAACGTCCTTTATATTACTTATATTATCATCTCGAACACTTTGTCGTTCTGGTTCAATCAAGGCCGCTCCTACGATTGAATACCACAAACATTTTTTCCGGTCATGCAACGCGTCGTGCCTTAGTCCAACAGATATCCGGAATACCCGGGGCGGTTCAGATTATAGAGGATAGGTCAATTGATCTCACTGGGAGTTCTGGTGGACCCAAAAACTAATTCTGAAATACGGCCAATGCAGCAAGGCTTATAAAGCAAGGGCCGCTCCAAAGAAGCAGCCCTTGAGCCGACAGCACGCTGACGGCGGGTAACTGCGCGTATCCTAACACCAGGTCAATGTACTCGCAAACATAATCGAGATTTAAGCCCACAACACTCCCTTTGCTATACTGTCCGGAAAGCGATCAATTTTACCGATGAAACATCTAGTCGTAATCCTGTTACTCATTCCTGCCGGCTGTAATACCGGGTACCTGAAAGAATCAACCCCTTATCAGACACCGGCAAGCCCGGAAATCGTCCAGGTCTGCGACGGCAGCGGATGTGAATCCGTATACATCCACCAGCTTACCGGCACAACCACACAGATATGCTATGTCCGGAGCGGGTCTTGTGATGTCGTGAATTCCTTTACGCACGGAACCACACAAACCACCCAGATATGTTCACTCAATGACGGAAAATGCAAAACCCTGATCAGGCACTGATGCCATGAATCCCATCGTTAAACTTTCCCGCCGCGACTTCGTCAAGAGCACCGGCCTGCTGGTGCTGGGCGTGTCGATGGCGGGTTGCAGCCGCGGCGGCAACCCGGCGCAAACCGGCGCCGGTTCCGCAGCCGCGCCGTGGTCCCCGGACGTATTCGTCAGTATCGATGCCGACGGCACCGTATTCATCGTTTCGCACCGGTCCGAGATGGGCCAGGGAATTCGCACCAGCCTGACTTCCATCGTCGCAGATGAACTGGAGGCTGACTGGTCGCGGGTGAAGGTCGTGCAGGCCCCGGGTGATGCGGTATACGGGGACCAGAATACCGACGGTTCATGGTCCGTGCGCGGCTTCATGGAGCGCATGCGCATCGCCGGCGCCACTGCCAGGCAGATGCTCGAGCAGGCGGCCGCCGACCGCTGGCAGTTGGACGTCTCCGACTGCCGGGCGCGCCTGCACCAGGTGCTGCATGATACCGGCAACCGCGCCCTGGATTACCGGGACCTGGTTGCGGATGCGGCCGGGTTGCCCGTCCCCGAACCGGATCAACTGACGTTCAAGCCGGACCATGAGTTTCACTATATCGGCAAGGACGTGCCCATGGTCGACATGGACGACTTCATCCAGGGCCGGGCTATATACGGGACCGACGTAAGCGTGCCGGGCATGAAATATGCGGCGATTGCACGCTGCCCGGTTGTATTCGGGCGCGTGAAGTCCTTTGATGCGAACGCGGCGCTGGCCGTCAACGGCGTGCGCCGGATAATCGAAATAAAGGCCGCCGAACCGCCGGCTGCATTCCAGGCGCTCGGCGGCATCGCCGTGATTGCCGACAACACCTGGGCGGCGCTGGAGGGGCGCCGGAGGCTGACCATCGAATGGGACCCGGGAGACAACGGAGACTATGATTCCGACGATTACCGAATACAGTTGCTGCGCACCGTCAGGCAGGAAGGCAATCTCAGGCGCAACGAGGGGGATGCGTTGAAGGCCCTGGATACGGCGGCCTCGACGCTGGAAGCCGGATACTACACCCCGCACCTCGCCCATGCGCCGATGGAGCCGCCGGCGGCGCTGGCTTCGGTGACCGCTGACGGTTGTGAAATCTGGGCGCCGACACAGTCTCCGCAATCGGTTATTCCCGCCGCAGCCGGGCTTACCGGTCTCAAGCCCGAGCAGATCAAGGTGAACGTAACCCTGCTTGGCGGGGCGTTCGGGCGTAAGTCCAAGTGTGACTTTATCAACGAGGCGATCATCCTGTCCAGGGAGACCGGGGGGCCGGTCAAGGTGGTATGGAGCCGGGAAGACGATATCCGCCACGGCTATTACCATGCCCCCAGCGCCCAGTACCTGAAGGCCGGCATTTCCGATACCGGCGCGGTGACGGGATGGCTGCAGCGCACTGCCTTTCCCCCGATAAAATCGACGTTTGACGCCGATGCCGTATACCCGGCCGATTGGGAACTGGGGCAGGGCTCGGTGAGCATGCCGTTTGCCATCGACAATGTCAGGGTCGAGGCGGGCGCGGCGCCGGCGAAGATCCGCATCGGCTGGTTGAGATCGGTGTGCAATATCTTCCAGGCATTTGCCGTGTGCAGTTTCGCCGATGAAATTGCCCATGCCCGCGGGCGCGACCCGCTGGAGAATTACCTGGACCTGCTCGGTCCGGACCGGCTGCTCGATTTCTCAGGGTATGGCATGGAAGGCGCGGACGGCTATACGTTCGATGCCGCGCGCCTGCGCCACGTTGCCGAGCTGGCGGCGGAACAGGCCGGTTGGGGCAGAAAACTGGCGCCGGGTCACGGGCTGGGGTTTGCCGCGCATTACAGTTTCCTGAGCTATACGGCCGCGGTGATAGAGGTCGCGGTGGACGCAGACGGCCGCTGGCGCGTCCCGCGCGCCCATGTCGCATTTGATTGCGGGCTGGCGGTAAACCCGGACCGGGTGCGCTCGCAACTGGAGGGAGCGGTGGTTTTTGGCATCGGCCTGGCTCGCGACGGCCTGATCTCCGTGGCAGACGGCCGGGTGGTGCAGGGCAACTTCGACGATTACCCGATGTTGCGCATGGATATGGCCCCGGCCACATCCATTCACCTGGTGCAGAGCGATGCACCGCCGGCAGGCGTGGGAGAGCCGGGTGTGCCACCCATAGCCCCGGCGCTGGCCAATGCCATCTATGCCGCCACGAAAAAGCGCCTGCGCGAGATGCCGTTCGGCGCGCAGATACTGGCTTAACCTGTACTTTTCACGCGCCAAAACATACGCTGGATTCGAGCTACTACTCTGCATTGACACGCGCCATACAGACATTTTAAAATGTCAGAAATAAATCTACTTTTCTGACAAACTGATTGGAGATACCAACCATGTCCAGCCTTCCGGAGCGCATTATGGAGTATGCCGAAGCTCGTCCTGAGGCTACACCGTTGTGCTCGACTGCACTGCTTCACCTCGGTAACCGTTCGGCAGTCGACCAGGCGTTGTCGCGGCTTACGCGGTCGGGCCGACTGATGCGGATCTGCCAGGGTATATACATGCGACCAATCGACACCCGTTTTGGTATTCGAGCACCTAGCGTCCACAAAGTGCTCACCTCGCTGTCGGCATTATGGGGCGAGGCGATCGTGCCACACGGCGGCTCGGCGGCAAATCGCCTCGGATTGACTCTTCAGAATCCGGTGCGGGAGATTTATCTGACTTCGGGCCGTAGTAGACGACTACACTTCGGGGAGCATTATATTGTTGAACTTCGCCATGCCCCGCGCTGGCAACTCATATCTCCGTACCGAAAGGCCGGAGATGTCATCCGCGCCTTGGCATGGCTCGGTCCTGAGGAGATTGAGGATGGATTGGATGTAGTCCTGCCAGCGTTATCAATAGAAGATATGGATGAGCTTTCGGCCGCGCGGGCCGTTATGCCTGTCTGGATGGCAGAAGCGATGAGCACGCGCCTTTCGCATGGTTAAAGTGCGATACCAGGATTTGTCTGGCGACGACCGTCGTGACGCCATGGAGGTGGCGGGGCGCAGTAGCGGTCACCAAGCTCATCTGCTGGAGAAGGATGTCTGGGTCGTCGCCACGCTCAGCGTGCTGTTCGACGCGCCGTTCGCGGGCCACCTGACTTTCAAGGGCGGAACGTCGCTGTCGAAAGTATGGCGAGCAATTCAGCGATTCTCGGAAGATGTAGACATCACCTATGACATCCGGGCATTCGCTCCGGACCTGGTCTCCGGAGCCGGTGATGAGGCGTTACCTCCTACACGCAGTCAGGAGAAAAGCTGGACGCGCGCGATCCGCTCCCGCCTTGTCGAATGGGTTCGGGAGGAGGCCTGTCCATTCGTTGCAGAAGGGATTGCGCGAATTGGTTTCGTGGGAAAGGTTCGCGCCGAAGCAGACTCACTTTTTGTCAATTATGAGCCTCTGTTCGAACAAGCCAGTTTCGTGCGTCCCGAAGTCAAGGTTGAGTTTGGCGCCCGTTCCACGGGAGAACCGCACAAGAAAGTGCCGATCGCGTGCGACGCTGCGCCATACCTGCCGGATCTCGTGTTTCCCCAGGCTAGTCCGAACACCATGCTGGCGGAACGGACTTTCTGGGAGAAAGCCACCGCAGTTCACGTCTACTGCTGCCAGGAAAGGCGCCGGGGCGAGCGTATGTCAAGACACTGGCACGATCTCTCACGTCTGGACAGAGCCGGAATTGCAGCGAGCGCTTTGACCGACCGGGAGCTTGCTATTTCAGTGGCTCGCCACAAGGCGATATTCTTCTCCGAGAAGGATGCCCGCGGTGGGTGGATTGATTATGAGGAGGCAGTCTCGGGCGATCTGCAACTTGTTCCCTTCGGAACCGCCCGTACAGTCCTTGCCGACGATTACGCGAAGATGCTGGGCGCCGGTATGCTGCTGGATGAGAATGAACCGTTTGACGTATTGATGGAGCGTTGCGCCTCGCTTGAGGCGTGTGCCAACGGTTCAGAAGCATGACAACTTTGTTTTCCGAAACCAGCCAGCAGGCTCAGGGCATCGGCCCGGCTGAGGAGTTTCTGTACGCCGCCGACACTCAGTTTGGTGCTGCGGCTGATGGCGCGGATGGACAGGCTGATTTGCAGCCGGAGCCGTAAAATCTCTCGCAGTTAAAACGCCATTTATGCCATCAATAACGAGGCTGAAGTACCTCATGCCTGTTTGAACGGCGTTACTTCCCTCGTATGCCTGACCTGCTTGCGCAGGGTGTGTTACTCCTTAAAACCATGTTTTAGCGTGTGAAAAGAGCAGTTTAAGCATAGGACAGCACGCCTTTTATGACAGTTTCCTGTTTATTATCAGCAGGTTCCGTCACGCTGAACTGGTCCGACCCTATACAGGGCTTCTAATTATCGATAATTCATAATATTATCGATAATACGAATTCTGTCCACATGAGGGGGAGTTACATGTCTGTCAAAACATTTTTCGCACTGGCGCCGCGTAAAACCATCGGGATAATTTCCCTGTTGTCCGTTTGTTTTTATGCCGGTCCGGTCGCGGCCCAGGGTGGCGGTCTGCTCGAGGAAGTCATCGTTACGGCGCAAAAACGTGAACAATCCATCCAGGATGTCGGCATCGCGATTACGTCCTGGTCGGGCGAGCAGATCGATCAGATGGGCCTGGAGAGCAGCACACAGATTGCCGATATCACCCCCGGCGTGTTCACCGCCGGTAATCTCGGCGGGCAAACGACGCTTTTCACCATCCGCGGTGTCGTCCAGAATGATTTTCTCGATGTAACCGAATCCCCCGTTGCCGTCTACATCGACGAAGGCTATATCCCCATGATCCAGGGCCAGAGCTTTGCCACGTTTGATGTGGATCGGGTGGAAATACTCAAGGGCCCCCAGGGTACGCTGTTCGGCCGCAACGCTACCGGCGGCCTGGTGCATTTCATCACCCGCAAGCCGACGCGGGAAGCGGAAGCCTTTGCCGATATTACCTACGGTTCTTACGACCAGGTGCGGTTTGAGGGTGCGGTCAGCGGACCGCTGGGCGAGAACCTGTCCGCGCGGGTCAGCGGCATGTATAACAAGCATGATGCCATATTCGATAACCACTATCCCGAGGGTGACCCTGGCGCCTCGGTTTATCCCTTCGGCAACTTCGGGCCGGGCCGGGCGGAACCCGATGATGTGTGGACCGATGATTCCTGGGTAATGCGCCGGACGGATCCGTGATCCCCGGCGCCTATATACCTTTCCTCGGCACCGAAGCGAACAACGAAGTCAGGCTGAAGACCAATTCCTATTCGCTGTTCGGGCAGGTGGACTACGATCTCAACGACCAGTTTACGTTCATCGCCGGGATCCGCGGCCTGGTCGAAAAACAAAGTTACACCCGGAGTATCGTCGCCTACATGAACACGGACGATTACCGGGTTGAAACCGATACGCGCGTCGCCGGTTCAGGTTACGATTTCAACGGCACCCTGCGCACGCCGTTTGCCGACAGCCGTTCGCCCACGCTCTGGACCGGCAAGGTGCAACTGGACCAGCACCGATGGACGCTGGGACGGCACGG
>MKWU01002317.1_pt1 | contig 29032 bp, 33 predicted proteins | sample 809101 | NCBI WGS metagenome assembly MKWU01 (sample SAMN05860141, study PRJNA318959) | sponge metagenome | host: Aplysina aerophoba | place: Slovenia: Piran, Adriatic Sea, Gulf of Piran | collected 2013-05-07 | reverse complement strand
GGCCCGCACCCTACACCCCCCGGCCGCTGGCGTGCCTGTTCGAGTGCGGTGCCCGCGGGGCTGGTCTGGATGAAGAGGCTGGGCTGGAAGTCCGGGGCGGAGCCGCCGCGGGGCGCTTCCCCGCCGATGATGGGCCCCTCGTCATCCTGTTCGCTCAGGGCGGGAGGCTCCGGCGGCGGCAGGGCCTGTTCGCCGCCGTCGGGAACCCCCACGAGGAGCACGGCCGCGTCGCGCAGGTGGGTGATGCGGCGGTACAGGTTCGGCAGGATCTCGGACATGGAGCGGCTGAGGATGGCTCCCAGCTCCTCTGCGCTCAGGGACTCGGTGATGTTCGTCGTGACCAGCAACACGCGGTCGCCGGGAGCAAGGGTGAGCGACGTGAGCTGGGGCTCCCCGTGGTCGAGGCCGTCCATCGGCTCGGCGTGCTCGTCGTCGGGCTCGTAGAGGGCGACCGAGTCCTCCGTGGCGTGGAGGATGCTCGCGGGTCCGCGCGTGGCGAGCACGATGCGGTCGCCCCGGCGCGCGAGACAGCCCAGCCCCAGGCCCACACGATGCTGCGAGACGCTCCGCGTGTTCGATTCCATCAGGGAGCGCTGCGCCTCGCCGAAGATGGCGATGAGCGCGCCCGTGAGGCTCAGGTTGAGCGCCTTCCAGGAGCGCTCGGCCTGCGAGATCAGGTGCCCGGCGAATTCGTGGGCGGCGGGGGTCGTCCCCTCCGCCAGTGCGAACAGATCGCAGCGCTCAGCGCCTGTCCCGTTCCCCTCGGCGACGCCGATGGTGGCGCCGCGTTCCTGGGGCTCGTGGGCGACGATCGCGAACTGGCCGACCTGCAACTGATCGTTCAGGGCGCCCTCCTGCGCTGCCACGCCCGCGCCGCGGGCACGGGGCGCTCGATGCACCCAGACCCCCTCCCGTCTGGGCACAGCAATCCTTCTATTGGCGCAAAACTATACGACAGCGAGTCCAGGCCAGAGCGCCGCGGCGGGGGTTCTTGCCATTGACTCTCGAGGCAAGCCGAAAGAGTTCCTCTCGGCGAACCAGATCCGTGGTTCAGCCCGGCCCGAGGGGAGGCTACGAATCCCTGGCCAGAGCCCCCAGCAGTTCCGTCGTGCGGTCGGCCGCGGCGGGGTCGCCCTGGAGGCTGAGTACGCCCGCCAGCATCTCGTCGACGCCGAACGAGGGCAGCGCGCGGATGCGCTCGGCCACCTCGTTCTCGGACCCCTGGATCACGAGCGCGTCCGACATGGCTCGTGAGAAGGTGCCGTCCTCGGCCTCGGGGAAGCCCGCGTCCTGCCACATGGCGGAATAGAACGGCAGCCTCGGGTAGAAGCCCAGTTGCGCCTGGGCCGCCTCCCAGACGGCGTCGGCGTCTTCCGAGACAACCACGGGGGTGTGGGAAACGAGAGCGGGACGCGCCCTCCCCGCCGCCTGGGCCCCTTCCTCCATGGCGGGTATGGCCACGCGCCGCTGGTGCGCGAGCGGGCTCACCCACGAGATCGCGCCGTCGGCCAGTTCGCCGCAAAGCCGGTAGGCGTTCGGGCGAAGGGCCGAGGCCATCACCTGTACCTGCGTGGGCGCCTGCAGTTGCGCCTCGCAGTGCAGCCGCTCGCCGTGAAATTCGACCGCCCCCTCCTTGAGGATGGCGTTCAGGATCGTGAGGTACTCGCGCAGGTGCTGGAGGGGCCGTACGAACTCGTAGCGATACACGCTCTCGACCGCCGGCTTGTGACTCGGGCCGACGCCCAGCTTCAGCCGCCCGGGAGCCAGCTGGTCGACCACGACCGCGCCCTGCACGACCGCCAGGGGGTGGCGGGGGAATGTGGGGATGATCGATGTGCCGAACCCGATCTGTTCGGTGTCGCCGGCGGCGGCTGCGAATACCGCAAGAGGGTCGGGAGCGGGGCCGCCGCTCGTGAGCCAGGCCGTGTCCACGCCTGCGCGGTCGGCCGCCACGATGCCGTCGATGAGCCCGCTCGCATCGCGGGCGAGGATGTGCGTCCCGATCGTCAGGTTCTGCAAGGTTCCTCCGGGCGCCGTCCGGCGGCGCGTTCGCGAAACATGGTACGCGCAGCGACCTCGCTCCCGTCCAGCGACACCCTCCCCTCGGGGCTCTCCGCTCCCGCGGCGACCATCGCCGCACAACTTCCGAGGAGGATGGAATGCGAACATTTCTCTCGAACTACGCGAGGGCGGTAGCGGTGCTCCTGCGCGCCGCCACCGGCCTTGCACTGCACGGCCTGCTGCGGCCGCGCACGGACTGCGCCATCGAGGCGGCGACGGGCCGGGTGGCGCGGGCATGACCGGCGCGCAGGTCGCGGTCGGCCGCAACATCGTCAACGTCGTCTCCGTGCTCGCCCTCGTCCTTGTCGTCTCGCTGCTGGGCCTCATCGCCCTCGGCGCGGTCGATGGCGACGCGGGCGTGCGCAGCACGCTCACGCACGTGTCCGAGACGGTCCTGGGTCTGTTCGTCGGCCTCGCCGCCGGCCGCCTGACCAGCCCCGCCTCAGGCAAGCTGGCTGCGGGAAGCTAGCGGCAAACTGCTTGAGCGGATGATAGCGTATACGCTATCATCCGCTCTGTGGATCTCGCCCGGCGTATCCAGCGGCTGAAGAAGAGCCGTCGCAACGTCCGGCCGCAAGACCTTCACCGGCTCCTTGTCGCAGCGGGGTTCACGCGACGTTTCGGGAAGGGTGACCATTGGGTCTACCGTCACCCGGACTGGTCAGGTGGGCGGCTGGTAATCGACCCACGAACCCCGTTGCTGCCAGCCTATGTTTCGAAGGCCATTCGCGCGATAGAGGAGGTATTGGAATGAACGCCGTCACTATTCAGAATTACCTCAGGCGGCCGTACCACATCGAAATCGTCTGGAGCGAGAGCGAGGATGGAGATGCTGGCTGGGTGGCGGAGGTGAAGGAGCTTCGTGGGTGTATCGCCCAGGGACGAACTCGCGAGGACCTGCTCGCGAACATCGATCGCGCCATGGAGGCGTGGATCGACGACGCCCTCGAAGCTGGCGACCCGATTCCCGAGCCCCGGGCGGACGTCTCCTACAGCGGAAAGGTGCTCGTGAGGATGCCTCCCTACCTTCATGGTGAGCTGGCCGCGGAGGCTGAGCGTCAGGGCGTGAGCCTCAATCAGCTCGCCGTGACGCTGCTCGCTCGAGGAACAGGCGCGGCCAGCCAACGTGGGGAGGTCGCTACCCCCCGCTGAGCGCCCCGCGCGGGTACCCTTGGCGCCAACACCAAGGACAGGGAGGACGCCATGGAGAAGCTGGTCGATGGCGATCTCGGCATCGTGCGGGCTGGTCCCGCCGGATTCGGCAACAACATCTACATCGTGATCGACGAGGCCTCCGGCGAGGCCGCCTTCATCGACGCCCCCGACGAGGTCGAGAAGAGCATCGCTGCCGTCGAGTTCGCCGGTGTCGAGCCCTCCACCATCCTGCTGACGCACTCGCACCAGGACCACACCGCGAGCATCGCGGCGCTCAAGGAGCGCTACGGCTGCCGCCTCATCGCCGACCCGGCCGAGCCCTGGATCCCGGAGGGCCAGCTTGACCAAGCCGTCACCGATGGCGACACGGTCAACGTGGGCGGCATCGCCTTCGACGTCATCGCCATTCCCGGCCACACCCCGGCAAGCACGGCTTTTGTCCACGGCTCCCACGCGTTCGTCGGCGACACGCTCTTCCCCGGCGGGCCCGGTCACTCCCGTTCGAACGAGCTCCTGCAGCAGGAGATCGGGTCGATCACCTCGCGCCTCTACGCCCTCCCCGACGAGACCACCGTCTGGCCCGGCCACGGCGACAACACGACCATCGCCGCGAGCAAAGCCGAGTACGAAGTCTTCGCCTCCCGCGACCACGCCCCCGACCTGCACGGCGACGTGCTCTGGCTGGAGTCGTAGGGAGAGCGCTCGCTTCGCTCGCTGAGTGGAGCGCGCGGCGGTTGACCGGCCCGCTTTCACTGCGGGACAATAGCTGTACCGGTCCCGAGGAGAGCATTCTCGGGCGCGACGCCCCCGCCGATTGGCGTGGGGCGTCTCTTCTTTAGTGCCAGTTCGAGGGGCGCTGCAACGGAAAGCTGGCGTTGCTGCGTACGACCTCGGGTAGCTGGCTGTTCCGGAGTGAGTCAGCGCCAATCACCAGGGAGCCTGTCGCGGTCTCACGAAGCTGACTCGATCGTCTGTTCGGCGGAAAAGCGACAATGACTCGCTTGTTGTAGCGCTCCTTCACCGCGAGCACGGGCGCCGGTCAGGTCTCCGTCGGCGGATACCACCACCGCAGTGTCAAAGGCGTCGGCGTGAGCGTCGCAAACCAACTCGACGGCGATGTTCACGTCTGTCATCTTCTCCTCGTAACCACCCCGTCTCCGCGGGACGAAATACCCGTAATGGATTGAGAGGTCGGGCAGGGTCGCCAACGCCTCCAGGTAGGTGTTCTGGCGGATTGGCTTGTCAGGGTCATCCGGGTCGGGCAAGACCCGCGCGGTGAAGTAGCGGACTGCCACGAGCACCTGCCCCGGACGCAGCAGCCTCTCCGCGAGGAGCTTCAGGTCGAGCCAGTAGTAGCGTTTCCAACCCTTGTCCCTGAGGCCGTAGAAGAGGTTGAACCCGTCGACGTAGACAGCGACACGAACGGGTGTCACTTGCCACGCTCTCCCGAGCCACAGGACATGCCTAAAGGGTAGCGGCAAACTTTTGGGACAACAAATGTAGTGTGCTTCCAGCGCGCGGAGCGCTCCACTCAGCGAGCGGAGCGAGCGCTCTCCCGGCCTCGCTGCTACGATCCGTGCCCATGGCGATTGTTTCTGAGTCCGGAGTCGACGAGGCGCGCATCCGTGCGGCCGTCATCGAGATGCTGGAGGCAGTGGGCGACGACCCCGCCCGCGAGGGCCTGGTCGAGACGCCCCGGCGCATCGCCGAGATGTACGCCGAGATCTTCCAGGGCCTCAACGAGGACCCCGCCGACTACCTCAAGGTGGGCTTCGAGGTTGCGCACGATGAGATGGTCATCCTGCGCAACATCCCCTTCTACAGCATGTGCGAGCACCACCTGCTCCCCTTCCACGGCGAGGCCCACGTGGGCTACCTGCCCGAGGGTCGGGTCGTCGGCATCAGCAAGCTCGCGCGTGTGGTCGAGGCCTACGCCCGCCGCCCCCAGCTGCAGGAACGCCTGACGAGCCAGGTCGCCGAGGCCATCATGGAGGCGCTCCAGGCGGACGGCGTCGCCGTGGTCGTCGAGGCCGAGCACCTGTGCATGACCATGCGGGGCGTGCGCAAGCCGGGCAGCCGCATGGTCACGAGCGCGATGCGGGGCCAGTTCAAGCGCTCGAGCGTGACGCGCTCCGAGTTCCTCGCCCTCGTCCACGGTTCCTCCTAGCCCGCCATGCCCGATGCGGCGGCCGGCGCCGAGCCCACCTTCGACGATGGCCCCCTGCCCCTCATCACCTCCGAGCCGTTTGAGGCGCTCGCCCCCGAGTGGGCCGCACTACATCGCGAGACCCCCGGTGCTCTTCCCTTCTCCCACCCCGCCTGGCACGAGGCGTGGCTGCGCCACTGCGGCGCCGACGCCTTCCCCGTGTTTCTCGCCCTCCGCGAGCCCGCCGATGACGATGGGGAAGCGCCCCTCGTGGGCGTCATCCCCATCGATGTCGGGGGCGCGGAGCCGCGCTTCCTCGGCGACCCCGACCTGAGCGACCACTCCGGGGCGCTTGTTGCGAAGGGGCGGGAGGTAAGGGCGGCAGCCGCGCTCATCGAGTGGCTTATGGAGGACCTCGCATCCGGGTTCGAGGCATGGGGACTCCCCCCGCCCGGCCCCCTCCGCTCCGCCCTGATAGCCGCCGCCGGGCGCTATGGCTGGAGCGCGGACGAGGAGCCAGAAGCGGTCACACCGACGGTCGAGCTGCCCGACACGTGGGACGCCTACCTGGCCGCGCTCCCGAAGAAACACCGCCACGAGTTGCGCCGCAAGCTGCGCAACCTCGAACGCGAGGGTGACGTCGGGTTCGTGTCCGCGACGGGGCCCGGGGAGGTGGCGGAGGCGATGGAGGGCCTGCTTACGATGATGCGCGACAGCCGCGAGGACAAAGCCGCCTTCCTCACCCCCGAGCGGGAAGCCTTCTTCCGCGACCTCGCAACCGGCCTGAGCGAGCACGGGCTGGCACGCATCTCGACGCTCACGTTCGATGGCCGCCCCGCCGCCCGCATCTTCGCCCTTGAAGGGGGCGGCGCGACGATGCTCTACAACAGCGGTTTCGACCCCGCCCTGTCGTCGCTGGCGGTGGGCCTGCTGTCGAAGGCACTTCTCGTTCGCGACGCCATCGAGCGCGGTCGGGACGCCGTCGACTTCCTGCGTGGCACGGAGCCCTACAAGCGCCACCTCGGCGGCCAACCCCGCGACATCGTGCGCCTACGCCTGTCGCGGGGCTAGGTGCCCCCATAGTTGACATACCGGGAACGTTTGCGAACCTGTTTGTATGGCTGAGAGAAACACAGGTAAGGATCGGCGAGCAACAAGACTCCCTACGTTCCGCGGCACGGGGCTGCGACGTGGGATCGCGCTTGATGAAGGGTCTGCCCTCCTTGATGTGATGGACGACCTGGAGGGTCCGCCCATCTCCGACCCACCGGGTGAAGCACGGAAGGGCACCTAGGCGCTACGCTATTCGGACGCTCATGCGAATCGCGCAGGTCTCCTACCACACCAACCCCGTGGCCCCGCTCGGCGGCCGGCAGACGGGCGGCATGAACGTGTACGTCCACGAGCTCTCACGAGAGCTCGCCCGGCGCGGCCACCAGGTCGACATCTTCACGCGACTCGACGGTGAACGGCCCGAGGTCACGGCGCTCGCCCCCAACCTGCGGCTCGTGCAGCTTCCGGCCGGTCCGCCGGCCCCGCTGGAGAAGGAGCTGCTGGCGCCCTTCGTGCCCGCCTTCGCCGCCGAGATGAGCCGCTTCGCCGCAGACGAGGGCCAGTCCTACGACCTCGTGCACAGCCACTACTGGCAGGGAATCGCCGCGGGCGAGCCCTTCGCCCGCGCCCAGGACGCCCCCCACCTGGTGATGTTCCACACCCTGGGCGAGGTCAAGAACCGCGCCCGCATCTCCGAAGAGGAGCCGGGCGAACGCATCCGTCGCGAACGCGAGCTGGCCGCCACCGCCGACGCCATCATCTCCGCCTGCGCCCACGAGCACGACCTGCTCGCCCGCTACTACGACGCCGACCCCGCCCGCATGGTCAGCATCCCCTGCGGCATCGATACCGACCTCTTCCGCCCCCGCGACCGCGAGGAAAGCCGTCGCGCGCTCGGGATCGAGCAGGATCGCCCGGTGCTGCTCTGGGTGGGCCGCCTGGAGAAGCTGAAGGGCGTCGACATCCTCATCGATGCGGTCGCGCAGCTGGAGGACCCGGAGGTGCTCCTGTTGGTCGTCGGGGGCGAGCACGGCCACGAGCTGCGCGGCGAGCTGGAGGAGCAGGCCCGCGCGGCCGGTCTTGCCGGAAGCGTGCGCTTCACCGGCGCCGTGCCCCACGAAGACCTTCCCGACTGGTACAGCGCCGCCGACGTCTGCGTCGTGCCGAGCTACTACGAGAGCTTCGGGTTGGTGGCGGTCGAAGCGATGGCCTGCGGAACGCCCGTCGTCGCCTCGCGCGTCGGCGGGCTCGTCTCGACCGTGACCGACGGCGTCAACGGCTTCCTCATCCCCTGGCGCTGCCCCGAGCCCTTCGCGGAGAAGCTCGAGGTGCTCATCCGCAACCCCGAGCTGCGCGCCAACTTCGCCCGCTCCGCGCGCGACTCCGTGCAGCGCTTCCGCTGGGACGAGGTCGGCCGCGGCATGGACGAGCTGTACGGGGACGTCATCGCCGCCCACGCCAGGAAGGAGCCGGTCGCATGAGTCTCGGAGACGCCCTCCGCTCCGTGGGACGCTGGTTCGCCGGCGGCGAGCCCGAGCCGGAAACCGACCCCAACGCACTCGGGACGCCCGCCCGCGCGATGGTCGTGATGGCCCACCCCGACGACGCCGAGTTCGTCTGCGGCGGTACCGTGGCGAAGTGGTGCGCCGAAGGCGCCGAGGTCGTCTACGTGGTCGTGACGGGCGGAGACAAGGGCACGCACGATCCCGAGATGCACCCGGAGAAGCTGGCCGCCATCCGCGAGGAGGAGCAGCGCGCCGCCTGCCGCTCGCTCGGGGTGAAGGAGTGCGTCTTCCTCGGCCATCCCGACGGCCACACCATCGACGAGGAGGAGCTGCGCGGCCAGATCGTGCGCCTCATGCGCATCCACCGCCCCGACGTGATCGTGACCTGGGACGCCTTCCGCCGCGGCTTCAACCACCGCGACCACCGCAACGTCGGCGTCCTAACCGCCGATGCGGTCTACCCGCTCGTGCGCGACCGGCTCTACTACCCGCGCGACGAGGAGGACGGCCTCCCCTCGCACCAGGTCAACGAGGTGCTCTTCGCCGGCAGCGAGGACGCCGACTACACCGTCGATGTGTCGGACCACTGGGAGACGCGCCTCGAAGCGGTGCTCTGCCACACCAGCCAGATCGGCGGTCGCACGCGCGAGGACTTTCTGCGGATGCGCGAGGAGATGATCGCGCGCCAGGGTCATGCCCGCATGGAGGAGCGCTTCCGTCGCTGGTCGATCCGTCGCTCCCCACCCCCGCCCCGCGAAGCCGCCAACCCCCAACCGCGGAGCTAGCCCGCCCGCTCGACAAGCCTATGGAGGAAGCCCCATGAAGGCGCCCTTGCCGGTCCTTCTCCTGGGCCTTCTTGGGCTGGCGCTGTCGCTGGCGGGCGTGGTGGTGCCTCTGACAGAGGTCACCCTCGAAAGCGCGGTCACCCCCGGAGATGGGCTCTCTGTCCTCAAGCCCGCCTACTACCACGACGTGTTCTCGCAGGCCCTCCCCCTCGACGAGAACTGGCCGGTCGCACACGGCAAGTGGGTGTTCGCGTTCGCCCTCAGCGCCGTCCCCTGCCTCCTGCTTGTGTTGCTGTGGCGGTCGCGGTGGGCGGCCGTTCCCCTCCTGGCCAACGCGGTGGCGTTGATGGCCGCTTACGTTGTGGTGGACCCCGCCAACCAGATCGTGAGTGACGGGCTCGTCCGGGCGGGGGTCAGCCAGCCAGTCGTGTCCGTGAGCAGTACAGCCATGCTCATCCCTGCCGGCTCTGTGTTCCTGGGGCTCGCGGCCCTGGCCATGCTCGCCCGCGGACGGCGCCCACCCGGCCCCCAGGAGCGGTCCAGCATCGCTCTTGGCGTCATGCTGGTCGGTGTTGCCATCGCCGTGAGCGGACTGTTTCTACCCCTTGCGTGTGCTGATGCCACGCAGCGCGGTCCGCCCCACACCATCAACGTGTGCGCCAGCTACTTCACCGACGTAAGCGGCAGCATCTTCCCGGACAACTGGCCTGTTGAGAGTGGCCTGTGGGTCGTTGCCGCGACCGGTCTGGCCGTGCTGGCAGTGGCCGCATTCGCGGTGTTCCGGGAGCGGAGGTGGCTGTCCGCTCCCCTGGTGTTGGTGGCGACCGGACTGTTGATAGCCGCAGTGGTAGTGACCTGGCCGGATGACGATGGAGACAGCGACACATCCGTCCCCGAAAACGCCTGGGGGCTCGCGGTCGTCCCTGTGGGCACAGTCATCGTCGCCAGCGGAGCAGCTCTCTGGCTTCTGCGGGAATCGGCCTTCGACTACCAGGCCCTCATCGGAGGTCCTAGCCCGCCGCGAACCCCTCCGCCCCACCCCGCAGGTGGACCGCGCCCGCGTCGATGGTGACCTTGCGGCCCGCCGAGGCGGTGGCCGTGCCCAGCCGCCAGCCCGCGATGCCGCAGGCCTCGCCCAGGGCGAGGGCGCGCTCGGCCTCCGCCTCCGGCACGACCGCACAGAAGCCCGCGCCCATGTTGTATTCGGCGTACATGGTCGCGTCGTCGAGGCCGGCGAGGTGCTGGATGACATTGAAGATCGCCGGCACCGGCGGCAGCGTTTCGATGTCGAATCCCGCCTCCGCTTCGAGCCGTCGGAGGTTGAGGAAGCCGCCGCCCGTGACGTGGAACAGGGCGCGCACATCGAGCTCGCGCAGCAGGGCCATGGCCAGGTCGACGTACATGGCCGTCGGCTCCAGCAGCTCCTCGCCGAGCGTCCGCCCGAACTCCTCGATGTAGCGCCCCAGCTCCCAGCCCGCCTCGCGGAAGGTGCGGCGCGCCAGCGTGAGACCGTTGCTGTGGATGCCGGAGGAGGCGAAGCCGATGAGCGCGTCGCCGGGGGCAACGGCTGCGCCCGTGAGGATGCGGTCGGGCTCGACGAGCCCGGCGCAGGTACCGCCAAGGTCGAAGGCGCGCCCGGGGACCGCCCCGCGCAGCATCTCCGGGACGCGCGCCGTCTCCCCGCCGGGGATGGAGATGCGCGCGCGGCGTGCGCCCTCCCGCAGCCCCACGGCGATCTCCGCCAGGAACGCTTCGTCCATCTCCTCCACGAGCGCGCAGTCGACCATCGCGATGGGCTCCGCGCCCACGCAAACGATGTCGTTGGCGTTCATGGCGACGCAGTCGATGCCGGCGGTGTCGAACTTACCAAGCGCCTGGGCGACGAGCGCCTTCGTGCCAATCGTGTCCGTGGCCAGCGCGAGCGCCTGCGGCCCGCCCGTGTCGATGACGGTCGCGTAGTGGCCGAAGCCGAGGAGCGGTCGCGCCCGGCCCGAGAACGAGAACGTCTCGGCCAGCAGTTGCAGGCCCTGTGGGAGGGTGTCGGCGCCGGCGTCACCAGCGGTCTGGGTCACGCCCGAACGCTACCACGTTCCCCCGTGGCGAGCCTGCAAAATGCGCACGCGAAACATGGTTGAAACACGAGGCCGTCAAGATACTCCGCACTCAAGCGGAGGCTGGCCCGCCACGCCCGAAGCAGGGCCTGCCGGGCTGCGCGGGGGGTTCGCGTGCCTGACTTTGAAATAGACGCCGGCAACACGGCCTGGATGCTCGCCGCATCGGCCCTGGTGCTCTTGATGACGCCGGGGCTGGCGTTCTTCTACGGGGGACTCACCCGTAGCAAGAACGTCGTCGGCACCATCATGCATTCCTTCATTACGATCGGCGTGGTAGGGGTGCTCTGGGTCGTGGTGGGCTACTCGCTCGCGTTCGGTCCCGACCAGGGGCTCGGCCTCATCGGCAATCTCGATCACTTTGGCCTGAAGGGCGTGGGTGTCGACTCCGGCTCGGGCGGCGTGCCCGACCTGCTCTTCATGGCCTTCCAGATGATGTTCGCCATCATCACGCCCGCGCTCATCACGGGCGCCTTCGCCGAGCGCGCCCGCTTCGGGCCGTTCCTGCTCTTCATCGCCCTCTGGTCGCTCATCGTCTACGCGCCCATCGCCCACTGGGTGTTCGGCGTGAACGGCTGGCTCAACACCTTCTCGGGCGAGGGCGTCCCCGCCGATATCGGCATCAACGGCCTCGACTTCGCCGGTGGCCTCGCTATCCACGTGAACGCGGGAGTGGCCGCGCTGGCGGCCGTCTTCGTGTTCAAGAAGCGCCGCGGCTACGGCGTCGAGCCCATGGAGCCGCACGACATCACGATGGTGGTGTTGGGCGCGGCCCTGCTCTGGTTCGGCTGGTTCGGCTTCAACGCCGGCAGCGCCGTTGGGGCGAGCGGCCAGGCGGTCTACGCCTTCGTCAACACGAACGTGGCCGCCGCCATGGCCGCCCTCACCTGGACGCTCATCAGCTGGAAGGTTGCCGGGAAACCGAGCGTGGTCGGAGCCGCCTCCGGCGCCGTCGCCGGACTCGTGGCGGTTACGCCCGCCTCCGGCTACGTCGAACCCATGGAGGCGCTCGCGATCGGCCTCGGCGCCGGGCTCTTCTGCTACTTCGCCGTCCGCCTGCGCCAGTACCTCCACTTCGACGACTCCCTCGACGTTGTCGCCGTGCACGGCGTCGGCGGCCTCTGGGGGGCGATCGCCACGGGCCTCTTCGCCACGGCCGTCGTGGGCGCGCCCGAGTTCCGCGAGGGCCTCATCCACGGCGAGTGGCGTCTCCTCTGGGACCAGCTCGTCGGCATCGGCGCGGTGAGCGCCTACTCCTTCATCGTCACCTTCGCCATCCTCAAGGTGCTCGACCTGACTATGGGCGTGCGCGTCTCCGAGGACGACGAGGAGGTCGGCCTCGACGTGACCCAGCACGGCGAACGCGCCTACCAGAGCGATGAAGCCGGCATCGCCATCCCGGTCGGTATCATCGAACCCCAGCAGGCCGCTGAGAGCGGCGGGAGCGAGTCATGAAGAAGATCGAGGCCATCATCCGCCCGGAGCGCCTCCACGAGGTGAAGAGCGCCCTCGACGACCAGGGCATCCACGGCCTGAACATCATCTCCGTCACCGGGCGCGGCGCCCAGCGCGGCATCGCCCACCAGGGCCGTGGCGGCGAGACGATCGTCGTGGACCTGCTGCCCAAGATGAAGCTCGAGATGGTCGTCCAGGACGACGCCGTCGAGAACGCCATCAGCGCCATCATTGAGGCCGCCGGGACGGGCAATATCGGCGACGGCAAGATCTTCGTGATCCCCGTCGAGGAGGCGATCCGCGTGCGTACGGGCGAACGGGGGGACGTCGCCCTCTGAGCGCACGCGACATCCAGCCGTAACACGAACTTCATCGCCAGACCGCCCCCGGGCGTTGCTCGTACGGCCCCCGGCTGGCGATGATCATTCCCGCATCCCTGCGCCCCTCGCGGGCGCGACAGCACCGACCAACCCAGAAGAGGTAATGCGATGACGACCCCGGAAGATGTTCAACAGCTGATCGCCGACGAAGGCGTGCAGATCATCGATGTGAAGTTCACGGACCTGCTCGGCGCCTGGCAGCACTTCTCCGTCACCCCCAGTGAGTGGGACACGGATACGTTCGAGGAAGGGCTCGGGTTCGACGGGTCCAGCATCCGCGGCTTCCAGGGCATCCAGCGTTCCGACATGATCCTCATCCCCGACCCCGACACGGCGGTCCTCGACCCCTTCGCCCGCCCCCCCGCGCTCCGCGGGCCCCCCGTCTCCCCAACATCCCCCCCCCCCCCCCCCCCACCCCGGCGCCCCCCCCCCCCTCCCCCCGCCACACCACCCTCAGCATCACGGCCGACATCAAGGATCCCGTGACCGCCGAGGGCTACCACAAGGACCCCCGCGCCGTCGCCCAGCGCGCCGAGGAGTACCTGAAGCTGACGGGCGTCGCCGACGAGTCCTACTGGGGTCCCGAGGCCGAGTTCTTCGTGTTCGACAGCGTCAGCTACGACTCCGAGCGCGACACGGCCTTCTACCGCGTCGACTCCGTTGAGGCAGCCTGGAACACCGGCATCGACATGGAGAGCGAGGGCGGTCCCAACCTCGGCTACAAGACCGAGCACAAGGAGGGCTACTTCCCCGTTCCCCCGCGCGACACCCTGCAGGACCTGCGCACCGAGATGGTCCTGAAGATGCAGGAGGTCGGCATCCAGGTGGAGATCCACCACCACGAGGTGGCCACCGCCGGCCAGTGCGAGATCGACATGCGCTACGCGCCCCTCGTGCAGATGGCCGACAACCTCCAGTGGTACAAGCACGTTGTCCGCAACGTGGCCCGTAACGCGGGCAAGACGGCCACCTTCATGCCCAAGCCCGTCTTCGAGGACAACGGCAATGGCATGCATGTCCACCAGTCGCTCTGGAAGGACGGCACGAACCTCTTCTTCGACGAGAACGGCTACGGCCTCATCTCGGAGATGGCGCGCTACTACATCGGCGGCCTGATCAAGCACGGCGCCGCCCTCATGGCCTTCTGCGCGCCCACGACGAACTCCTACAAGCGGCTCGTGCCCGGCTACGAGGCGCCCAACGTGCTCGTCTACAGCGCTCGCAACCGCAGCGCCGGCATCCGCATCCCGATGCTCTCTTCGAACCCCAAGTCGAAGCGGCTCGAGTTCCGCTCGCCGGACCCGACCTGCAACCCCTACCTCGGCTTCTCCGCCCTGCTCATGGCGGGGCTCGACGGCATCGCCAACCGCATCGACCCGGGTGACCCGGTCGACAACGTCGACCTCTTCGAGATCGACCCGCACGAACACGGCTACCCCGTGCTCCCCGGCTCCCTCGGCGGCGTCCTCGACGCGCTCGAGGCGGACCACGAGTTCCTGCTCCAGGGCGACGTCTTCGACGAGGACCTGATCCGCACCTGGATCGACTACAAGCGCGAGAACGAAGTGGCCGCGGTCGACATCCGCCCGCATCCGCACGAGTTCTCCCTCTACTTCGACGCCTAAGCGGCCATCCCGCACCAGGCACAGCACAAGGCGCCGGCCCCAGGGCCGGCGCCTTTGTCGGTTTGTTTCTGGAGCGAGGAGCCAGGCCCTAGACTGCCGGGGTGGCGATCGACGCCGTCCTGACCGTTGTCGGGCTCGCCCTTCTCCTCGCCGGGGCGTGGCTGCTCGTGGGCTCCGCCTCGCGACTCGCCATGGCCTTCGGCATCTCGCCCCTGATCGTGGGTGCCACTGTCGTCGCCTTCGGCACCTCCGCCCCCGAGTTCGTCGTGGGGCTCGTCGCCGGCATCGAGGGCAAGGGCGACCTCGCAGTCGGCAGCGTCTTCGGCTCGAACATCACGAACGTCGCCCTCGTCCTCGGCATCGCCGCCGTCATCCGCCCCATGGACGTACACCCCCGCCTGCTGCGCTGGGAGATGCCCGTCCTGCTGGCGGCCACGGTCGCGGTCGCGGCCCTCGGCCTCACGGGCACGATCGGGCACGTCCCCGGCGCCCTCCTCTTCGTCGCCCTGCTCGCCTTCATCGGCCTCTCCCTCTGGCTGCAGCCGAACGCGGCCGAGACGCTCGCCGCCGACCACGTCCCCGAGCCCACGGGGAAGCTCACCCGCCGCGGGATGGCGGAGCAGTCGCTGCTCCTGGTCCTCGGCGTCGGTGGCCTCGCCCTCGGCTCCGACCTGGCAGTCAACGGCGCGACGGGTATCGCCGGCCGCGCCGGCATCAGCGAGGTCGCCATCGGCGTCACGGTCGTCGCCATCGGCACGAGCCTGCCCGAGATCCTCACGACTGCCGTCGCCGCCATGCGTGGCAACCACGACATCGCCCTCGGCAACGTCGTCGGCTCGAACGTCTTCAACCTGCTCGGCGTCCTCGGCCTGACGGGGGCCGTCGCCACCTTGCCCATCGATGGGGCCCTCTACTACTTCGAGGTGCCCGCCCTGGCTGTCTCGACGATCGTGCTCCTGGCCCTCTCCTGGACAGACACGCGCATCACGCGCTGGGAGGGCGCCGTCCTCCTGGCCGCCTACGTGGCAATGGTCACCATCGTGCTCGTGCGGGGGTCGATGTAGGGGGTGGGTAGGGCCGGCCACGTTGCTTGACCACATGCAGGCCCTACGTGTCTGCTAAGAGTTGTGGGCCATCCCTCTCGCCATAGGTGTGAAGCGTGATTGCGGTGCCGGAGAGTCCCGGACAGATGATTCTTGACGAAGTCGCGATGCGGCTGAGTCCCTTGATGACGTGTGACAAATTCATCCGCTTCGTCAAGGAGCGCGGTCTGGCAGTCTCTCATGAGCAGTTGCACGTGTTCGAGAAGCACCGTGCACTCGTTCCGGTGGTACGCATTGGAAGGAGCTTCCCCGAAGACCACACACTGCGCCTTGATGGATCCCCGACGGCTCCCGACTTCGAGGCCGGTTGGGTAGTAGACACGAGCGCGCCTGGCGGGACATACGTGTTGCCCGAGATTGATGGCCGAGACTGCAGGGCCTTCTACTCCGCATACCAGCTCTGGGCGCTGGAACGGGTCTTGCAAGGGACGACCTCGTTACTCGACCTCGGGGCCCACGTTGGAACGGATGCCGAATCCGTCGATTGGGATGCCTACATGAGCCGGCTGGTTGCCCAAACGGCCAAGAACGTTGACCGTCTGCGCTCTGACCCTTCCCTGTGTGCCGTCCCCCTCCTGTGCCAGCTCATCTCCAACCGCTACCTCCCCCTTGCCCAAGGGAACCAGCGCACCATCCGAATTGGTGGCAGGACTCAATTTGGCGGGTGGATGACGTTTAGCAGCGAGTCCTGGGACTGGCAGACTTACCGGGACGACTGGGACCCAGCACGCCTCATCCCGGCCTTCGCGCTCGACGAGGAGTCGCTCGAACGGATCTACGTGAACCTTGTGAATGCTATGCGCTTGTGCGACCCACTCTGGTCCTGGGCCGAACTCGTGCGATTCGTCAACCAGCGGAAACGCGACGAGCTGAAGGGAGATGCGCTTCGGGCAGAGTCCTACAGGCAGGGTGCCGAGATGGTCAGGCAACTTCACCTGGAACTCTACGGAGTTGACCTAGGGCCACCGGAGGAAATGTTCGGCCAGGTTATCAATTACATACCGGAACTTGAAGTCCGGGACGACCCCCGGCTATATCTCCAGTACGTAACCAATCAGTATGACTTGAACTCTCAACCCAAAGCGGTCCTCTTTGTTGAGGGCGAAACAGAAGTTGTTTTCGTGAAGAAGATATTTCTGGAGTTATTCGGACAACATCACGGAAAGAGCGGGATTGAGATTATCGATCTGGCCGGTGTAGATAACGCAACGGGAACCAAGAAGGAAGACCGTTATGGTGCGATCTTCAGGCTGGTGGACTACCTGCATGACCACCAAACATTCGCGTTCATCATGCTCGATCAGGAAAACCGGGCGAAAAAGCTCTGGAATGCGGCCGCTAATAAGTCTTCATCGTTTCTGCTGCGCAGTCGCGTGATGCCTCAGGACCAAATCTGCCTTTGGCGCCAGGACTTCGAGCTAGACAACTTTAGCGATACCGAGATAGCCCGCGCGCTCACCGACATGCCGGGTCACAGTGTTCGGTTCCGGTCAACGGACATCAAAGCGGTCCGTTCGCAATGGCGCAATCGGAAGATTTCTGGGCTGTTTCGGGAACGGACTGGACGCGACCTGAAGAAACCGCTTCTTGCGGAGCGCTTGGCAGAGATTGTTGTCGCTCCAGAGACGCGCAGGCGACCAGCCAATCGGCCTGTCATCAAGTTCCTGCAGCGCGTCGACAGGCAGAGTTGGATGAATCCCTTGCCCATCACGCGAGACATCTGGCGACAGAACCAGGAGTACCTTGATAGACACTAAGAGCATTCCGCGTGGGCCTTAACCCACCCCGCCCCCACTGGCCCCCGACCCCTCCCAATGGCAGGCTGTCGCGGAACCACTCCCTGGAGGCCACCCGTGCCCATCCGCACCGAAGCCGACTACGAAGCCGCCCTGGCGCGCGTCGCGGCGCTCATGGATGCCCGCGAGGGCACACCCGAGGGGGAGGAGCTCGATGTGCTTGTCGACCTCGTCGAGGTCTACGAGGACAAGCACTTCCCCATGGGGTATCCCGACATCCCAACGAGTTCTCCGTCTACCGCGACGCCTGGCGGTCATCCCCCACCAGGTACAGCCAGAAGGCGCCGCCTCTAGGGCAGGCGCCGTTGTCGTGTTTGGAGCCTCCCCACTGGCCCCCGCCCTCCCCAGGTGGCAGGCTGACGCAACACGAACCCCCGGAGGTGACCCGTGCCCATCCCCGCTCCCGACCGCTGGACCATGACCCTCGGCGAAGCCATGTACACCATGCGCGCCATCCGACGCTTTCGCCCCGACCCCATTGAGGACCGCGACCTGCGCGACATCCTCGACGCCGCCCGCCAGGCGCCCAACGGCGGCAACCGCCAGGGCTGGCGCTTCCTGCTCGTGACCGACCCGGAGAAGCGCGCCGCCCTCGGCGAGCTCTACGAGGAGGCCTGGTGGGCCAAGCGCAAGGACGAAGGCATCAGCGGCCCCGCGGACATCCCCCCCGGGAAGGGCGTGCGCCAGTCGGCCATGCGCCTCTCCGGCGAGATCGGCGACACGCCCGCCCTCGTGCTCGTCTGCTCGACGGCGCGCGGCCGGGGCGCAATCGAGTCCGTCATCCCCGCCGTCCAGAACATGCTCCTGGCGGCTCGCTCGATAGGCATCGGAGGCACCATCACGACGCTCCACGCCGTCGTCGAGGAGCGCGTCCACGAACTGTTCGACATCCCCGCCGATGCGGAGGTGGTCTACTGCGTGCCCCTCGGCTACCCGCGCGGACGCTTCGGACCCCTCACCCGCAAGCCCCTCTCGGAGGTGGCCGCCCTCGACTCCTGGGACAACACCCCGGACTGGCTCGCGACCTAGCGACCGCTAATCCGTGAAGGCGTCCTCGCGGAGCTGGCCGCTGAGCCGCTTCACGTAGTGTTCGGCGCCCCGCTCCAGGTCCCAGCCGCGGTCCTCCAGCAGGCGCCGTAACGGCTCGGTGCGCGCGGTGAGCGGCAGCTCTGCCGTGTGCGACCCGTGCGTGCCGGCGTAGTCGGCAGCGCGCTCGACCATCCACACATCCAGGCCCCTCCCCTCGTACCCCAGTGCCAGCACCGGCTCGCGGATGGCCGCCAGCCCGCCCCCCGCGTCGCGCGCCTGGATGACGCCCACCACGCGGTCGCCGTCGGAGGCGACGAACCACCCGGGACGCGTCCCCTGCTCGAACGGCCAAGGGTCTTCGTCCGCCAGCGCCGCGATCGCGTCCGCGTCGCTACGACGCTGCTCGCGCACGGTCAGCAGGGGCAGCCGCCGCTCGACGGTCAGGATAGGCACCTGTTCGCCCCGAAATTCCTCGTTGGCGCGACCGATAGGCAGGTAGCCCAGCCCCGCGAAGTAGTCGGCAAGCCGTGTCTCGTCGGGGAGCTTCGCCCGCACGAGCCGCAGTCCGCCGTCTTGCGCCCGCGCCTCGATCGCGCGCACCAGGGCCCGCCCCGCCCCCGCCTCGCAGGAGGCCAGCAGGTCGAAGCTCGCGATCCCCTCATCCTCGCTCCGCCGCACCACACCCGCGACCCCGTCCGCGTCCTCCGCCAGCAGGAAAGCCTCGCCCGTCTGCATGCGCACGGCGAGGTCGGCGGCGGAGGGCGGTTCCGGCTCCGGGTAGCACGCGTCCGACTCCGCGAACGCCTCCGCCAGCAGCTCCGCCAGCTCCGGCGCGTCGTCGCTGTCGGCTGTACGGATGGCGAAGCGCGTCACGCGCTCATCGTAGAGGGCGCGCCCCTCTCGCGCGTGCGCCCTCCCGAAGGGCGGAGGGGCTACAATGACGCGCACATTTCATGCGGCGCGCGCCGCCGCCCCCAGGAAGGTACCGCCATGGAAGATGTTGTCCTCACCAGCGGCGTTCGCACCGCGATCGGCACGTTCAACGGTTCGCTCTCGAACACCCCCGCCAACGAGCTCGGCTCCACCGTCATCGCCGAGGCGGTCAACCGCGCCGGCGTCGAGGCTGGCGAGGTCGACCAGATTGTCATGGGCATCGTCGGCCAGGTAGCCGAGGACGCCTACCTCTCGCGCGTCTCCGGCATCAAGGCCGGCATCCCCGTCGAGACGCCCGCCGTCAACGTGAACCGCCTCTGCGGCAGCGGCCTCGAGGCCATCAACACGGCCGCCCGCTACATCGAGACCGGCGACGCCGACGTGGTTGTCGCCGGCGGCGCGGAGAATATGACGCGCCTGCCCTTCTACCTGCGCAAGGCGCGCTCGGGCTACCGCCTCGGCCACGACACCATTGAGGACGGCATCGTCAAGCTCCTCAGCGACCCCTTCGAGGACCACCACATGGGCATCACCGCGGAGAAGCTCGCCGAGGAGTACGAGATCTCGCGCACGGCCCAGGACGAGTTCTCCTCGGAGAGCCAGCGGCGCGCCATCAACGCCATCGAGCAGGGCTACTTCAAGGACCAGATCGTCCCCATCACGGTGCGCGAGCGCCGCGAGGAGCGCGTCTTCGACACGGACGAGTTCCCCCGCGCAAGCACGCCCGAGCAGCTCGCAAAGCTGCGCCCCGCCTTCAAGAAGGACGGCATGGTGACTCCCGGCAACGCCAGCGGCATCAACGACGGCGCCGCGGCCACGGTCGTGATGAGCGCGGCCAAGGCGGAGGCGCTGGGCGTGAAGCCGCGTATGCGGCTCGTGGCTCGCGCCGAGGCCGGCGTCGACCCGTCCATCATGGGCAGTGGTCCCATCCCGGCCGTGCACAAGGCGCTGGACAAGGCCGACATGTCCCTCGACCAGATGGACGTGATTGAGCTGAACGAGGCCTTCGCCAGCGTCGCCTGCGCCTGCTCGAACGAGCTCTCGCTCGACCCGCAGAAGACGAACCCGAACGGCGGCGCCATTGCCCTCGGCCACCCCGTGGGCGCGACCGGCACCATCCTGACGGTGAAGCTGATGCACGAGCTGGAGCGCACCGGCGGCCGTTACGGCCTCGTCAGCCTCTGCATCGGCGGTGGCCAGGGCATCGCCACCATCTTCGAGCGCCTCGACTAGTAGAGCGGCGGGCGTTGCCCGCCTGAGTGGATTGCGTGGCTGTCGCCTCGCTGAGTTGGGAATTCGCTCGAAGTGCACGGTTCTTTAGCTGGCCGGGGTAGCCTTTGGTTCTGGCAAAAGTTATCCTTCCTGCGTGCCTGAGCCGTCGAACGCCGACCTGCTTGCCAAGCTCATCCAGCACGACGCCGCCCTCGCTGCGGATGCGTCCGAGCTCGCGCACCTCGGCTCCCGGCTCGATGCCCTGACCGATCGCGTGGATGGCATTGCTGAGACCGTGGAAAGCCACGGCGACATGCTCCGCGACTTGCGCGAAGCCCTCATCGGCCACGGAGCCGACATCACGGCAATTCGCAACACGCTCGATGGACACGGTGCAAGGCTGGACTCCCTGGAGACCAAGCTGGATGCCCACACGGTAATCCTGGACGAGCACACGGCGAAGATGGACGAGCACACGGTCATGCTCGCGGATCACGGCAGACGATTGACCAGCCACGGCGATCTCCTGGCCACCATCCTCGCGACCGTTACCCGCATCGAGGGCAGGCTCGCGGAGCGGTAGTCCCGGGCCCCACTCAGCGAGCGAAGCGAGCGCTCTCCTCAGTCGATCTGGGAAATGCGGCGGGCGTGGCGGCCGCCGTCGAAGGGTGCGTCGAGCCACGTCGCGACGATGTCGAGCGCCGTCTCCAGCGTGACCATGCGCTGGCCGATCGAGATGACGTTGGCGTTGTTGTGGCGACGCCCCATCTCCGCCGATTCGCGGCTCCAGCAGAGGGCGCAGCGCACGCCCGCGACGCGGTTCGCGACCATCGCCTCGCCGTTCCCCGAGCCCCCGAGCACGATGCCGCGCTCGCAGTCGCCGCTGGCCACGGCTTCGGCAGCGGGGCGGATGAAGAGGGGGTAGTCGCAGGATTCGTCGGAGTCCGTGCCGAAGTCGACCGGCTCGTGGCCGCGCTCCGCAAGGAACGTCTTGATCGCTTCCTTGTACTGGTAGCCGGCGTGGTCCGAGGCGACGGCGATGCGCATGGCGCGATTTTAACGGCTGGGCTCACAGGGCCAACGGCGGCGGGAGTGGCGGGCAACAAACAGGCCCCGGTTTCCCGGGGCCTGCAATGAACTGTTCGCGGTACTTCGCCCCACCCTGCACCCGTTCCGGGCGGGAACTTCCCGCTAAGGCCCGCGCAATGCGGGCCCTAACACTGCACGATGAGTACTCCGTGCAGGAGATGAGTCTTTACGTGGTACACGTGCGACCTCCCTGTCGGTGTTCTCGCTTTCGAGCGTACACCCGCTGTCAAGGCTGAGGGGTAAGCCCGCCGACTTCGCCTAGCCCTCCTGGTCGAGCCCGAACGCCTCGTGCAGGGCGTTCACCGCCTGCCCCATGTGGTCCTCGTGGACGATGCAGGTAATGCGTATCTCGCTCGTCGTGATCAGGTCAATATTGACCTCCGCGTCCGCCAGCGCACGGAACATGCGGGCGGCGTAGCCCGGCTCTGTCTGGATGCCCGCGCCCACGATGCTGACCTTCCCGAGGTTCGTGTCGGCGGTGTAGCCGTTGGCGCCGACGGACTCGCAGATCTCGTCCATGAGCCCCGCTGCGCGACGCAGGTCCTCCCGCGCGAGCGTGAACGTCAGGTCTGTCAGGTCGCGTTCGCTCGCGTTCTGCACGATCGTGTCGACGCTGACCCCCGCCGCGGCCAGGGGCTCGAAGATCTGGGCGGCGATGCCGCGCCGGTCGGGCACGTGCCGCAGCGTCACCTTGGCGATGTCGTGGTCGTCCACGACGCCGCGGACGCGATTGCGTTCCTCCATCAGGGTCCCTCCATGGATCAGGGTTCCCGGCGCGTCGACCATGCTCGAGGCGACCAGGATGGGCATGTCGTTAACGGCGGCCAGCTCGACGGCGCGGCTGTGCATCACCTGCGAGCCCTGCGTCGCCATCTCCAGCATCTCTTCGTAGTGAACGTCGGCCAGGCGGCGGGCGGTACGGACCAGGCGGGGGTCGGCCGTGTAGACGCCCTCGACGTCCTTGTACGTCTCGCAGCGGTCGGCGCCCAGGGCCACGCTCAGCGCGACCGCTGTCAGGTCGCTCGCGCCCCGCCCCAGCGTCACGTAGTCGGCCGCCTCGGTCACGCCCTGGAAGCCGGCCACGATGGGGATGCGCCCCGCGCGCAGCTCCTCCTCGATGCGGTCGGCGTCGATGCGCTGGATGCGCCCCGACCCGTGCGATGCGCGCGAATAGATGCCCGCCTGGCTGCCCGTGAGCCCCACCGCCTCCTGGTCCATGGCGTGCAGGGCCATGGCCAGCAGCGCCGCCGACATGTGCTCGCCGGTGGCGAGCAGCTGGTCGAGCTCGCGCGGGTCCGGGTCGGGCGAGACCGAAAGGGCGAGGTCGATGAGCTCGTCCGTGCGGTTCCCCATGGCCGAGACGACGACGACCACCTCGTCGCCCGCGCCCACCCGACCCGCGACCTGCCCGGCTACGTGCCGGATGCGCTCCGCATCGGCGACGGATGTCCCCCCGAACTTCTGCACGACTCGCATGGAAAAAGGATGCGCCAGCGCGCCCTCAGGCGCGAGGGGGTGCCCCCTCGCCTAGCGCAATTCGGCCCTCTCGAACCATTCCATCCATTGTCCAGAACGCCAAGGAGGGCGCCCCGTGCGGGGCGCCCTCTGGATGGTGGTGGCGGGTGGGGCGGGGCTAGGGGCGGACGCCCGTCAGCTTGGCCAGGGCGAGGGTGTTGAAGAGCGCGAGACCCGCGTACCACTTCACCCGCAAGCGCGTCGCATCCTTCGATTCCAGCGCGCCCACGCGGTCGACGGAGAGGCCGCTCGGCGCCGACAGACCCGCCAGGGCGCCCTCGCCGAACTGCATCGCGTAGACCGTCGAAGCGTCGCGGCTCGTGCCCGCCGTCTGCGCGTCGCTGATGTAGTCGTTGATGCCGATGGGGATGCCGTCGTAGTACTGCACCATTCCCCCGAACTGGTCGCGGGCCGCCTCCAGGAAGGTGCCCGCGGCGCGCGCCAGCTCGTTCAGCTTGCGGCGCGAGCGCCGGCTCATCAGCAGCATCTGGGGCTTCCCCGGGCGCACCTTGTCGATGAGCTCATCGAGCCTAGCCAGCGTCAGCGTCCCGCCGTTCGCGCCCATGCTCACTGCCTGGTCGTTCGCACACAGCCGGTCGACGCCGTCGAAGCTGTCGCTGTCGGTGGTCGCGTCGCCGGTCACGAAGGTCTTGTCGAAGAGCGCCTGCACGGCCCGCGCCTTCAGCTGGAGCACGGCCGCTTCGAGGTCCTGGACGTTGGAGCGCGTCTCCTTGAGGAAGTTGTCGATGTCGGCGTCGCCCCCGAGGATCTTGAGGGACGCGGTCTGCTGGGTGAAGGTGGGCGTGTCCTTGTCCCAGTCGTCGCCCACGCCGTAGAAGCCGGCGTCGGGCGCGCTGTCCTCGCGGTTGTAGGTGAGGCCGTTGCCCGTGATCTCGATGAAGGGCAGCCGCTGCAGGATGGGGCTCTCCTCGGCCATCGTCTCGATGACCCCGGCGAGCAGGGTGTCGTTGCTGAGCTTCGCCGCCTCGGTGAGCGTCAGCGCCATGAAGTGCACCTCCAGGTGTCTGGTCTTGGCGCTCACCATCGTCCCGCCGCCGCCCACCTCCGAGGGCGGTCTGTCACCGACGCCTCCCACTTCCGCCCGCCCGGCGCGACCCTCCCCGCCATGCCCGACCCAATCCTCCCCCGTCCCCGCCGCCCCGCCCTGCGCGCCTACCAGGCGCGCGTCCTGCAGGGGCTGCTGCGAGCAGTCGCCGCCGCCCCCGGCGTCCCCCTGACGGTGATGATGCCGCGACAGTCGGGCAAGAACGAGATCGCGGCGGCGCTCGTCGCCTTCCTGCTGCGTGCGCACGCCCGCGAGGGGGGCACGGTGGTCGTCTGCGCGCCCACGCGCGATCCGCAGGCGCGCATCAGCGCCGAGCGTATCCGCGCCGCCCTCGCCGCCACCGACCCCCTCGTGCCCGCCGCCGGCCAGAGCCGCTCCCGCAGCGACACGGTCTCCGTGGGCCGGGCTCGGGCGCTGCTGCTCAGCGCCAACCCGCAGGCGGGCGTGGCCGGGCACACCGCCTCCATCGCCCTCATCGCCGACGAGGCCCAGGACATCGATGAGGACTGGTTCAACCGCCAGTTCCGGCCAATGGCGGCCAGCACGGGCGCGCCCACGGTCCTGTTCGGCACCGCCTGGAACGGACGCACCCTGCTCGAGCGCGCGGCCGCTGCCAACCGCGCCCGCGATACCGCAACCCCCTCCGGCCCGCGCCAGCACCACGAGGCCGCCTGGCGCGAGGTGGCCGCGACGCTCCCCGCCTACGGCGTCTACGTCGAGTCCGAGCGCGACCGGCTGGGCGCGACCCATCCCCTCTTCCTGAGTCAGTACGAGCTCGTGCCCGGCGAGGTCGCGGGCCGCCTCCTGACGCGCGACCTGCTCGCCGCCCTCGAAGGCGGCCACGAGCCGCTCGCCGGACCTGAGTCGGGCGAGCGCTACGTCGCCGGGCTCGACTTCGGCGGCGAAGGCAAGAACGCCGACGCCACCGTCCTCACGATCGCCCGCGTCGACGCTTCCGCAGGCGACGGCGCCTCCGTCTGCCGGGTTGTCGCCCAGCGCGAGTGGCGCGGGGCGCCCTACGCGCGCGTCCTCGACGACATCCGTGCTCTCGACCGTCGCTGGCGCTTCGACCGCGTCAGCGCGGACGCGACCGGCCTTGGCGCGCCGCTGGCGGCGCAACTGCGCCCGCAGCTCGGCCACCGCCTCGACGAGGTCGTGTTCACCGCTGCCTCCAAGAGTGCGCTCGGCTACGGCCTGCTCGCCGCCGCCCGCACCGGACGCCTCGCGCTTCCCCACGACGACGGCAGCCCCGAAGCGGGCCGCTGCCGCGCGGAGCTCGCCGCCTGTGAGGCGGCGCTCGTGGGCGGCGGCCGGCTGTCGTGGGGCAACGACCGCGGCCACGACGACTACGTCGTGTCGCTCGCCCTCTGCCTGCGCGCCGCCGAGTCGGCCGGTGCGCCCCGGGTGGCGGTGGGTAGGGGGCGCGGGTAGGCGGAAAATGGTTGTTGCGACAGTGGTACTACGTACAGTACCATCACATCGGTGAGGCGGGAGCGGCGCATCGAGCGGCTTCGCCGTTCCCAGACCGATGTCTCACCGGAGCAGTTAAGGTCGGCGCTGGAGTCGGTCGGCTTCGAGGTGGTCCGTATCCTGGGGAGTCACTATCACTACCGCCACCCTGCGTTGCCCAGACTTGTCTCCATCCCTTACCGCAAGCCAGTGAGGCGCGCCTACGTTAGAGAAGCCCTGAGAGCCATAGACGAGGTGATGAACGATGACGACGGCTGACAAGGTCGCCAGTGAGCGAAAGCTCCCGCTGACAGGCCCCGTGCCGGGGCATATCGCCGACAGGGTCGCGGAGTACATGAAGCTGCCCTACACGATCTGCCTGTACTTCGACGACGAAGTCGAGCCCGTCTGGATGGCCTACGTCGAGGAACTCGACGGGTGCATGAGCCACGGCTCCACTCCGCCCGAAGCCATGGAAATGATCCGAGAGGCGATGGAGGGATGGCTTGAGGTCGCCGTCGCCTACGAGCACGAAATTCCCCCGCCCAAGGACCACTTCCCCGAGCACAGCGGCAAGTTCCAGGTGCGCCTGCCGGTCGGCCTCCACGGAAAGCTGGCGGCCGTCGCGAAAGAGCAGGAGGTCTCCCTCAACCAGCTCGTGACCGCCATCCTCGCCGAGGGCGTGGGCTGGCGTCCGGTGGGCGCGCGTCAGTCCGACCGCACGTGATCGGGCCGTCCTCTATGCTTGATCCATGCCCGAGCAGTACGTCGCCACCGACAAGCGCACCGGTCTCGAAGTAGCCGTCACCGGCGAGTTCCCGCCGCACCACGACGACCGCATCCGCATCGCGCGCACCTGCACGCTCTTCACGCGCCTGCTGGCGACCATCCTCGACAACACCAGCGAGAGTGACCGGCGCGAGCAGTTCGTCGCCATCGAGACGCAGCTTGAGCTGGCCGAAGCGCTCATCCGCGGCGACCTCACGGAAGTCCAGCGCCTCCTGCAGCAGACCATGGAGCGCATGGGGCTCGGCCCGGAGCAGCTCGACGAGGTGGCGCGGCGCATCCTGAAGGAGTTCGGTGAGGATGGCCCCCCGGACCTTTCCGGCCTCGGCGATATCCGCCACGACCCGCCCCCACCGCCACCCCTCGACGACGCCCCTCCCGAGCCCGAGGACGACCGTCCCCTCGACGACCGCCTCTAGTCCCAGCCCCCTTGTCCTCAGCGGGACACCTTTTCTTCGTAGATGGAGCGGATGGCGAAATAGGTGTCCGCGTAGTCGGGCAGACGAGCACGCAACCACTCCGGCGGGAACCCAAGGGGCACTTCGAAGACCACCCATCCTGTTCGCGCCCCACCCCGGGGCAGGGTGAAGCTGCCCCCCAGCGCCTCGCCGGGGGCGTCGGCGGTAACGGGGTCGTACTCCTCGCCCCTCGTCCGCAGCGTCCAGGCAGGGGAGGAGATGTCCTGCGTGCCGGTGTTCCGAACCTCGACTTCCGCCGCCCAGTACATATTCCCGTTGTCGGAACGCACGGCCCACTGGCGGACTGTCAGCAGGGTGACCCGGAGCGTTCGGGTGGAGTTGCCTTCCTCGACCATGTTGCCGGATGCCCCGGCCTGCAGGAGCGCGTACACGCCGGCGCCGCCGTCCCGGGTCGGATTGGTGAGGTCCCCGAGGAAGCTGTTGATGCCGAGCGCGACGCCGATGATCAGGATCGCCACGAGCGTGGCGGGAGCGGTACGAACGACGGCGCCCAGCGGTCCTGGCAGCCGCTCGCTCCAGTCGGCGCGTCCGACCCGCGTCCGGAGGGGGATGTCGTCGAGCGGACGGCTCTGCACCGCGAGCGTCTCTGCCGCTCGCGCCCGCCGCCTGGGACGTTCCACGGCGAATTCCCAGACAAGAATGACGGCCAGGAGGAAGCCCGCCACGGCGAACGCATTCGCCAGCACGTAGAGCGCGAAGATGATGGCGATCAAGATGACAGTGGCCGCCAGCCACCCCGTGCCCGTAACGAGCAACTCCAGTGGCGTACGCGGGTATCGCAACCAGCGCATGGATCAAGCGTAATTGTTTCCGCGAGGCGCTTGCAGCGACGTCGCTACGTGCTGTCGCGGCGCCCGATCGGGGCGCTCAGAAGCGTTGCAGGAACGCGTTCAGGATCGCCGAAGCCGCTACGAACAGGAGCACCGCCAGTGTGACCGGCGCGGCCCGCGCGATGGCTGCCAGTGGCCGCGGGAGACGGTCCGTCCAGTGGGGGTCGCCTCGCTCCGATAGCAGGGCCTGCGTGCCGGGCGCTTCCTGCGTCGCGGCGAGCAGGGCGCGGCGCTTCCGGGTGCGCTTCGGCCGCTCCCAGCCCAGCTCCCAGAGCGCGATCGCTCCGGCGACCAGCGCGGCCGTCCACAGCGCGCCGTGTTCGAACTGCCGGAAGAAGAACGCCATCAAGGCAAGGAACGCCCCGATGAGGAAGACGATGACGACGGCGCCAAGCACCGCCGAGGATTGGCTGCCAGGCCAGCGCATCCATCGAGCCTAGCAGGCCCTACGCCGCCTCGATCGTGGCCGTGAGGCCGCACGACTCGAGCGACTCGCGGTAGTGTTCGGCCGTCTCTTTCGGGCACTCGATCACCGTCGCCTGGCCCTCGTTGTGCGCCTCCAACATGATCGCCGCCGCCGCCTCCACCGTGAGCGAGGGCACGCAACGCACCAGCGACTCGACCACGTGCTCCATCGAGTTGTGGTCGTCGTTGTGGAGGATGACGCGGTAGGGCGGGATGAGCGCCAGCAGCGCCTCCTCGTCGACTTCCGTCTCCGGGAGCGCCGGCTCGGTCGCCCGGGGATGCGGAGGGGCGATCATCGCGGCGCGAGCCTCCCCAGCGCGAAGGCCGCCCGCTCGACCGTCGGGAAGACGGCCAGCCCTGACTCGATCAGCTCGTCTCGCACGGAGTCGATGAGCGTCCGCTGCCAGTCGAACGGCATTTCCGTCGCTCCCAGCACCACGGCAATCGGGATGGGCGACTCCGCGACCGCCTCCCGCAGTCGCCTGCAGGCGTGGCGCAAACGCCCCTCCGCCTCGGGCCTCCCGAGGAACCACTCCTCCCCCACGTTCGCGATGCCCAGGTCGTACGCACCGGAGCCGGCCATCATCGCCAGCATGCCGTTCGCCGAGAGCCCGCTGCCCGCCAGGATCGACTGGTCGACCGGGTTCCGGATCCAGTCCGCCAGCGCCGGGGCGCGCCCCCCCACCCGCTCCCGCACATCGGCTGGCAACGGTGGCAGCGCGAGGCCCTGCCCCGCGCAGGCGTCCGCCGACTGCACGCTGCGTCCACCGCCACCGCCCGCCACCGCCGCCCGTCGCCCCTGCGGCCGCGCCAGCAGCGAGGCGCCCACCAGCAAGTCGAGGAGCTGCTCCTGGCTGCGCGCCTCGATCGCGCCCGCCTGCCGCAGCATGCCGGACCAGATCGCTGCCTCGCCCGCGAGCGCGGCCGTGTGCGAGGCAGCCGCCCCCGCCCCCTCCGCCGACCGACCCGCCTTCTGGATGACCACCGGCTTGCGCAAGGCCGCC
>MKWU01002315.1_pt1 | contig 29040 bp, 21 predicted proteins | sample 809101 | NCBI WGS metagenome assembly MKWU01 (sample SAMN05860141, study PRJNA318959) | sponge metagenome | host: Aplysina aerophoba | place: Slovenia: Piran, Adriatic Sea, Gulf of Piran | collected 2013-05-07 | reverse complement strand
AACGTCCCGACCCTGCCGTCAAACCTCCTCTCGGCAGCCCCCCTCCTGCCTGTCACACATCACAAATAATCCGGGAAACCGCCCCCTCCTGCTGCCGGAATAATCCGAAAATCTGCCGCCGGAAGACCCCGGAATTCAACAGGCCTTCGCCGAACTGGACCGCCACCAGCCCACCCGGCCCCCGCGCTTGCAGCGCCACAACCGGGATGCGGAACTGCGCCGACGGAACCGGGCGTGGGCCGACGACGCCCGACATTGCCCGCCCCGAACTCACCCAACTACCCACAGGCGCACCCAGAACTACACGTATCCAACTGAATTCTGACGCGGTAGAATACGATGGCGGGCCCGGAGGGATTCGAACCCCCGGCCTGCCGCTTAGGAGGCGGCCGCTCTATCCAGCTGAGCTACGGGCCCTTGCCTTTGCTGATTGTTGCACGACACCGGCCTGCACGGCCTAGCGAGGGCACTCGAAGCCAAGTAGTGGTCAAGAACGGGAATCCAACTTACGCCAGAATCTCCTTGACCACCCGGCCGTGCACGTCCGTCAGACGGAAGTCGCGCCCTGCGTAACGGTAGGTCAGCCTCTCGTGGTCGAGGCCGAGCTGGTGTAGGATCGTCGCATGCAAGTCGTGCGTGTGGACCCGATTCTCGACCGCCACGCCGTGCTCGTCAGAGCGCCCGAATCGGGTTCCGCCCTTGATGCCGCCACCGGCCATCCACATTGTGAAACCGCGATTGTTGTGGCGCCGGCCATCGCTCTTGTCATTTTGCTCATAAGTTGAGCGGCCGAATTCCCCGCCCCAGACAATCAGGGTCTCGTCCAGCATTCCGCGCTGCTTCAGGTCGGCGATCAGGGCCGCGATCGGCTTGTCAATCGCGTCCGCGTTGGCCTTGAGGCGCTGCCGCAGGTTATTGTGCTGGTCCCAGCCCCGGTGGCCAACCTCTATGAAGCGCACGCCCTTCTCCGCCATGCGCCTTGCCAGCAGGCACTGCGTGCCAAAGGTGCGGGTCGTATCCTCGTCCAGCCCGTACATCGAACGGACGCTCTCCGGCTCGGACGAGAGATCCATCGCCTCGGGAACGGCCGATTGCATGCGGAACGCCAGTTCGTAGGATTGGATGACGCCTTCAACCTGGTCATCACCCTCCGTGCGGTCCAGCATGCCCCGATTGAGTTGCTGCACGAAGTCCAGTTCATTGCGTTGCACATCGAAGCCCATCCGGGCGTTGCGAATGTTCTCCACCGGATCCTGGCCTTCGACGACGTTGAGCCTCGTACCCTGGTAGCTGGCCGGCAGGAAGGCCGAGCCGTACAGCAACGCTCCCCCGACAGGGGGCGGGTTCATTGTCATGAACCCTGGCAGGTCCTGATTCTCCGTGCCAAGGCCGTACACGACCCAAGAACCGATCGACGGACGCACAAACGTGATGCTGCCAGTATGGGCGAAGATGGACGCCTGCGGGTGCGCGGGCGAGTCCGTGTGCATGCCGTTGAGCAGGCACATTTCATCGGCGTGTTGCCGTAGGTGCGGAAAGATCTCCGCAATTGGGAGGCCGCTCTCACCGCTCGGCTTGAAATCGAAGACCGGAGCAAGAATCTTGCCTCCCTGTGTGCCGATCGCCAGTTTCATCTCGGAATGCTGACCCGAGTGCTTGACGAGGGCCGGATTGTAGTCGAAGGTGTCGTGCTGGGTGGGGCCCCCCTGCATGAACATGAAGATGACCCGTTTGGCTCTCGGGTCGAAATGGGGCACCTTCGGCAGAAGTGGATTCTTGGCTCCGTTGGCCTTCAGCGAGTCCATTGCCGAGAGACCGGCAAAGGCCGTGTAGCCAAAGCCGGCGGCCGCAGTCCGTAAGAACCCCCGGCGATCAGACAGCATGTGTTGCATCGTGTGTTCCCTCATCTTTGGGCTCGCTAGTTGCGATACCGGAATTCCGCACTGTTGAACAGCGCATGATAGAGCCTCGACCAAGCCTCGTGCTCTGGATTGGCCGATGCTACCGCAACAAACCGGGCCTCTGCGTTGCGGGCCTTGGCTTGCCTCTGGCGCAAGTATCTGGACACCTTGGTACGCTCCTCGCGACTGGGTGCCCGGCCCAGGAATTTCGTCACGACACGCTGGGCAGCAATCGCCGTTGGGTCGCCTTTGACTGAGTCAGCGTCCTGCTCCACGCGACGCCGGACCGCCTCGACCGTTTCCATCGCGGACGTCATTTCATCCCCGTGCGGCTCGCGATCCAGAGCGACAGCAAGCAGGCCTCTTACCCACTCCTCCTCGGCAACCGCCACGCTCTCCGGTCGAGGCTCGGTGTCAATACCGTCCATCGTCGCTCGAACGTGGGCGACTGCCATCTCGCTCTCCCTCGCCGTTGGGTTTCTCGAAAGCACTTGGCGAAACATCTGCCGCACGCGGGCCTTGTCATTGGACCGCGATGCCACTAGGCGCTCGGCCGCGGTCACGGCGTGAGACCTCACGAAATCGCTGTTCATCATGAAGAGCGCCTGGCTGGGCCCGGTCGTGATATCTCGCGTCCCGTGCGTCTCACTGGGCTCGGGGAAGTCGAACACTTCGAAGAAGCGATTTGCCTCGTTCCGGATCACAGGGACAAACACGCTGCGGTAGGACTCCTCGAGTTCCCACGACTTCAGACTCCCGCTGCCTGTCCTGAGCTGCTGATTGGGGTCAACGTCATTGATCGGGGACGGGGGCGGAGGGCCGGTCTGCAGTTCTCCGCTCACAAACAGGACAGAGTCCCGCAACGACTCAACTTCCAGGCGCCGCAAGTTGGCTCGCCAGAGGTAGTCGTTGTCGGGGTCCGATTCGAAGTTGTCCTTGTCAAAGTCCGTGGACAACCGGTAGGCACGGCTGGAAACGATTTCCCGAATCAGGCTCTTGACTGACCATCCCTGATCCATGAACTGAACACTCAGGTAGTCGAGCAGCAGCTGATTGGTCGGTTGGCGACCGCTAGTGCCGAAGTTGTCAACTGTGGCAACAAGGCCCTTGCCAAAAAGGTGGTGCCAGACGCGATTCGCCATCACGCGAGCTGTCAACGGGTTATCGCGCCGAGTCAGCCACTCCGCCAGTTGCAGCCTGCCGCTTTCTCCATTCTTGATCGGAGGCAGCTCGGCATCGGCTGGATATAGCACTTGCACGAATCCCGCCTCCACGGGTTCGCCCAAGGTGTGTGGATCACCGCCGATGTTGACCCTCAGGGCCGCAGTCTTGCCTGTTTCCGATACGCCGATAGCCAGGTTCTCGGGAAGCGGTAGCTCCCTGAGCTCCCTCGTCAAAGCACGGGTTTTCGTCCTGTCGCGCTCCTTCTGTGCCGCTAGAAGCAGCTTCCACACTCGATCGCGTTCGGCGCGGATTGCCGCGCCATCGGCGGTTCTGAAGTCGGGCAATCCGTCGAGTGTGACAAGCCGATCCGGATTGAAATAGCCGGCACCGAACTGTGGGCGCCGCCTTAAGCCATTACGCAGCTCCGAACTGCGGAATATCGTCGCGAGAGCATAGTAGTCCTTGGTCGGGATCGGATCAAACTTGTGATCGTGACACCGGGCGCATCCAACGCTCAGAGCCAACATAGAGCGGGTCGAGACATTGATCATCTCGTCTGCTACGTCCATATCGAACTGCTTCGCATCGGGCTCGTTGAGGTCATTCGCCCCGATCGCCAGAAAGCCGGTTGCAATCTGGTTTTCGATCCTTTGCTCCGGGCTGTCGAAGGGCAGTAGATCACCGGCTATTTGCTCGCGTACGAACTGGTCATAGGGCTTGTCTTCGTTGAACGACTTGATTACGTAATCGCGATATCTCCAAGCCACCGGGAAGGGGTAGTTTCTGGTCCTACCGATCGTGTCCGCATACCGCACGATGTCCAGCCAATGACGTCCCCAGCGCTCGCCGAATCGGTCAGATTCGAGGAGCCGGTCAACTACTCGCCGGTAGGCGGACTCGTCCTTGTCATTCAGGAATGCGTCGACCTCCTCGGCCGTGGGCGGCAGGCCCGTCAAATCGAAGGTCACCCGTCGGAGCAGGTCCGTCTTGCCGGCGTCGGGAGCCGGTCGGAGCCCCTGCTCCTCCAAGCCGGCCAGGACATGGTGATCAAGCACCCCATGAGGCCACGAAGTATCCTTGATTGTCGGCGGGGTCGTCTTCCGGGGCGGGCTAAAGGCCCAATACTGCCTTCCCCTTTCCACGTCGATTGTGCTGGCCGCCTGCTTGACCTTTACTTCGCGCGGGTCCGGCGCGCCCATCTTGATCCATGCTTCGAAGTTCGCGATGACTTCGTCGGGCAGTTTCCCTGTAGGCGGCATCTTCAGCGCGCCGTCGTACCGGAGAGCCTGGAGAACGATGCTGGCTTCGACGTCCCCTGGAACGACCGCGTGACCGCGCAGCCCGCCCTCGCGCATCCCGTCGCGCGTGTCGAGGGACAAGCCACCCATGCGCGTCTTGGCCTCCGCGGAATGGCAGGTATAACAGTTGACAGCCAGAACAGGCCGGATGTTTGTCTCGAAGAATTCGAGTGCCTTTCCAGTGGGAGATTCGGCGGCTCCCGCCAAAGTCGCCAGCGCCAATGGAACGGCTAATAGTATCCCGCCAATATTACGCATGTCCCTACGGTAATTGGTTTTTGGCGAGTGCCGCAACAGCCAAACAGCCTGCCTCGGCGCAAAATAGTCGCTATTCCGAAGAAAGTGTCGCTTCAGCTGGGGTCGTTGGGCATAGCTTCGCTTCAACGGGACACCGATTGAGGTGTCTGGCGTCTTGCTGCACCGTTTAGGTTTGGACCCCACTGGCAGCGCGCCCGGGGGGGTAGCACCCCGCAACTCGCGCAATGACAATCCGCACTACGGGCCGACGACCGCGATCCCCACCTCGAACTTGTGGGTCGTCGACGCCGACCTCTCATTGGGCCGAGCGAATTCGGCCGGAGCCTGTCGTTCGGTCGGCTCCCCAACCATGGCGTTGTGACCAGCGGGCCCTTATAATTCAACCGCGCACCCTTCGTCCCCGGCAATGCCCACTCGTCGTGAATTTGTGTTCCGTTCTGCGGGGCCGCTCGTCGTGGGCGTTGCCGCGTCTGATCTCGAGTCACTCCTGGCGGCGCAGATCCGCAGCCGCTCGTATGGCTACGACTTAGTCGTGAAAGGCGGCCTCGTTGTCGATCCCTCTCAAGGCCTGTCGGCCCGCCGTGACGTTGCCGTCTCCGGATCCAAGATCGCCCGACTCTCTGACTCGATTCCGGAAACCGATGCACTCCACGTGATCGACGCCAGCGACCGCATAGTGACGCCCGGCTGGATCGATATCCATGTCCACGTCTACGACGGGGTCGCACCGCTGGGCATTCCGGCAGACCCAAACTGCATCGCCAAGGGGGTGACCACAGCGGTTGATGCCGGCTCGTCAGGAGCGCACACGTTTCCCGGACTGCGAAAGCATGTCATTGACGTATCCGACACCCGCATCATGGCCCTCCTGAACATCTCGGTTGTCGGCCAATCGACCCTTTCCCAGGACAATCCGTGGGGTGAACTCCTCGACTTGCGATACGCCAACGTCGATCTGGCGGCTAAGACGCTCGAGCGGCACCGCGACGTGATCGTCGGGATGAAGGTGCGCCTGACGCGCAACATTGCGGGGGAGCACGATCTGGAGGTGTTGCGGCGCGCCCGCACAGCAGCGGATGCCGCGGGCCTTCCCGTGATGGTCCATATCGGGGGGTCGCATTCCACAATCGCCGAAATCCTCGACTTGATGAAGCCCGGCGACGTCATCACCCACAGCTTTCGCGGGGGCGAAGGAGGAATTCTCGACTCGGAGGGTCGAATTCACGACGAGGTATTGGAGAAGGTCGCCTCGGGAATCCATCTCGATATCGGACACGGTGCCGGCAGCTTCTCGTTCGACACAGCGGAGCAGGCACTGGAGCAGGGCTTGCTGCCCGGTACGATTTCCAGCGATGTTCACCAGTTCAACGTGCACGGGCCGGTCTTCGACCTCGCAACGACTGTCTCGAAGTTTCTACACCTGGGCCTCACCCTTGAAGAGGCGATCCAACGGGTCACCTCCAACCCTGCGCGGGTGTTCAGACAGCTGCGCCAATTGGGAACGCTCCGGGAGGGCGCGGAGGCGGATATTTCGATCTTCGCCCTCGAGGACGGAAAGTTCACGTTGACCGATGCGCATGGAGGAACTCGGGTCGGACGTCGCATGCTCCGGCCCCTCGCCACGATCAAGGCAGGACAACTGTACGGTGCGGCATCCATACCGACCGAGCGGCTCTAGTCCGCCTGCAGTTTCCGCACGCCACGCAGGGGCTCGTACAATGACGGCGTGCGAACTCGATCGCACTGCCATGGCCCGTCCCGGCCCGCGGCGGAAATCCGCCCCTGGAGCGCCGGGCAGGCCCCGATTTGCCGCGGCCCGAGAACGCTCAGTTTGACTACATCGCGGCGGCGCCAGGGGTCTTGGTTCTGATTTCCATGAATCGCCCCCTCGCACTGAGGATTGCCTTCATTTCCGGGATGAGTGTGGCAGCCGTCATCTCGTGTTCTGTGCAACCCCAGTCGATTCGAACCCGCCACGCGGTGCACTTGAGTGTCACAGTTCAGCGGTCGGATACAGGCGAGCGGATTCCCGCGCGTGTGTACCTCTTCAAGGGAGCTCGTGAATTCCGCCTGAGCCCGGTCGATGCCACGCTGCCCTTGCGACCCGACCTGTTCTACCGCGAGCGTGTCTGGCGGCGAGCAGGCGATTCGAACGTGCTCGAAGTCACGGCGAGGGACCGATCGCATTTCATCCTGCTACGTGGCACAGCAGTTCTTGAATTGCCCGCGTCGGACGATTACCGGATCGAGGCCTACCACGGAACGTTCTTCCGGCCGGCGATGGAAAGCTTCGCACTGGAGCACGGCACGGATCGGAACCTCTCGCTCAGCCTTGACCCTGTGGCACCGAACTCACAGCACCAGTGGCTCGCCGGTGACGATCATATCCACCTTGTTCGCGAACGCGAGGACGATCCGGTCTTCCTGCAATGGATGCAAGCCGAGAATCTGGCGGTCGCCAACTTCTTGGAATTGCAGCGGCAACAGCATGCCGCGATGCAGTGGGGTTTTGGCGCGGAAGCAGAAGCACGCGTCAACGGCCACTCGATTCGCTCCGGGCACGAGTCCCGGAGCCGATTTTATGGACACGTCTTGCTCCTTGGACCCCGGCGGATGATTGAGCCCTTGAGTATCGGCTTGGAATACGCCAACACCTCACTAGCGTTGCCGAATCCCATGGTGCTGTTTGAAGAGGGGCGCAGGCTCGGCGCACTGACCGGATTCGCGCATTTCGACGGTAGCCAGCCGAATTCCACGCTGTTGATGAATCTTGCCCACAACACCCTTGATTTTGTCGAGGTCTTTCAGTTCGGTGTCCTCAAGACAGCCGAATGGTACCGGCTACTCAACGCGGGTTTCCGCGTCGTCGGCTTGGCCGGAAGCGATTTCCCGGCGAACCTCGGGCGGTTCGAGTCTTGGCCGAGGGCGCTGCCGCTGCTCGGACCGGAGCGAGCGCTAGTGCCATCGCTGCCCGGCGAGTCTGCCTATGAATCGTGGGCCGACGGCGTGCGCAGGGGCGAGGTCACGCTCACGAACGGTCCGTTGCTTGAGTTCTCCGCGAACGGCCACCACCCGGGAGCGACAGTTGCCTGGAGCGGTGACACGCACAGCCTGCAGGGCTGGGCAGAAGCTGCGTATTTCCGGCCGCTCGAGAGTATCGAAGTCGTGTGTAACGGCGAGGTCGTCGGCCGGCAGCAAGGGGACGGCTCCGCCGAGCGGCTGCCGCTGGACTTTCGAATTGAACTCAACGAGAGTGCATGGATCGCGGTCCGCGTCACTGCGCAGTCACGGGAAGGCGAACCAGTGATCCAGGCCCATACCAATCCGATCTACTTCTTGCGCGAAGGGGAGCGAGTACGGATCGCCTCAGATCGAAGAGCCGTTCAGGATCAGTGGAGCGACGAGGTTGAATACTATCGCTCCAGCAGCCTCGACTTTCCGGACGAGGAGTCTCGCACGAGCTTCCTGGCCGGCGTCGACGAAACCTCTCGAAGGCTCGCTCAGTAGAAGCGCGTTGGACCGACTGCGTAGCCCGAGACGGTCAGGAGGTACTGCCCTTGCGTACTGTCGATTTTTGGCCCAATTCGGACTGACGGCAAGCCATCCGTCCTCGCGGAACATCGTCTCCCGCCTCACTTGCGCCACGAGCCTGGCGGCCGGGCAGCCAATTCAGTACGCCTTCGGGTCAATCTGGTACGAGACACGCAACCAGCGCTCCTCGACGCGCCCGTGATCGCTGCCGCCCGTGCTGTGCGCCCCCAGGCCAGCAGCTTATGGAAACCGGCAGCGAGGCATCGATCGCGCACTCGACCTACCGCACGGCGAGTTGCCCTGCACTGGGTCGGCGAGACCCCGGCCAACTGGGCGGCGGTTGGGAGCGTTCCCACTTCCCGGGCCGGACGGGGCAAACTCCACACACCCCCTACGATTTGACCGCCCCTGCGGCCCTCTCGTATAATCAGGCTTGTATCGGGGAAGCCGCTTGTCCGGTACCGGACGGTTGCGGGGGTACGATCCATGTACGCGATTATCGAAACCGGCGGCAAGCAATATACGGTTTCTCCAGGCGACGAGATCCGTGTGGAAAAGCTCGACGGCGAGGCCGGCGACTCGGTGGCATTTGACAAGGTCATCGCTGTCTCCGGCGACGACGGTGCGCTACAGGCGGGTGCCGGTCTCGGCGCAACTGTTACCGCCACTATCGCCTCACAAGCGCGCGCCACGAAGATCGACGTGCTGAAATTCAAGCGTCGCAAGATGTACCGGCGCAGAAGCGGGCACCGCCAAGCCTACACGCAGGTGCACATTGATTCGATCGACGCCTGACAGTTTGGGCGGCAACGAGGAGACACCATGGCCCACAAGAAAGGTCAAGGCACATCTAGGAACGGGCGCGACTCGCACTCGAAGCGTCTCGGAGTGAAGCGATTCGCGGGTCAGCTCGTCACGGGTGGAAGCATCTTGGTCCGCCAGCGCGGCACGCGATTCCATCCCGGGACGAATGTCGGGCGCGGCAAGGACGACACGCTCTTCGCGAAAATTGACGGTATCGTGGAATTCCGCGACCGCGGCCGCAGGGGTCGGATGATCAGCGTCAACCCTGCGGAAGCCGCCTAGTCCGATTCATCCATACCCGTCAAAGTCAGCGCGCTTCGCGAGTACGGGTCGGATCGAACCATCGCCATATCCGGGCGGCAGCCAAGATACCAAGCCAGGTCAGCACCGGCGCATACTCGATACTGACCAAAGTCCTGTCGTATTGCCAGCTGCCCGTGGCTTCGTAAGCCGGAACGACGTGGTAGGCCAGCGGCACCAGAGCTGTCCAAAGCAGCAACGGTGGATACGGATGCACCGCGAGGAGAGGCAGCATCCAGGTCAGGTACCAGGGAAAGCAGTTCGCGGACAGCAACAGGAGAGCGCAGATCCCTGCCAGTTCCGGGGCTAGTCGAGGCATCGGCGCGATCCGGAACACCACTACCGCAGCCACCAACGCGACCGCAGCGGACCGCGCAGCGATGGCCGTGTTGCCCTGGCTCAAGAGGAGCAACCCCGCGAATAAGCTGTCGTTGTTACGCCAACCGCTGGCGAAACCATCCCAAACATGCCAGACCGACCCGATTCCGCCCCAATAGGGAAGGCACAGCAGTAGAACTACGGGCACACAAGCCAGCAATCCCTTCCACTCGAAGCGCCACCGGCCGCCCTCTCTCGCCAGCGCGAGGAACGGCAAGAGTATGATCGGCCAGACTTTGCACAGGGCGGCGACCGCGACCATCACCAACGCCCACCGTGGTTGCTTGCGCGCGGCCAACGCGAGGGCCGCGATCGCAAACGCCAATGCTAGTGCGTCATTGTGGCCCTCGATCCAGAATTCCGCAACTGCCAGCGGCGACCAAAGGTAGACCAGTGCCCATGTCGCCGGGCGCCCGACAGCCGACAGCAATGCCATCAACCCAAGCCCGACAGCGAGGTCCGCCGCTGCGAATGGCAGCTTGAAGAGCCATACCTGCTGCCAGGGATCGGGTTCCCACGACCGGACGAGCCGATAGTACTGAAGGTTGACCAGTTCCAGTACGGGGCCGTACGGAGAGGTCTTGTCCTTGCCTGCGATGCGCGGCCAAGTGGAGTCCCTCAGCCCATCCCAGCGAGCGTCTTCTGGTCTTGCAATGTACGGGTCGCCCCCGGCATCCTGGACCATCCCCTGCCACCGATAGCGGGCCGTATCTTCGGAAAGGCTCGGGTCCAACGGAACAACCGTGACCCGAAAGAGCAATGCAGCGATCCATATCCAGCGTACGGCCCGACGCGAGGCAGGCATGCTGCCGCTCGTGACAAGCCAGCAGGCCGTGACGTATGGGACAGATAGGAGTAGATAATAGGAGACGAACTCCGGGACATAACTGGCCGGCCTCTCCAGAAAGAGGATTGCCAGCAGGCAGGCCTCGATGGCGAGCGCGCAAGCGCCGAGGCCTAGCTCGAAATGCCGGCGACTTGGAACCCTAGGAGAGCCGACAGTCAATCCATGAGCCTCCAAGTCCAAAAGTCCCACCAAGCGTATCGCAATGGAAGCAATTGACATTGTCGTGCTAGGCGCGTACTTCGGGTTGATGGTCGTGCTGAGCGCGTATGGGTTTCACCGGTACTCGCTGGTCTATCTGTATTTCAGACACCGGGGCAAGCGACAGGGTCCGCCGAGCACCAGATTCGATTCACTTCCACGGATCACGATCCAGCTGCCGGTATATAACGAGCGGTTCGTGGTGCGCGACCTGCTGGCCTCCATTTGCGCCCTGCGGTACCCCCGAGACCTCCTGCAGATCCAAGTTCTCGATGACTCGGATGACGAAACGGCAACCGTGCTGGCAGCTGCGGTCCGGGACAAGCAAGCCGAGGGCCAACCGATCGAATACATCCATCGCTCGAACCGGGAGGGCTACAAGGCCGGGGCCCTGCAAGCGGGCCTGCGGAGTGCGACAGGCGAGCTCATCGCCGTGTTCGACGCCGACTTCACGCCCAGACCGGACTTCCTGGAGCGTATCGTGCAGTATTTCGCGGATCCGTCGGTTGGCATGGTGCAGGCGCTGTGGACGTACCGAAACCGAAACCTCTCAATGCTGACCCGCCTCCAAGCGATGCTGCTGGATGGCCATTTCGTGTTCGAGCACGGTGCACGCGCTCGCTCGGGTCGCTTCTTCAATTTCAACGGCACGGCGGGAGTCCTGCGCAAGGCGATGATCGAAGACTCGGGGGGCTGGCAGCACGACACTCTGACAGAGGACACCGACCTGAGCTACAGGGCACAGCTTCGGGGCTGGAAATTCCTGTACGCGCCGAGCATTGAGGTGCCCTCGGAACTGCCGACCGACATGGCGTCATTTCAGGTCCAGCAGTACCGGTGGGCGAAAGGGCTGATTCAGACCGGGTTGAAACTCTTGCCCACGGTCTTGCGGTCAAACCAGCCGGCAGGCATCAAGCTAGAGGCTTTCTTCCATCTCACCGCGAATCTCGCGTACCCGCTGATGCTCTTACTTGCAGCGCTCATCCTTCCTTCCATGCTGGTACGGTACGCGCACCTGGAAGGAAGGCTGCTTTGGCTGGATCTGCCCGCATTCTTGATGACGTTTGGCTCACTTTCCAGCTTCTACACCTTGGCTCAGCGTGAACTCGGACGAGGGGGTATCCGTCGGCACCTTCACATGATTCCTGCGCTAGTCGCAGTTGGCATCGCACTTGCGATCAGCAACACTCGCGCGGCCCTTGGGGCGCTCTTCGGGTTCCAATCAGCGTTCGAACGGACGGCCAAGTACAGCAGCGACCCGAAGGCCGTTTCAGCGGCCCGTCGTGCGTACGGACGACGAGGGGGCTGGCGCGTCTTCGCAAACGTTGCCGCGGCAATCTACTTCGCAACGTGCCTGGGAGTCGCCATCTACATCGGCCACTGGCTCGGCCTGCCCGTTGTCACGCTGTTTCTCGCCGGCTTCGCTTACGCAGCAGGGTCGATGTTGTCTGGCGTTCCACGCCCGGCCCGGACCATGCTGCACGCGGCTGATGAACCCGCGCGATAGGACCCGAGCCGCACGAATCGATCCGGGACCTGATCTAAACCTCGGCATCGCGCTAGAGCGCTCAAGCGAGCATGCCGAGCATCGTATCAACTGAGCTAGAATCGAATTACCATTTGGTGCGTCACTTCGACTGAGTCGCCGGTGCAGGCATTGCACAGAGAAATGACCAATTTCCGTATCCTCTACCTCACGGAAAAGAAAGGGGAGGAGTTTCGCTCGAAGGCCCCCAGCAAACCACCCTACTCGCTGAAGAGGTCTCACTATGAGGACGGCCCGGAGGTTGCAGCCGAAAGCCCCTACGCTCTCTGGCAGAGCCTGCGCGACACGACCGACGCCCATGGGAATGGCCCTTCGCGGCCGTTCGGCATCGGTGACGCGCTTGAGACGGAAAACCGGCTATTCCTCTGCAACTACTGGGGATTCGATTCGGCGGAGTGGCGGGACGCCGCCGCGCCCCCACAAGCAAGTCAAGACGAAATTGCCGCGACCGGGAGCGCCCCCGCCGAAACTTCGCATGTCAATGGATAAGCGTTCAGGCTCCGCCGTATCCGAGCTGCGATGCGGTAGCGGCTGCCAACAGTGACGGTGCGACAGGAAGCCGCTTAGGGCGAGCCCTCGCGGGAGCTTCCGCAGCATTGGAGTGAGATTTGTATTGGACTTCGAAGATGGACGAGCGCTTGCTCGCCCCTTGCCGGCTCTGCCGCGCGGTCTTGGACAAAGGCACAGGGAAATGAGAGATGGGCCCAGCTGAAATCTGCGCGGAACGACTCCGAGAGCGCCAAGCGCAGTACGCGCGACTGGAATCAAGGCACCAGCAACTCGGAAACGCTCGGCTTGTTGGCGTTGCGCTCGGCTTGGCTCTGCTTTGGTGGATCGAGACCACGGTCCCGTCGTGGACTTGGCCCGCCGCTTCCGTGCTTCTCGCAGCAGTGATCGGCTCTACTTTCGTTTTCTCGAGGATCGAGAAAACGATGGACTACATGCGACTCGCCTGCACGCTCTATCCGGATCCTGCTCAGGGAGGCCGTCGGCAGCCGCCGCCGGCACGGACGATCGAAGCGCTCAACTTGGAGATCGACCACCCATTTGCCCGGGACGTGGACATTCTCGAGCCAAGGGGCCTGTTCGACCGGCTGACATTGGCTGCCACTCGAGAGGGCATGAACGAGCTCGTGCGCATGCTCATAACCCCGGCCACCGCCCAGACGATGACGGAGCGGCAGGCTGCGGTCAAGGAACTGAAACCTCAACTCGACCTCAGGGAACGGTTTTACGTCGCCGGAGCGCAGAAAGTCCAGACAATCCGCACTGACCGAATGGTTGAGTGGGCCCGGCAGGAACACGTCAGGGTGTCGCCCTGGATCCACCGGATTTGCTTCGTCCTCAGTTGCGGGGTGATCGCCGCCGGGGCGGCCGCCGCGGTGAGCCCTACGCCCTTGACGATCCTTGCTGTCAGCGCCCTGTTGGCCGCCGAGATTGCGGTCTGGGCTTTCTTCAGACGAAATCGCCGACTCCCATCGCTGGGAGCGGAGAACATCCATCTGGATTTCTTGGCATTGAGCGAGCTCCTCGAGATTCTTGAGGAACAGGATTTCCATTCCCCCCGTCTGCGTGAACTCGCCGCGGCCCTGCGGAGCGACGGTATCAGCGCCACACAGTTGATCGGGGAGTACTCCCGAATCATTAGCCTCTACGAGGCACGCCACAACCAGATCGTGGCGCTGCTGGGGCCGCTTGTCCTTTACGAGACGCAACTAGCATTCGCGATGGAGCGCTGGCGAGCAAAGCACGCATCCCGGCTGCCCGGGTGGATCGCAGCCGTGGCCAAGTTCGAGGCGTATTCCTCACTCGGCTGTTTCGCTTTTGAGCATCCGTACTACGCGTTCCCCGACATCCGAGACAGTGGTCTGCTGCTGCGGGCCGAGAGCCTTGCACACCCGTTGCTTTCCGACGAGGCGATCGCCAACGATGTCAGTCTGGACTCGGGGCACCCGATCCTGATCGTTAGCGGGGCGAACATGGCAGGCAAGAGCACGCTCTTGCGCACGATCGGCGTCAGTGTCTCTCTTGCCTACGCGGGCGCTCCAGTGCGGGCGATGTCGATGGCGATTTCCCCGCTGCATGTAATCGCCTCGATCCGAACCACGGATTCCCTGGAACACGGTGAGTCGCGGTTCTCCGCAGAGCTGAAGAAAATCCAACTGATGCTCGAGAGCATGCGCGACCGCATCCCGACACTGGTGTTGATTGACGAGCTATTCGGGGGCACGAACTCTTACGACCGTTATACGGGCGCCGTGGCGCTAACAGACTTCATCCTGGGCAGCGACACCTCCCTCGCTGTGCTATCAACGCATGACCGCAACGTAACTCACTGGGCCGAGGAGAATCGAGCAACCGTCCGCAACGCCCACTTCATGGACGTCTTCGAGGACGGCAAGATGACATTCGACTACACGCTTCGGGAGGGACCGGCCCAAAGAGGCAACGCAGTGCAGCTGATGAAGGAAGCTGGGATTCCTGTGCGCGAAGTACCACCTCCGCAAGCGTAGCGACGAACCCGGTCAAATTGCGGGACGGCCTACCAGCTGAGCTGGCCACGCCGGGAAATCACAGCGCACCGAGAATCTCCGGGTAGTCGTTCCTGTGGCTGTTGACTTCGCGACTGACCTGCCGGCAATCGAACGGCCCGGGATGGGATGCCCGCGCCAGTTCGAGCAGGCGCGGAATCTCAGTGCCGGGATCAAGCCACTCCGCATATCGATCGGGCGGTATGATCGCCGGTTGGCGGTCATGAATCTCCTGCAGCGATTCCGTGGCTGGGCAAGTCAAGATGGTGAACGAATACACCGGCCCCACGCCCTTGTCCCAGGCCTCCCAGAGGCCGGCGAACGAGAACGACTTGCTCCCGAGCGAAATCCACCAAGGCTGCCTGGCGTCCACCGCCGCCTGCCACTCAAACCAGCCGTTGGCGGGAATCAGGCAGCGGCGGCGGCGGAATGCCGCTCGAAAGGATGGTTTCGACTCCGCCGACTCCGAGCGCGCATTGATGAGCCTCGCACCGATCTTGGGGTCGCGAGCCCATGCAGGGACCAGCCCCCAGCGATGCTGCGCCAAAATCCGCCGACCGGCGTGATCCATCCGGCAGAGAGCGAATTCCTGGGTTGGAGCACCGTTCCACCGGCTCCGCAGTGCCTGTCGGGGTTCGGCCCAGTCCAAGTCGTAGAGGTCTACGATCTCTTCTTCGTCAAGGTCTTGCGTGAATCTCCCGCACATGGGATTCCCTCCCGCTCTGTGGCTTTGTACGCGATTCCCATCGTATACCGGGCCCGACAAGCGGTGGAAGCAATCTACCCGAATGCCGGCATCGCGGCCAGTTCGACGCCTGGTTGGCTGTAGTCGAGAGCTCTCGCCACGGGTCCGGCTAGGCGCTCTCAATGAATCCCAGCGCAGGCGCTACGGAACCCAAATTAGATGCGCTCGAAGACGAACGCAGTGACCCATCACCCCTGTCACGGTCATCGCTCTTGGACAAGACGATCTTTCCCTGCTGTAATGAGACCAGTGGAGATCGCTCTCGGATCGGCAAATCAGCGGAATCCTTGGACATACGGAACCTCGGACGCGAATTCGATCACAGGCTCTTGTGTTCTTGATCAGACCCGATTGCCAAGCCTTGGCCTGGCGGGCTAGGGCACCCGGACTAACGGTTCCGGTATCCGTTGCGTCCAATCATCAAGGGGCGTCGCTCAAGCTGACAGCATGATATATTTTTCATCGGTAGGCGCCCGCGGCAAGGCTTACGCCCTGCTGATTGCAATCGTGCTGCTTGGCGCCGGCCTCACCGCCTTGGGGTGGCTTGGATCGGAAGCATCCGGCATCGAGCCCAGGTTCGGTAGTGCCCCCCAAGATCGAGACGAGGCCATTCCTGTCGCGGTGGAAACCGCCGTGCGGGGTCCGATTTCCCACTCGCTGGCGTCGACCGCCAATTTGCGCGCGCGCCAGGAGGTTGACATTGCCACGCAAGTAGTGGGAATCGTGACCGCGGTGCACGTCGAAGAAGGCATAGTCGTCCAGTTCGGCCAGGTCCTGTGCTCCCTGGACGACCGCGAACTCAGGATTGAACTAGAGCTAGCCCAGCAGCGGCTTGCCCAGACCAAGATCCAGGTCGAGTCTGCCAAGTTCCGCGAGGAGCAGACCCGGACCCAGATCAGGAACAAGGGCGCGGAACTTGACCGTAATGAGAAGGCTCTTGCAGACGGCTTGCTCGCAGAATCGGAAGTCGCCCTCGAGCGCCATCAAATCGAGGACCTGGAACACGAGCTTCGGGTGGTCGATTCCACGGTCCGCGAAAACCTGCAACGAATCGACCAATTGGAATCGGAAATCCGCAAGGTCGAGTTGCAGTTGTCCCAAACCGCGATCACCGCGCCGTTTTCCGGACGCATCACGGAGCGCACAGTCGAACTCGGGCAATCTGTTCGGGCAGCCGAGAAGCTCTTCACGCTCTCCGCATTCCCTCCGATCTACGCAGATGTCTATCTCGCCGAACACGACTCGCGGCGCACTCGGCCGGGCCAGCCGGTGAGCATGGTGCTTGGACCTGGCGACGAGACGGCCCAGGGCGAAGTTGAACGCGTCAGCCCGGTGGTCGACGCCGAGACCGGTACTGTCAAGGTGACAGCTCGATTCCGATCCCCGGGGCCGGCGTTCCGGCCCGGTTCCTTCGTGCGAGTCGAGATCGAGACTGACACACGCCTCGACGCCATCCTGATCCCCAAGCAAGCCGTGCTAGAAGAGGAAGGCAGGCCTTACGTCGTGCTGGTCGACGCCAACGGCACGGCCCGCAGAACAACGGTGGAACTGGGCTACCAGGACGGTTCCGCTGTGGAGGCGGTGTCCGGCGTCAACGAGGGAGCGATGGTCGTGATCGCCGGCCAGGGCAAGCTCAAGGACGGCGACACGACTCGCGTGGTCACCAACTAGCTCGCCCGTCACCATGCCGCGCACGAGACAGAGCCCTCGACGGTGGCGCCTGTGCAGATCACTCGCATAGCCATTCGCCGACCCATCACGGTCCTGATGACCGTGACTGCGGTGATGCTTTTCGGGTATGTCTCCCTGGACCGAATGGCTCTCAATCTCCTGCCGGAGATCACCTACCCGTCGCTGACCGTCCAAACCGACTACGAAGACGCGGCTCCTGAGGAAGTCGAGACGCTTGTAACGCGCCTGGTGGAGGAGTCCGTCGGCACAGTGTCGGGGCTGAACCGAATCAGTTCTGTCTCACGCCCGGGCCAGTCCGAGGTGGTCCTGGAGTTCCAGTGGAACGCCGACATGGACATGGCTGGCATCGACGTGCGCGAGAAACTGGATCTGATCGAGTTTCCTCAGGACGTCAAGCGCCCCGTCATCCTACGCTTCGACCCGGCGAACGATCCAATCCTGCGTGTCCAGCTGCATGGTGGACTCACACTGGGCACCTTGCGTGACATCGCCGATCGGGAGTTCAAGACCCGTATCGAAGCGGTGGAGGGCGTAGCGGCAGTCAAAGTTGTCGGTGGCCGCGACGAACAGATTCGGGTCGAAATCGACGAGCGTCGCGTCGCCGAGCTTGGAATCCCGATCACGCAGGTCACGGACATCCTGAGGCAGGAGAATCTGAACCGAGCAAGCGGCAGCCTGTATGACCTTGACTTGAACTACATGGTCCGGATGGTCAACGAGTTCCGCTCGGTTGACGAGGTTCGGGACATCGTGATCGCCGACCGTGGCGGTCGCAAGACCGTGCTGCGGGACATCGCGCGCATCTGGCGTGGGTCGAAGGAACGGGACATCATAGCCCGCTACAACGGCAGCGAGAGCGTCGAGATGGCCGTCTACAAGGAGGGTGACGCGAATACTGTCACAGTCTCTCGAGCGGTAGCGGAGCTACTTGCGAACATGCGCGAGGAAGCCAACTACCCCAAGGGGGCCGAGACCGCGGTTGTGTTCGACCAAGCGAAGTTCATCAAAGACAGCGTGAACAACGTGCTGATCGCGGCGATCGCGGGAGGTCTGCTTGCCACATTCGTACTCTTCGTGTTTCTAAAGGATGGCCGAAGCACGGCGATTGTTGGCGCATCGATTCCGATCTCGATCATGGCGACCTTCGCCGCGATGTATCAGTCCGACATCACTCTCAACATCATGTCTCTGGGAGGTGTCGCTCTCGGGGTGGGAATGCTCGTGGACAATTCCATCGTTGTGCTCGAAGCGGTGGACCGGTACCGCAAACCCGGCACGCCACTCAGGGACGCGGTATACGCAGGCACAAGCGAGGTGTCGATGCCCGTCACCGCGTCGACCCTGACAACGGTGGCCGTCTTCCTGCCGCTGGTCTTCGTCGAAGGAATTGCCGGACAGCTGTTCCGGGATCAAGCTCTAACCATCACGTTCTCGCTGCTGGCATCTCTGGCGGTGGCGATCACAGTCATTCCCATGCTCCTGTCAGCGCAGTTCAGGACGGATGCGCCGGCGGCTCCAGCAACTCCCGGCAAGCCTGCAGTTCAGCCGAGTGGAACCCTCGCTCGCTGGGCTGCCGACACTGGCCGGTTCATGCTCGCCGAAGCGCCTCTGATCGTCGCAACCGATCTTCGAAGAGTCCTCCGCTCCGGGGCTTCCGGCGCCAAGCGGATTCTGGCACCCCTGCTCCGAACATTCGACAGGGGTTTTGACACGGTTTCCCAGCGCTATGCCAGCACGCTCGAACGGTCTCTCGATCACAAATCGAAGGTCCTCGGAGTCCTGCTCGGTGGAGCCGCGGCTGCAGCGCTGATGGTCGCCTACCTGGGAGCGGAACTCATCCCACCCCTCACGCAAGGGGAGTTTTCGTTCGAGGTCACGCTGCCGCCGGGCCGTCCAATCGAGTCCACCGCCGCGGTCATGCAGGCGATCGAAGAGCAAGCGGTGTCGATTCCGGGGGTCTCGACCGTGTTCTCAAGCGTCGGGGGCAGCCAAAAGAACCAGTTTGCAAGCGGAGAGCTGGAGGAAAACGTCGGGACGCTCCATGTGGTCATGGCGGACCGCAATGACGACCGCCAAGAGAGCGCCGCGATCCGCAAGCTCCGGGAGGTGATCGCTACCGAGCCGGAGGCCGAGCAGCAATTCGCGCGGCCGACACTGTTCAGCCTCAAGACGCCCGTTGAGATTGAAATCTTTGCGTACCAGATTGAGGATCAGCGGCAGGCCGCCAGCTTGATCGCAGCCCGCCTAGCCCAGATCGAGGGGCTGCGGGATATCGAGACAACAACCCGACTCGGCAACCCCGAGGTTCAGATCCGGTTCGACCGGCGGCGCCTGAGCCGCCTTGGCCTGCAGGAAGAGCAAGTGTCGAACGTTTTGAGAAACAAGATCCGTGGCGATGTCGCTTCCCGCTACCGTGAAGGCGACCGCCAGATCGACATCCTCGTCCGTGTTGACGAGCCCGATCGCGATGCCATCGAGGATCTGGAAAACCTGGTGATCAACAGTTCTTCCCGAGGCAACGTCAGAGCAGTGCCAGGTAGCGCTGAGACGAGAGGCGCGGGCCCTGGTGCCCAGACCGACAACGGGCAGCAGACTCGCACAGGCGGGCCTTCCGCTGGCTCTCAACCGTCGGAAGAGCGCCCGTTCATCCCGATCCGGCTCAGCCAGGTCGCTAGCGTCCAGGTGAGCCGCGGTCCCGCGGAGATCCGCCGGATCCGATCGCAACGCGCGGCCGTGGTCCGCGCAAACCTGAGCGGACGCGACCTGAACAGCGCGTCGGCGGAAATTCGCGGCGCCCTCGCCGAACTCGGGCCGCTGTTACCCGTGGCGGCCACCGCGGCGATCGGCGGCCAGCACGAGGAACTTGAAGTTTCCTACAGAAGTCTCGGGTTTGCCATGTTCTTGGCGGTGTTCCTTGTCTACCTGGTCATGGCCTCCCAGTTCGAGTCGTTAATTCACCCGTTCATCATCCTGCTGACTGTTCCATTGAGCTTGATCGGAGTGGTATTCGCCCTAGCGGTCACCGGGACAGCCTTGAGTGTCGTAGTGCTGCTCGGGGCGATCGTCCTCGCGGGAATCGCAGTGAACAACTCAATCGTGCTGGTCGACTTCACGAACCGGCTGCGCGCGAAGGGCCTGTCGAAGCGAGATGCCCTGCTCCGAGCCGGCCAAGTGCGCCTACGCCCGATCCTGATGACGTCGCTGACAACTCTGCTCGGGCTGGTCCCGATGGCGGTTGGCTGGGGCGAAGGCGACGAACTCCGGTCACCAATGGCGGTGGCGGTGATCGGGGGCCTGCTGGCTTCCACGCCACTGACCCTGATCGTCATTCCCGTGGTGTACGAATTGGTGGACCGGAAGCATATTGCGCCGGCCGGGGCCCGGGAGGACGTAGGTGATTCGCCTGCGATCCTCGAGATGGGCCTGAGCTCGACGGAGCAGGACCAGCATGCCTGACGAAGTCCCAGACTCCAGAGACTCGGCCCGTGGAATGGGCGGGCGGATCGCAACGCTTTCGATCCGCAACCCGGTCACCGTCTGCATGATCTTCCTATCGATCGTGGTCATGGGCATTATCGCTGTCGCCCGGGTGCCGCTCATGCTCGTACCCAAGCTAGACGCACCTGTAATGTTCGTGGACGCGCGATATTACAACGCATCCCCAGGGCAGGTACTCGAGTCGATCACCATGCCGATTGAGGAGGTGCTCGCGACGATTCCAGGTGTCCGCCGAATGAATTCTCAGTCCGCGGCCAATGGCATGTCCATTCACATCTGGTGCGGAATGAACGTCGACACATCCTTGCTTCGTTCGGAGATGAGGGAGAAGATCGACCAGATCCGGGACGACTTGCCGGATGACTTGCGCAAGGTCAACGTTCGCAACTTCTCGACCGACGAAATCCCGATCCTGGAAGGGACACTGACGGCTAACCGGGATTTGCGCAAGGACTACGAGTTCCTGAATGCACGGGTGCAACGACCGTTGGAGCGCATACCTGGCGTCGGGAACGTTGAGCTCTGGGGCACTGAGCGCAAGCAGGTCGACATTTACCTGCGCATGAGCGACGTCAAGCGGTACCGGGTCGATGTGGGACGTCTACACCGGTCCCTCAACAACGCGAATCTCAACCTGTCCCTGGGGCAGGTCTCGGACGGCGGCCGCCGCTATTCAGCGGTGGCCCGAGGAACGATGGAATCCATTGACGACATCGCTCAGTTTCCGATAGGCCAGCAAAACCTAGTTCTGAGCGATGTTGCGGATGTCATCTTTGACCAACGGCCGCGCGCTACTGGGCGGCACCAGAACGGCACCCACGCGTTGGGACTAGCAATCCAAAAGACCTCCGAAGCGAACACCGTGGAGGTGGTCGACGCGGTGGTGGCAGCCTTCGGCGAATGGGCCGATGACCCGTCGATGGACGGGCTGGCCGTGCGCTGGTGGCACAACTCCGGCGAGGAGATTCGCAATGGCATTGGCGAGTTGCTCAAGGCGGGCTCGATCGGCGCGCTCCTCGCTGTCCTCGTGCTACTCGCATTCCTGCGCCGATTGGATGCCAGCCTCGCTGTAGGCCTTGCGATTCCCTTCTCTGTGCTCACCGCCGTGGGTCTGCTCTACTTCAACGGCGACACGCTCAACACCTTGACGATGATGGGCCTGATGCTCGCCGCGGGGATGCTTGTCGACAACGCGGTGGTCGTGCTGGAAGCCATCTTTCGGAAGCTCGAGCAGGGCCACTCGGCCGAAGACGCGGCGCGGTTCGGAGCGGGCGAGGTGACCCTCGCCGTCACGGCCGCGACCTCGACCACCATGATCATTTTCGTGCCGCTGATGTTCGACTCGGAGTCACAAATCTCGATCATGCTCAGCTATGTGGGCGTCTCGATCATCTTCGCCCTGCTGTGCTCCCTGTTCATCTCGCTGACCCTGATTCCGCTCGTGGCCGCAAAGACGCTAAAGCACAATACAGCGAGGGTCGCCGGTCCCGTTCACCGCGCGCTGGAGTCGTGTCGTTCCCGGCTCGGCGTGACCCTCGCGAAGATTCGCGGCCAGCGGGACACGCAAGCCCGAGTTTCGTTCGCAGAGCAATATCTGAGCCTGGTGCGATGGAACCTGGACCGGCGCTATGCGGTCGGCCTGCTGCTCGTGCCGGCAGTGCTAGGTGCGGCTTACTGGGTCCTGGTGAACGTGGTGCCCGACAATTCGCCGGACGCTGTCACCGTCTCGTCTGTACGCATTGACTACGAGTTCTCCGAGAACTACCACTACGCGAAGATCGAGCACGATTTCGTGACTCCGGTCGAAGACTACCTGCACTCCAATGCGGACGCGCTCAAGCTCAAGTCGACGTCAAGCGCCTACGGCAACAGCTCGGCCTGGACTCGCGCGTACCTCGACACCGATCGGGTTCGACCCGAGGAAGTCGCGAGCATCCGCCAAGCGATAGCCCAGGGACTGCCGGTCATTCCAGGGGCCTGGATCAAGCTTGGCCAAGACGGAGGCAACGACCGGAACTGGGTCTCCGCCAACATCTACGGGAACGATCCCGAAGTGCTGGGAGAGCTTGCTCGGGAGGCCCGGGAAACGCTCTTGGAAACTGACGGATTCGCGGAAGTCTATGCCGACACATCGGGCGTGCGCGACGAAGTACAGGTGCAACTCCGGCGCGACATAGCCCGAAAATACAACGTCTCCCCACGCACCGTGTCGCAGGTGCTGGCGATGACGGTGCGCTCCCAGCAAATGCGGAGCTACAGGACCCCGGACGGTGAGGTCGAGATTTGGATCGGAATCGACCCATCCGACATGCAGAGTGTCGAGGATCTCAAGTCCCTTGTCGTCGGCGGAGGCGCCGGGGAACAGCAGGTGCTGCTCGGCCAAGTAGCGGACCTGCGGATTGATCGCGTCCCGAGCCAAGTGACGCGTGAGAACCGTAGAACGTTCACCGAAATCGCAGCCGTATACCGTGGAAAGCACGCAGACGAGGGTCGCGAGAGGCTCCGGGCTGTGCTGAACGGGCTGCCATACGAAGCCGGCTACAGTTGGGCTTCAGGCTTCTGGACGAAGCAGCAACGAGAAGACACCGCCGACTTCGTGTTCAGCATGATGCTGGCCGTTGTCATGGTGTATTTCGTGATGGCCGCCCTGTTCGAGTCCGTGCTGCACCCGTTCGCAATCTTGCTCTCCCTGCCCTTCTCGGTTGTCGGCATCGTCATGTTCCTGCTGATCACGGGCACCCCGTTCAACGTGATGGCTCAGATTGGGATCATCCTACTGATCGGAATCGTCGTGAACAACGGGATCGTGCTGATTAACCACGTCAACACCTTGCGACGGGATGGACTGGCCCGGCGGGATGCGATCCTACGGGGTTGCAAGGAGCGGCTGCGCCCGATCTGCATGACCGCGCTGACCACAATCGTCGGGCTGATCCCTCTGGCCTGGGGCGGGGGCAACCTCATGGGAATCAGTTATTTCCCACTCGCCCGCACAGTCATGGGCGGCTTGATGGCATCGACCGTTCTTACCCTGATTGTTCTGCCTGTCTACTACGTCATCCTTGACGACTTCGGCCGGTGGTGCCGTCGAATCTGGTCCGCAAGCGCGCCCTCCCGAACACCTGAACCCGTGGCTGGCGACTAACCCGGTATTCGGCGCGCCCTGCTCAAAGCTCAGCGATTGTATGGCGACTCGCTGATCCAGTGGAAGCCGCGGTTAACCAACCTGAACTCGCTCGGGTCCACGTGGCGCAATGTGACGCTGAGACAGCGCGCGAGAATAACTTCATCATCTCTTGCTCGTGTTGGATGAGTTCGTGCAGTTGAGATTTGGCAGGGGCTCGCGACGGGTTAGCGATGGTACGGCTATCTCGTCGTCGGTAATCTGGATGCCAGTCTGGTACTCATTGAGCGAACCGACGTGTCAGCCAACGGAGGCACCGCCAGTCCATTCACTCTTGGGTCCCTTGGGCCGTGACGTGTCACATTGAAGAAGTGACGCACGAACGCTTTGCGCTAGCCGACGATAGCAGGCCAGAATCCTTCCGCAAACGCTTTCCCACGTTGGCGGAGCTGCTTGGGCCGGACTCTCTCCTCGGCACGGGCCCATACCAGCCTGCAGTTGGAGGGATGGCGGCGTGAGAGTTCATGCCGGGCCACTCAGGACATCGGGCTCGCCTGCATTGGCACTATAGATTCGGAACTTCCCGTACGCCCGAACGCACAGTAGGCTCTCTTGTAGGCTGTTCTTGTGATTCGTCGCATCCAGGCCTTGAACTACCGATGCCTCCGCCATGTGGATGTTCATCTGGACGGCTCATTTCACATCCTGGTTGGACCCAATGCGAGCGGCAAGAGCACGCTGCTCGACGTGATCGGGTTTCTGGGCGATCTTGTTTCCGATGGCCTTGACACAGCCGTAGAGCGCCGCACCAAGAACTTCCAGGATCTGGTCTGGGATCGCCGACGAGAGAAGCCGGGCTTCGAGCTAGCGGTGGAGTTCGACATCCCCGAGGCGCTTCGACTCAAGCTGTCCGATCCACAACATGAATGGGAATCCTTCCAGCGCTTCCGATACGAGGTCGCCATTCGTCTGGGGGACGACGGGCTCTGCATTGCTTCGGAAGCGGGTCTCCTCAAGAGTCGTTCTGCAATTCGGGACGATGAGTTCCGCCGCATCGAACAGGACGATTGGGGGTTTGGGTTGACTAGGAGCTTCCCCTCGGCCAAGCCGATACCAGAATCGATCCTTGAGGACGCCGAGAACTTCCACTATCGTCCGAGCCTCCAGAAGTCTGCAGATGGTACGGACATGTTCAGAGTGGAAACCATATCGCGGTACGACTTTCCCCCAGCGGCCGAGTTGAACATCGCGTTCGGTCCGCGACGCTCAACACTAAAGAATTTGCCAGAAAGTCCGGAACTGTTTCCGGCCGCCACCTATGCGAAACGGATTCTCGAAACAGGTGTCCAAAAGTTGGTTCTCGACATTCGGCGGTTGAGGCAGGCCAGTTCTCCCAACAAACGGCGCACGGGGTTCGTCCCCGATGGATCCAATCTTCCCTGGGCGATTCAACGACTCCACGAAATGAATTCCGAGAAGTTCAGCGCATGGCTCGACCATGTTCGCACGGCGCTGCGAGAGGTCGAAGACATTCGAATAGTGGAGCGGGAAGATGACCTCCACGCATATTTGATGCTTCGCTACGCAACAGGGGTGGAAGTGCCGTCTTGGGTTGTCTCAGACGGCACTCTACGACTCCTGGCGCTGACGCTTACAGCGTACCTGCCAGACGACGCAAGGATTTACTTGATGGAGGAACCGGAAAACGGAATTCACCCTATGGCCATCGAGACTGTGTACCAGTCACTTGCCTCCGTCTATGACTCACAGATCCTGGTCACGACTCACTCTCCAGTTCTTGTGAGCTGCGCCGAGCTGGAGGAGATTCTGTGCTTCGCCAAGAACGAGGAAGGTGCCACGGACATCATTCCAGGACACCGGAATCCGCGACTGGCGGATTGGCGGAGTTCCGCCGATAGTAGCTTGCTATTCGCTTCAGAGGTCTTAGGGTGAGCAAGGAAAACGGGCAAAAGGATCTATACGTACTCGCAGCGGATCAGGACATGGTCGAAACCATCCACGGACTGTTGGAGAATCATGCGAGGCTCGGAATCCGTCCCATCAATTACGCCATCGCCAAGCACATCCAGCGAGATCCAGGATGTCGAACTGACGCTTCTCAATACCTGCGAGGCCGCATTCACGAATACAAGTACGCATTGGTGGTGTTCGACAGGAACGGTTGCGGTGATGACTCTTCTCGCGAGGAGATTCAACGCACAGTAGCACACGACCTAGCGACCAACGGCTGGCGGGATCGCTCAAGGGTTGTCGTGATTGATCCCGAACTCGAACCTTGGATATGGAATGGTTCGAATCAGGCACCTAAGGTGCTTGGATGGCCCGGCGGGTACGAGCGCCTCAAAGCGTGGCTAGTCAACGAAGGACGATGGCCATCGAGTTCAAACAAGCCCCCCGATCCCAAGAAGGCTCTGCGCGCGGTATTGAGCGAGCGGAAACAAAGTGTTTCATCGAGACTGTTTGGCGAGTTGGCGAGATCTATCACGCTACGCCGTTGCGAGGATCCCGCTTTCGCCGAACTCAAAGAAACCCTGCATCGGTGGTTTCCGCCTATGCACTCATAATCAAATCGCTTCGATTCATTGTCCATGTGCCCGGCCTAGCAGCCTGTGGTTTTAAGTGGCCTTCTTGCCGACCAAGCCAATCAGCGGCCCGGAGCGATTCTTCAACGGCTTATGCGAGTTGGCGGCCGAGCTCCGGGCAATTTTCCCGGCTCAGCCCCAACAGGCCCCCAAGCGCGCCCAGAAGGCCGCCATGGGCGGTCCTGAAGGGCAAATGAAAGACGAATGAACGGTTGCTCTCCAGCTGCCGCCCCTGTCCCTGCAGGTCCGGGGCGTACCGATCCCCGTGACCGCCCTCATCAGCACCCCCAGGTTGAACCCGCAGGCATGCACCAGCAGCCGCTTACGAATGTTCGCCCGCCCCCGCAAGTACAGCCGCTGCATCCCGCCTGTCCCGTACATGTGCGCCATCGACCGCTCAACCTTCTCCGTCCGCAGTTTCTGCAGTTGCTGGCCCTTGTTGATTCTCTGTTTATTTCGGCGAAAACCGGGTTTTTTTACATTAGATTGCCGTCAAAATGATTGGAAATCAGAATATTGTGAACACAAACGAGCAGGCCAGACGAGCATAACTCCTTTGGATACACGCCAAATCCACCGCCGCTAGGCACTCTCTCTTCCGGCAGTAGCGGATTAATGCGAGAAACCGGGCCATCCTGCTGCCGGAATAATTCGGGGACCAGCCGTCGAAATTAACCGGAAGTCAACAGCCCTCCGCGCTCGCCACCCGTTTCCGGTTGCCCGTCACCACCCGCTCCGCCTCCGGCTTCCCCGCGAAATCCTGCGGCTCCGGAATGTGCGCTGCCTGCCCCGCCTTGTCCAGCTCCAGCAACACCGTCTCACAGTGGTGCCCTTGTCCGCCACCACCTGCTGTCCGGCGCCTGCGCCTGCGCTGCCTCGGCCGCCTCCAGCGTCACCCCCAGCGTCGCCGTGTCGCCCTGGTCTGCCGCTTGCAGCGTCACCCCAACCAACGCCCCGCTCTCCACATCCACCGCATGCTCCGCCTTGTGCGCTAGGTGCGTCGTCCCGTCCTTCATCTTCGCCACCCGCGCGTCCGGGTCCGTCGGCGACTGCCACTCCTGGTTCGACAACGTCTTGCCCTTCCGCTTGCGATCGAAGGCCGCCAATTCCGCCAGCGTCGGCGTCGCCACCCCCGAGGCCGCCGCCAGCTCCTCCACGAACTCCCGGTAGCCCTGCTGGCTGTCCTTGCGCTACAAGGTCCGCAAGGCCGCGTTCGCGAACAGCATCGTCGTGTCCACGGCCACCGTCCGGCCGTTCGTCAGGCCCGCCTCGTGCAGCCGCTGCAACACCCACCCGAACACCTGCTCGTGCGTCTCGAGTCTGATCCGCCGCCGCGTGCGCGAAATTGTCGAGTGGTCCGGCGGGCTCTGGTGCAGCTCGTAACCGAGGAAGGCCCGCAGACCAAGCGATTCGCTGACCGTCAGGGCGATGCCGCGCTCGGAGTCGATGCCCAGCAGGTAGCCCAGCAGCAGCCGGAAGTACACGCCGGGAGCCAGCGAGGGCCGTCCCATGCGCTCGGCATAGAAGCGCTGGCGCAGCTGCTCGACATAGGCGTCGAAGCCCATCTGCGCCAGAAGTTCGTTGAGCTTGACGAAGAACGGAGCGGTCGGGGCCTGGGGCAACTGGTCCGCTGTGAGGAACATCGGGATCTGCCTGGGTTTGCGAGTGCCCATCGCCATGACTACAAGTTTAGCGATTTTCAATTGTGAATTGTTTGTTTTATGATCGAGTCAATTTTGCTACAGGCTGCTAAGGCACGAACCGCCTTCAAAGCCAATTGGCCGCCGGGCCGAGGCAGAATAGGGCAAGTGAACAACGTGTGCACGACATCATTTTGATTTCTCGGATTTCCGGGGGTTCGAAGTGGGTCAGTTTCGCGTGTGGCGATTTGCGGTGGAACGACGGGTGCCGCTGGGACCCGGGATCGGGTAGTAAGTCCCTGTCTCGATCAGGGACAGTTGGTTCGACCTGGATGGAGGGGCGGCTCAGCGCTGGCAAGCACGCGGTTTGTCGTCACGCGGCCGCCTTGACCCGTGACTCGGTTCGCCAGGCCCAGAAATCCTCGTAGCGTCCGCCCAGGATGCAGGCGCGCAGGGCGAGGATCCCTTCGGCTCCGTCCTTGGTCCAGTGCATGCCGGACTACTTGAGGCGGCCCACGACCGTCTTGCAGCCCCCCTCGACCACGCCGGAGCCGATCTGCAGGCCACTTGGGCGCGGAACTCGGCGTAGCGCATGCGCTCGCGGTTGGTGGCGATGTAGTGCACGGCCTTGGCGGCTTCCTCGCAGTGGTCCGCATGCGCGCGCAGGGTCGCCAGCACCCCGTCCAGAGCGCCGGTCTTGAGTTCCTCGCAGCACGCATCGGCCCACGCCTGGGCGTTTGTTGCGGTCGGCGGGGAAGAGGGCCCGGGCGACGTCCCACAGCTTCTCCGAGACGTGGAAGAAGTCCACGATCTGAATCGCGTCGGGAAACATCTCCGTCGCTGCGCCCCAAATCCATTCCTGATTCCCTACTACATGCATCCCCTGCGAGCAGCAGCGGGCTGGAATCGTCGATTGCTCGCACGTGGTCATTGAGGGCGCATGAGAGCGTAGCAGAGACGGGCCGAACACCCGCCTCGCGAG
>MKWU01002314.1_pt1 | contig 29047 bp, 25 predicted proteins | sample 809101 | NCBI WGS metagenome assembly MKWU01 (sample SAMN05860141, study PRJNA318959) | sponge metagenome | host: Aplysina aerophoba | place: Slovenia: Piran, Adriatic Sea, Gulf of Piran | collected 2013-05-07 | reverse complement strand
GCCCCCGCCCTGGTGTTCGGCGACTGGCGCCGGGCGGCGGCGGCGCGCGCCGCCGCCGATGCGGCGATCGCCCGGCTCGGCAGCCTGGCGGTCGCGCGTTTCGCCGCCGGGGGCGGGGGATGACGCGCCGCCTGGTCGTCTGGGCGGTCGCCATCGCCGCGCTGATCGCCGCCGCCACCTGGCTCGCCGACAACCCGGGGACGCTCACCCTCGAATGGCGCGGCTGGCGGGTCGATTCGACGGTCGCGCTGCTGATCGGCGCGGTCGCCGCGGTCGCGCTCGCCGCGGCGATCCTGTACCGCGCCGCCTGGGCGGCGTGGCGGGTGCCGCGGCGGCTCCTGTTCTGGCGGCGCATGGCGCGGCGCGAGAAGGGCTACCGCACGCTGACCCGCGGGCTGGTCGCGGTCGCCGCCGGGGAGGGCGAGGAGGCGCGGAAGCTGGCGGCGCGGGCCGAGAAGCTGCTCGGCGATCCGCCGCTCACCAAGCTGCTCACCGCCCAGGCGGCCCAGCTGGTCGGCGACGAGACGGCGGCGCGCCGGCACTTCGCCGACATGCTGGAGCAGCCGGAGACCGCCTTTCTCGGCCTGCGCGGGCTGGTCCTCGCGGCGCGCAGGGAGGGCGACGAGGCGGCGGCGCTCGACTATGCCCGCCGCGCCTATGCGATCCGGCCGAGGACGCCCTGGGCCGCGACCACCCTGCTCGACCTGCAGATCCGGCGCAATCTGTGGCGCGAGGCGCTGACCACGCTGGAGGCGGCGATCCGCCACGGCATCCTCACCGGCGAGGACGGCAGGCGGCGCCGGGTGGTGGTGCTGCTCGCCTGCTCAGGCGCCGCCGGCGAGACGGGCGAGGCGAAGGCGGCGCTCGACTTCGCCCGGCGCGCCGGCGGGCTCGACCCCGACTTCCTGCCCGCCACGCTGCGCCAGGCCGGGCTGCTGGTCGGCGGCGGGCGCAGACGCCCGGCGGCGCGGCTGATCCAGGACGCCTGGGCGCACACCCCGCATCCCGAGCTCGCCAGGCTCTACCTCGCGATCCACGGCGAGGACGACGCGATCGCCCGGATGCGTCGGATGGAACGGCTGGCGGCGCACAACGCGAGCCACGCCGAGAGCCATCTCGCGCTCGCCGCGGCGGCGGTCGAGGCCGGGCTGTGGGCCACCGCGCGGCGGCATTTCGACCAGGCCGAGGCCGCCGGGCGGCGCGACGCCAGGCTGTGCCGGCTGCGCGCCGATGCCGAGGAGGCCGAGCACGGCGACACCGAGGCGGCCAGGCGCTGGCTGCTGGCCGCCGCCGAGGCGGTGCCGGACCCGGCCTGGGTGTGCGGCGATTGCGGCGCGGCGTGGCGGCACTGGACGCCGGTCTGCGGGCGCTGCGAGGCCTTCGCGAGCCTCGCCTGGGCGACGCCCGAGCATGTCCGCGAGACGCCTCCGGCGGAGACGGAAGCCCGGGACACCGCGATGGTCGAGGCGCCGGCGCCCCCGGTTCCCACCGGAGACGCCGCCTTCGCCGGGACCCGCCCGGCGCGGCGCTGACCGCGATATGGACCGGCCGGGCGATTTGCTGTAACACCACCCCGCCGCCGCCTTAGCTCAGCTGGTAGAGCATCGCATTCGTAATGCGGGGGTCGTAGGTTCGAGTCCTACAGGCGGCACCACCCCCTTTCTCCACTGATTCCCGAGAGGTCCAGAAAAACCTAATAATTCTAAGCTGTTCCGGTCAAATTGTGCTTGTAGGTTCCGTTCGAATCCTTAAAGTTCCCTCTTAGAACGTGGGGAATTGCGTGGGGAAAGGACATGGCAGGACACCTCACCGCAGCCAAGATACGCGCGATTTCGAAGCCGGGGATGCACGGCGACGGCGCCACACTCTACCTCAATGTCGCCCCCGGCGGCGCCAAGAGCTGGGTCCAACGCCTCACCATCGACGGCAAGCGCTGCGATCTCGGTCTCGGCGGCTGGCCGCTGGTGAGCCTGGCGGATGCGCGGGAGAAGGCCTTCGAGAATCGGAAGCTCGCACGCACCGGTGGCGATCCTCTTGCCGAGAAGCGCAAGGAGAAGATGCCGAACTTCCGGGTCGCCGCTCAGAAGACCTTCGAGGCCAATCGGCCAAGATGGAGAAACGCGAAGGTCGAAAAGACGTGGATGCAGCAATTGGAGCGCCACGCTCTTCCGACCCTCGGCGACTTGCCGGTCGACCGCATCGGCCGTGAAGACGTGCTTCGCGTACTGACCCCGATCTGGACCAGCCGCCCGGAAGCCGCGCGCAAGCTCCGCCAACGCATACGCGCCACGCTGGCCTGGGCGCAGGCGCATGGGTACGTGGAGCACAACGTTGCCGGCGACGCCATCAGCGGCGCCCTGCCGGCCATGCCCGCCGTGAAAGAGCATTACCGCGCGCTCCCCTATGGCGAGGTGGCGGAAGCGCTTGCCACCGTGGAAACGTCGGGGGCCTCGCTGCCAGCCAAGCTCTGCCTGCGCTTCCTCGTGCTGACCGCTGCGCGATCGGGTGAGGCCCGCGGCGCGACGTGGGACGAGATCGACCTGGATGCCGGCGAGTGGCGCATCCCGGCGAGTCGCATGAAGGCGAAGGTGGAGCATCGGGTGCCCCTTTCCGACCCCGCGGTCGCCGTTCTCGAGCAAGCGCGCCCGCTGCGCGAGGCCTCCGGGCTAGTGTTCCCCTCCCCGACCAAGCGCGGCAAGCCGCTGTCCGACATGACCTTGACCAAGGTCCTGCGCACAACCGGGCTCGCGGAGCGCACCACGGTTCACGGGTTTCGAAGCAGCTTTCGAGACTGGGCCGCCGAGACCACGAATGCTCCCCATGCCGTAATGGAACTGTGCCTTGCCCATACGGTCGGCTCCGCGGTCGAGCAGGCCTACGCCCGCTCCGACCTGCTCGCCAAGCGCCGGGCGCTGATGGCGAGGTGGGCGGAATTCGTCATGGGCGACCGCGCCAAAGTGGTCTCGCTCCGTGGATAAGGAAGACTTCTGGGATGCCGTCGAGGATGCAACCTGCATTTTGGATGGTTCGCCCTTCCTCGACGATACCCCCGCTGAGGCTGTCCTCGGAGTGTTTGAGTGCCTCTATCCGAACAAGGACAAACTCGTATCGAGGTTGGCCCTGATCTCTTTACACTGGCGGTGGGCATGGGAGGCCCTAAGCGCGCTGCTGGACAGAACCTCGCGAAATGACAGCGAGCCCGTCCCCAGCGGGCTGGTCCGTTGGGCGGCGGACGCGGCCGCGGGACGAACGCGGAAGCCGACCAAGGGAAACAGGCCGTTCGCCAATCGCGACATAGCGATCGCGGATGCCGTGTTGTTCGTACAGACAACTCACGGGTTGCGTCCGACACGAAGCGGCGCCGGGCCGGAGGAGTGTTGCAGAGAAGGAGGATCTGCATGCGACGCCGTGGGTGTTGCACTGGACATTATCGCAGGGCCGGGCGCGGAGTGGGCCAAGGCCAAGGACGAGACGAGGTTCAGGGGTTACAAGAACATTGAGAGGATCTGGTTGCAGTCGGGCGACTACGCCTACGTCATCGCCGCGCACGAGTACAAGGAGATGCTGAAGTTGGCCAAGAACCTAGAGGGCCGGCTCCGTCCTAGCCAATAGTGAAATTCGACTAGGGTGATCGCCGGCAGCACTTGTGGCCAATTGCGGGAATTCCTGACAGGAGGACTCGCAAATGCCCGACGCCGACCGCCTGCTCCGCCGCGAGGAGGTTGAGGAACAGACCGGCCTCAGCCGTTCCGCCATCTACCGATTGATGAGGGCGGGGGAGTTTCCTACCCCGATCCGGATCGGACCGCGCGCCGTCCGCTGGCCGAAGGCGGAGCTCGACGAATTTCTCGCCCAGTGCCCCCGCGCCACGGGGGAAGCCGCATGACGAAGCGTCGACGCCCTTGCAGGCAGCGTAGCGTCATGACCGCACACCCGTGGCTTGAGCGGTGCCAAGGCGGAGCTGCCTCGATGACGGGCCGTGTCATCGACCTCGCCACCGCATGCCGGCGAGGACCCCGGTCCTCCCAGAGCGGTGCGCCGAGCGCGTGCCGGACGAGCGCGGCCAGGCGGGAACGGACGGGTAGCAGCGTGATGCTGGAGAAACTCGACGGCGCCCAGAAGGCCGCACCGGGAAGACCGAAGGCCACGAGCAACGCGAGCAATGCGCCACCGCCGCGTGCCTCCTCGCCGCAAGACGAGGCCGTCTGATGCCCTGGCGGCGCTTCACCCGGGCGGAGCGCGAACAACTCGACGCCCAGATTGTCGGCGTGCTGCGGGACGATCATCCGCAATCCATGCGGCACGCCTTTTATCGCATGGCGGACCCGCGCCTGCCCGTCCCGGTCGACAACACCGAGGAGGGATACCAGCACGTCCAGCGGAGATGCCTGGAACTGAGGCGGAACGGTTCGATCCCCTATGGCTGGATCTCCGACGCGACGCGGTGCGGCTACCACGTCAACACCTTCGACAACGCCGGAGAGTTCATCGACCGCGTCGCCGGGGTCTACCGCTCCACCCTGTGGACCCCGGACCTCCCCCGCGTCGAGGTCTGGTGCGAATCCCGGTCGATCGTGGGCGTGCTGCAAGCGGAATGCGAGCGCTTGGCCGTGTCCCTCTACCTGACTGGCGGTTTCAGCAGCGCAACGCTCGCCCATGAGGCGGCGGAGCATATCGACGCCTGCGATGCCGAGTATTGCTCGGTTCTCTATATCGGCGACTACGACCCCGCCGGATTGCTCATAGATCGCTCGCTCGAAAGCGAGCTACGCAAGCACCTCGACACGCCGCTCGTCTTTCGTCGCCTGGCGATCAACGAGGAACAGATCGACCTCTACGACCTGCCGACCAAGCCGAGGAAAGCGACCGACAGGCGACGCCTCGACATCCACGAAACCGTTGAAGCCGAGGCCATGCCCGCGGCTGATCTGCGGAGCATCGTGCGCCTGGCGGTCGAAGCCCATTTGCCCAGCTACGTGCTCAGGGTGGCCCAGGAAGCCGAGGAAAGGGCGCTGGAGGGGCTGCACTGGCTGTCCGACCGGGTCGAAGAAGAGGGCCTTGATCCCGTTCCAAGAGGTCCAGCCGGTTAAGGCGCGCCCGCCGGATGGCGCCTGAGCGTCAAGAGTATTCCGCCCGCCCTGAAGGATGGGCCACGGCTCGGAACAGGGGCGGAAAATGCAAACCGGAGCCATCACGGGGCAGCAGCCCTCCGGCTCCGGTCTTGATCCATGGAGGTGGGAAGGATGCCCAACCGCCAGAACATGATTTTCTACCCGATTGGCGAAGCCGGCGAAACGGTGAGGCCGACCAAGACCGACTCCACCAAACCGAAAAAGCGGAAAAAGCCGCCGCGCGCGGAGCTGTCGGAAATCCGGTTTGCGGACGAATTCCACGAAAAGTGGAACGGGGGCGACCAATTCCGCTGGCGCTGCGAGAACGCCGATTGGCGTAGCGGGCGCTTCTGGAATTCGAACGTCGGCTGGGTGGGCGGCGACGTGACGATCAACTTCGCGCGCGACCGGATGGCCAACATCATCGAAGTCCTGTGTGCCTTGGAGCCGATCGAGGAAGACCGCAAACGGTCGGTCGCCCGATGGTGCTCGAATAACCGCATCGCCGGAGCGCTCACCCTGGCCGCCAGTAAGGTGGGAGTGATCGCGCCGACGGAGCTATGGGATGCCGATCCCGAAGTGATCGGGCTGCGTGACGCGACCAAGATCAACCTGCGTCACGGCGCTCGGCAGCCGCAGGTGCCCGATGACCTGATTGCGCGCGCTCTGCCTGTGCTCCCCGACCCGGACTGCCCGACGCCCGCGCTTGATCCGGTACTTGACCACATGAGCGGCGGTGAGCCCGAGCTGAGGACGTTCTATCAGATTGCGCTTGGGATGAGCATGTACGGCCACAACGAGGCGGAGAAGGCGTTTTTCTGGTACGGCGCCGGCGCAAGCGGGAAATCGACCCTCATGTCCGCGGTGCTGGCGGCTCTGGGCCCGTACGGCGCCCGGCTCAATCGCGAGACTCTGGAAGGCGAAACCGGGCAGCACCTCACGTTCGTGGCGCAGTTGACCGGCGCGCGCATCGCCGTCGTCGCCGAGATGGAAGGCGAAGACCTCAGGACCGGCCGGTTCAAGGCACTTGTCGGCGGCGACGAGATGATGGTCAATCGCATGCGCCAGGACCCGGTGCCGTTCCGATGCGTGGCCACGATTCACGCGATGGCGAACCCCGATTGCCTGCCGTCGCTGCGCCAGATCGACGAATCGATCCGGCGGCGCATCGTGATTGTGCCAGCCGGAGAATCGGTGCCGAAAGCCGATCGCGATCCGCAGGTGAAGCGGCAAATGACGACCGAGGAACTGCCCGGCATCGCGCAATGGCTGTTGGACGGCGCCAAGGCATACCATGAGCATGGCTTGACCATACCTGCCCGGGTCCAGGAAGCGACCGACATGTTTTTCATCGAGGCGAGCCCCGTCGGGCGCTGGATCAAGGAACGCTGCGAGATCGGCCCCTACCGCGCCGCAGCGTCACACCTCTTTATCGACTTCTCCGCCTGGTATCGGCAAATGGGTTTCCGCCGTGCACCCCTCAGCATGCAGGCTTGGGGCCGTGCCCTCTCGACCATGGGATACGAGCGGAAGAAGTCGAACGGCAAGTTCCATCGTGAGGGGCTCCGTCTCCAAACCGGCGTCGAGACCGGACGCGCAGCATGACGGATCGAGCATTCTCGGAAACCGCCGCGCAGATGCTTGGCGTCGACGAGACAGCATCGCCCGCGACCTGGGCGGCACGAATCGGGCAAGGGCGATGGACGGCAACCGCAAGGCCAGGGAGGAAAGTGACGATAGGGACCACGATTACCATTACCGCCCTCGCCTGCGCACGCGCGCGCACGCGGATACTTGAACAGGAGGGTCATCCCTTACGTCCCTTCTGTCCCCGGGGAGTAAGAAGCAGGGTGCGCAAATTGAGCGTCCTCCGCCCCGCCACGGTGCAGCCGGTAGAGCGGGCCCCGACGAGCCGGCGCGAAATCCGAGGTCTCAGCCCTGCCGTACAGACCCTTCGCCACGAATCCGCCTCCCAAGCCTGCCAAACCGGGAAGGCCTCTCAAGCCGTCACGCGCGACGCGGAATCGCCCCTCTGAAGTCGACCGGTGACTGTGCTCGCCCGGCGGGTGGAAATTACCCGGGCCGTCGAGACCGACGTGGAACGGCTGCCTGCTTTCTGGGCGGGGACGCCAGCAAGCGGCCGTTCACGCACGACTTCCAGGAACCGTCGACGGCTGCGTCGGCATCAACCCCTCCAGGCATCCCGAGATCGTTCCCGGCGAGCCTCCCCAAAACACGGCCGTCGAGTGTTCCGAGACCGCTTCCACCGGAGCCTTCCGGAGGTTCGGTGTTGACCCGCGCGAACACCTTTTGCAGCCGCCTCCTTGTGCGGAGCGGGGCGGTTTCTGGATGGCTTTTGGCGGCGTGACGAGCTTGGCAAGAGGGCCTCGCGGTTGGCGATCGCCCGTCGCTGCTCGACGAGGGCGGCTTTCCTGGCGATCTCCGCGACGGTCTTGGCGTTCGTCGGCGAGCGGCGAAAAAGAGGCCTTCGGAGTGGTGTCGAGAAGCGCCTCGTGACGGGCTCAGAATTTTCTTGACGCGCAATAATCCTGCTTATTGGCGCCCTCGGTGATGAGCCAAACCTCTAACCCATTGATTTTCCTCAATACCGATTGTCGCATAATGGTGCTTGTGACTCATGGGGGCCGAAGTGCCGGGCTTTCCGCGGCGAGCGGCGGGCGCTCATCCGACCCGGCAGACTCGACCGCATCGATCGATAGCCTGGGCAGGGCCGGTATCACGCCCGCCCGGCCAGCGCCGTGCTGCCCGGCTCGACCGGGAGCGGAACGGTAGAGCCCTTCCCCCTTCGGTTTCGCCCGGCTCGACCGATCCGACCCCCACCCCCCCGAGTCGTCCCCCTCTTGCAGCGGGCCGCCCCAGTGGAACTGACACGGGTCGACAGTCGGGCGCCTTTTGCGCCAGGGGGCCCCACGGCGGCCGGATAATTTTGCAAAAAAATCTCATGTCGGGGCCCGCGGATCGAGCGGCCCCGGGTTGCATCGGGGGCGCTCGGCTTGGCGGAAAAATCGGCGATGCGTAAAGTCCCGGGCCGGGCCATTCTTCGAGGGGCGGCGAGTCCTGCCTGGACGGGTCCCGCACCCCTCTTGCCGATTGACCGCGATCCCGGCGCATAGTTGACGGAATTTCACCATGCACCCGCTCGATGCGATCCTCGACGACTGGCGACAGAAGGCGGCGGAGCCTCTCTTCAGCCAGACCCGGGCCATGGGGACAGCGTTCGAGGACCTGTGCGGCGCCTTTCTGACCCACGACCCGGTGCAGGCGGGGCAGTATCGGGAGGTGCGGCGCTATGCCGACTGGGCGCGCGAGCGCGGCCTTCCGGCGACCGATGCCGGCATCGACCGGGTGGCGGAGCTGCGCGACGATCCCGGCTACTTCGCCGCGATCCAGTGCAAGTTCCCGGAGACCGGAGGCAGCATCCCTAAGAAGGAAATCGACTCCTTCCTCGCGGCGTCGGGGCGATCCGAGTTCCGCCGCCGAGTCTGGATCGACACGACCGGGCGCCCCTGGTCGCGTGATGCGGACGAGACCCTGCGCGTGCAGGAGAAGCCGGTGCAGCGGATCGGCCTCCACTATTTCAAGGCGAGCCCCATCGACTGGGCCGCCTATGTCGCCTCCGGGGCGGTCGGCGAGCGCGAGCCTCCGAGAACCCCGTGGCGGCACCAGCAGGACGCGATCGACAGCGCCCTGGCCCATCTCGCCCCTCAGGGCACGCGCGGCAAGCTGCTGACGCCCTACTTCCTGTCGGCTGACTGGAGCAAGCGCCCGGACAAGCGGTCGGTGTACCTCGCCGATTGCCGGGAACGGCGCGTCAGAAGGTGCGAGCCTCCTTCGCCAGCCCGTCTATGGGCGTCTCGCCGGCTACGAGGATGTCAACGACGCCGACTGGCTCGGGCGTGATCCCGCGATGCGCTGGATCGTCGGCGGCAAGGCGGTTGAGCGCGGCGGGGCATCGACCAGCCAGATGGGGCGGTTCGAGACCGAGCTGCTGGCGAACAACGAGAACCTCGCGGCGCTTGCGGACCTGTCGGGGATGTGGATCGACCGGCTCAGACCGCCGCCAGCCCCGGCATGAGCGATGGCATCCTGTTCCTTCGGGTCGCCGCCGACAGGATCGGTGCGCCCGGACCGGACCGGATCGCCGGCAACAATGCCATTCCGCGCCACCAACGCCGCCGATTGGTCCTCAATCATCCGGACCGGCGCTAAGATGGCTGTCATTCGAAAGCGAATTGAGCGTCGAGCGGTTTCGAGTCACAGTCAATGGGCTGGGAGGGTTCCATATGGGGAATCCCGGCTGACACTTCTGACGCGGCGCCCCTAGGGTTTCCGCGTGTATTGGCACGGGGGAAGCGCGGTGCTGCTCAGGAATCACTGGTACGTCGCGGCCTGGTCTGAGGATGTCGGCCGGACGCCGCTCGGCCGGGTGCTGCTCAACGAGTACGTCGTGCTTTTCCGCGGCCTGGATGGGACGGTCGTCGCGCTGGAGAACCGGTGCGCGCACCGCAACCTGCCGCTCTCCGAGGGGCGGCTGATCGGCGACGAGGTCGAATGCAGCTATCACGGGCTGGTGTTCGGCCGCGACGGCGTCTGCACCCACGTTCCGGGACAGGAGGACGTGCCGGGCTGGGCAAGGGTGAAGTCCTATCCCGTGGCCGAACGCAACCGCTGGGTGTTCGTCTGGATGGGCGATCCGGACAAGGCCGACCCGGGCCTGGTGCCGGGCTACCACGCGAAGCTCGCCGATCCCGACTGGTCCGCGGTGACCGGACAGGCGCGGGTCAGGGGCGGCTACCGGCTGGTGCTCGACAACCTGCTCGACCTCTCGCACCTCACCTACGTCCATTCGTCCACCACCGGGAACCGGGCCTTGGCGGAGGAGGCGACGCTGATCGTCGAGGACGGGGACGATTTCGTCCGCGTCACCCGCTGGATGGAGGGGATCGCGCCGGCGCCGGCCTTCGTCCAGTACGCCGGCGACGACGGGCCGATCGATCGCTGGCAGGTCTCGAAATACATCCCGCCCTCCTATATCGACATCTGCAACGGCTCCGCTGCGGCGGGCGAGGGGCTGCCGCAGGAAGAGCGCCCCTTCAGCCAGGGCCGCTGGGGTTTCGTCGTCTACCACGCGCTGACGCCGGAGACCGAGACCGCCACCCACCAGTTCTGGGCGCTCGCGATTCACCGCTCGATGGTGCCGACGGACAAGGAGGCGCTGTTCACCGAGCAAATGCAAGGTGTGCCCGCCGAGGATCTCGCGGTCTACGAGGCACAGCAGCGCGCGATCGACCTCGACCCGGAGATGAAGGGGGAGGACGTCAACCCGCGCGGCACCATCCCGGCCGACGACGCGCTGCTCCGCATGCGGCGCATGATCCGCCGGCTGCACGGCGAGGAGCAACGGGCGTGACCAGTCGCGCCGGCCGGCCGTGACGCGGGACCTTCCCGAACTCGACCATGAGCGCTTCCTGCGCCTGACCTTCGCGCTCGCCGAGAGGTCGCGGCGCGAGGGCAACCATCCCTTCGCCGCGATCCTGGTCGGGCCGGACGGCGAGATCCTGATGGAGGCGATGAACGCGTTCGGGATCGAGGGCGACTCCACCGGCCATGCCGAGCGCACGCTGATGACGCGGGCCTCGATCGCCTACGGGGCGGATTTCCTCGGCGGCTGCACGATGTACGCGAACGCCGAACCCTGCGCGATGTGCGCCGGCGCGGCCTACTGGGCCGGAATAGGACGGATGGTCCACGGGATGAGCGAGAAGGCGCTCAAGGCGCTGATCGGCCCGCACCCCGAAAACCTTACCCTCGATCTCCCATGCCGCGAGGTATTCGCCGCCGGACAGCGGAAGGTCGAGGTTGTCGGGCCGTTGCTGGCGGAGGAGTCCGCCAAGGCCCACGAGGGGTTCTGGTAGGGGCGGGTCCCGTGCGGCGCTGGCGTGGGCCCCTCGGGCCGGGCGGTTGGCTTGAATTGAATTGACCAGCGCCCGACGCGGTATGCGTTCGCGGCGGGGGCGCGCAGCCTACTCGAGACATTCCGGCCGCGACGCTGGCAGTCGCCAACCATGCCGGGACGCTACGCCGTCCCCTCCTGTCCAGACCCTCGATTAGACGTCGCATGCGTGACCCTGGGCGCGCGAGCCGGACTTCCTGGTACCTCGGGGGACCGGGGAACACCTGACGGCGCCCCTCCGGGCTCTCAGGGCCGGTGAGGCTAGCGGCAAATTTCGGCTGTCCCGATCAGGCTGAACACGTGCCGTCGCGCCGCCGCTGTTCGGCCCGGTCGCGGCCCATGTTCTCTATCGACGGCCGGCCTTCCTCCCGCAGCTCGTCCCAGCACGCGCCGCCGTCCGGCTCGACCAGGACCGGTAATGGTCAGGCGCTTCCCCCTCTCGATCCCGCCGACGCGCCCGGGCCGCCACGAGCGGGCGGCGTAATCGAACGCGGCGAAGCCGCGCATCCGATCCGCGCCAGCCTCGGCGCGGCGGACCTTGAGATCGTCGGCGACGTCGTAGGCGAGGCCGTGCAGCGCGGTGTTGCCGGCCAGGCCGAAGATGAAGTCGACTCCGTTGTCCTCGCACCAGTCGATCGCCTTGCGGCGGCCGTAATGGCTGTCGCCGCGGAAGGTCAGCCGGGTGCGCGGCCAGTGGCAGCGGATGCGCCGGGTCAGGTGCTTGAGAAGGATGCGGACCTCGACGCCCGACGGCGTCTTGCCCGGGCGCACGAGAACCGCCACCGGCTTTCCGCTCTCAACATGGTAGATGTGCACAGGCAGGAAGCAGCGGGTGTCGTAGTGGGCGTGGAACAGCGACAACTGCTGGTGGCCGTGAACCCGGTCGCAGGTGTCGTCGATGTCGAGCGTGATCGCCGGCGGCGGGGACGCGAAGGAGCGGCAGAAGATGTCGACTAGGGCGGCCGTCATGCGCCCCGCCTCAGTGCGCGACGGCGCGTTCTCGAGCCTGCTCATGGTCGGTTGGGAACACTGATCGCGCGTGCAGATCCGGCATTAATCGGATGGCGACCCGCAGGCACCCATTTCTTTTTTCGTGCACCTACGGCTGAGACGCGGCCACGGCATCGACGATCCAGCCCGGCTGGATCGGCGTGTGGTTCACATTGATCCCGAAGGGTTTCAGGGCATCGGTCACGGCGTTGGCGATCGCGGCCGGCGGGTTCACCGCGCCGCCTTCGCCCATGCCCTTGAACCCGCCGATGCTGTTGGGCGACGGGCTTTCCCGATGATGGATTTCGATCCTCGGCATGCTGCCGGCGTCGGGGATCACATAGTCGGCGAAGTTCACCGCGCGCGGGTGGCCCTCGCCGTCGTAGACGGCATGTTCGTAGAGCGCCTGGCCGATACCCTGCGCGATGCCGCCGTGCAGCTGGCCTTCGACGATCGTCGGGTTGACCACCGTGCCGCAATCCTCGATCACGACGTAGCGCAGGATGTCGACTGCACCGGTCCGCAGATTGACCTCCACCACGGCCGCGTGCAGCGCGTTTGAGAAGGTTCCGGGGTCGGGGGCACGGTAGCGGCGCGTCGCCTCGAGGCCGGGGTCGATGTCCTCGGGCAGGCGGTTGGCACGGTGGTTGGCGATGCGGGCTATCTCCTCCAGTGTCATGGCGGTGGCCGCGTCCTCACGAAGCGAGATGGCGCCGTCCCGGTATGCCATCGCGTCCGGCTCGACCTCCAGAATGTGCGCGGCGATCCGCACGGCCTTCGCCATCACGTCTCGGCTGGCAAGGATCGCCGCGCCGCCGCCATAGACCAGGCTGCGGCTCGCCCAGGTTCCGAGCCCATAGGGAACAACGGAGGTGTCGCCGAAACGGACCTTCACGCGCTCCAGAGGAATGCCGAACTCGTCGGCGATCACCTGGGCGAAGGTGGTCTCGTGCCCCTGCCCCTGGCTGTGGGTGCCCATGATCGCCGTGATCGTGCCATCGGGCTCGACCCGGACGCAGGCGGACTCCATCCCCAGCACCATGTCGATGCCCTTTCTGGAGACTTCATCAGGTCCCAGCGCGGTGTGCTCGACGATGGCCCCGAAGCCGACGCCGCGGTAGACGCCGCTCGCGCGCAGGGACTCGTGCTCCCTGCGCAGCGCGGCCAGGTTCAGCAGTTCCTCCATCTGGTCGAGCGATTCGGCGGAGCTGCCGCTCTCGAAACGGAGACCGGCCGGGGTGGTGTACGGGTAGTCGCGGACCACGTTGCGCCGCCGCACTTCAAGCGGATCGAGGCCGAGCCGGTGCGCGATCTCGTCCATCATGCGCTCGATGGCGAAACACGCCGCCACCCGCCCGACCCCGCGATAGGGGCCCATCGGCGCCTTGTTGGTGGCGACGGCGTAGACATCGCGCTCGTAGTTCGGGATGTCGTAGGGTCCGGTGACGTTTTCCGACGCTTGGCCGGAGTCCAGACCGGCCGACATCGGCCAGATCGGAAACGCACCGTTGCTGGCCTTGATCGTCACCCGGACGCCGCGCACCCGCCCGTCAGCGTCGACTGCGGCCGCGATCCGGTGAACCTGTTCGCGGCCCTGCATCGTCGTCATCAGGTCCTCGCGCCGGTCGCAGCTCCAGCAAACCGGCTTGCCGACCAGGCGCGACACCGCACAGGTCACCAGGTCCTCGGGGTAGACGGTGAGCTTGCCGCCGAACCCGCCCCCCACGTCCGGCGAGACGACGCGAATGCGGGACTCGGCGAGATCGAGGAATTCCGCAAGGCCGGTGCGGAAGAGATGCGGCGCCTGGTGGGAGACCGTCACCGCCAGCTCTTCGTAGAGCTCGTCCCACTCGGCGATGACGATACGGTTTTCCAGCGGCGCCTGGGCGCAACGGGCGTTTCGGATCTCCAGCTCCACGAGGTGATCCGCCCGTTCGAACGCGCCCTCCACGTCGCCTTCCGCAAGCGTGAAATGGTTGAAGAGATTGTCGGGCACGGAGGGATGGATCGTTGCCGAGTCGGGCTCGGAAGCCCGGTCGACATCGAGCACCGGCGGCAGGGGTTCGTATTCCGCGACGATCGCGTCGACCCCGTCCTCGGCCTCGTAGCGCGTTCGTGCGACGACCGCGGCTATGGGTTGGCCGACGAAGCACACCTTGTCCCGACCGAGAACCGGGTAATCGCAGCCCTGGTAGCCCGGCATGGTCACCTCGACCGAGATGGGCTGGACCAGTCGCGAGATGTCCTCGGCGGTGAAAACGCCCACGACACCGGGAACGTCGCGCGCGGGCTCAACGGCGACGCTCTCGATGTTGGCGTGCGGCACGTCGCTGCGGAAAAAGGCGACATGCAGCATCCCGGGCGGCCGCGCGTCACCGGTGTACCGGCCCCGGCCACGCAGGAACCTGGGGTCTTCGCGGCGACGCACGCGGGCGCCGATCAGCTTGTTCGGGCGGACGGTCATCGGCGATCCGCAGTCTCACGGGGCCGCGTGCTGGGGCGTATCGGGTCGCGTTGGGCCATGATGGCTCCGTCAGGTCACCGATTGGGCGGCACCGACATTGCGCCCCAGCGCCCGCGGCATCTTCGCGAACCGGGCGCCCGCTATCAACATGATCAGCACCACCAGCCAGGGCAGCATCGCAAGCAGTTGCACCGGGAAATCCACCTGGCTGCCGAGGCGGAGTCGGAGCGCATCCGAGAGCCCGATCGCCAGCGCGGCGAGCACGGTCCAACCGACGCTCCAGCGGCCCAGTATGACGATGGCGATGGCGACGAAGCCCCGGCCCCCGGTGACGCCAGGGCTGAACGAGCCCAGCGCGCCGACGGTAAGCGCCGCGCCGCCCAAGCCGGCGAGAGCGCCGCAGGCGAGCGTCGCCTGGGTCCGGACCCAGCGCGCCGCGATCCCCTTGGAGAGCGCGACCTCGGGATCGTGCCCGCACGCGGACACGGACAGCCCGAAGCGGGTCCGGTGCATCCACACCCAGACCAGCAGGCAGAGCGCGACGACGCCGTAGTAGAACCCGTTTTGCGAGAAGAACGCGCCGCCGATGACCGGCAAGTCGCTCAGCCCGGGGAGCGACAGGCGGTCGAGCGCGGGCGTGACCACCAGGGTCGTCGTGTGTTGCTGGTAGAGGAACGCGACCAGCCCCGGCACCATGATGAAGAGCGCGAAGCCGACGAGGATCTGGTTGACCTGGCCCCAGATCGCGACGCCCGCCATCACCGCGGAAACGGCGGCACCGGCCAGCACGGCGGCGAGCGCCGCCAGCCAGGGGTCGCCGGTTCCCGCCATGACGACGAAACCGGCATAGGCGCCCGCCGCCATCTTGCCTTCGAGACCGATATTGATCACGCCGGCGCGTTCGGCGATCAGCTCGCCCAGCGCAACCAGAAGCAGCGGCACGGTCAGCCTCACCCCGGCTTCGAGCATGCTTTCGAAGAACATCAGGCTTCCCGGCTCGCTCTCGTGAAGCGGCCCGAGCGGGCGGCCAGCAGCAGGAGAATGAGCCCGACCAGCGCGCTGATGATCTCGGGCGAGATGTTCGCGCCGATCTGGAGCGATTCGCCGCCCCGCAGCAGGGCGGCAAAGACCAGCCCGGAGAAGAAGATGCCGACCGGGTGCAGCACCCCCAGCAATGCGGCGAAGAGGCCCATATAGCCGATCGGACCGGCGACCGTGTCGTAGAGCCGGTGATCGACGCCCGCGACCTGCATCCACCCGGCGATTCCGGCTGCGGCGCCACCGACGCACATCGTCCAGACGATCAGCCGCTTGCCGCTGACCCCCGCCTGCCGCGCGAGGTCCGGTCCCGCACCGAACAGTCGCAAGCGGTAGCCGAGCGGGCTTCGCTGCACCAGCCAGAGCCCGACGATGGCGGCCAGGACGACGAAAAGGCCCGCATGCGCCCGCGTTCCTTCGATGACGACGGGGAGCCAGGCCTCCTTCGGCAGCGGGTCCGACTGGGCGATGTTGGACCGATGGCCGTGCAGCGGGCCGGTCAGCAGGTATTGCAGCAGGTAGAGCGCGAGGAAATTGAACACCAGCGTCGACAGGATCTCGTTCACCCGAAAATAGGCGCGCAGCAAGCCCGGCCCGAGCGCCCACAGGGCACCGCCGGCCGCCGCGGCGACGAACGTCACTGGTATCGATACGGCCGGCGGCGCCCCACCCAGGGCGAAACCGGCGAGCGTCGCGAACAGGGCGCCGAGACCGATCTGCCCGGGCGCGCCGATGTTGAACAGCCCGATGCGGAGCGACGGCACGAGGCCGAGGGCGATCAGGGAGACGGGCGCGAACCGGATCAGCGTTTCGCCGAAGCTGACCCAGCTTCCGAACGAGCCGCGATACATCGCGCGGAAGGCGACAAAGGGATCGGCGTTGCCGAGCGCGAACAGCCCGGCGCTGATCGCGATAATCGCGACGACGGCCGCTCCGAGGCTGAGCGCCAGCCGGGCGGGATCGGACAATGCGGCCGAGGACTTCACTGCCCGGCCTCTCCCAGCAGCGCGCCCACCTCCTGCGCGGTGGTGCGCCGGGGATCGACATCGCCCACGAAGCGGCCGTTGGCAATCACCAGGACCCGGTCGGCGATATCGAAGAGGTCTTCGAGGTCCGGGCTGATCAGAACCACGCCGCTTCCGCCATCCCGCGCCGCGAGCAGACGTTGACGAACGTCGTCCGCGGCGCCGATGTCGAGACCGCGATAGGGGTTGTGGGCGACGATCAAGTCCGGCCGCCGCTCCAACTCCCGCGCGACGACCAGCCGCTGCTGGTTGCCCCCGGAGAGTGCAGACACGCGTGAGTCCATGGATGCGGCCTGGACGGCGCCCGCGGAGACGATACGGGCGACGAATTCGCCGACCAGGGTGGGGGCGAGCTGGCCGCTTCGCCTCAGCGACGGGTCGCGATGCCGGTGGACGATGGCGTTGTCGGCGACCGAGAGGGTTGGCGCCAGCGCGTCTCTGGAGCGGTCCTCCGGGATGTATGCGACAGTCGGAGGACGCAAGGCGATGTTGCCGGATTCCGGTTCGATGAGGCCGCAAAGGAGTTCCGCAAGAACTTCCTGGCCGTTCCCCGAAATACCGGCGATCCCGACGACTTCGTGCGCGCGCACCTCAAGATCGATATCGAACAGGCTGCGACCCGTCTCCGAGGCTGCTACGCCAACCCCCTTCAGAGCGAGCACCGGGTTTCCGGGATCCAGGCGAGACACTTCCGATTGTTTCGGGAGTTGCCCGATCATCGCCTGGGTGAGGTCGTCGGCGTCCAGAGCCTCGCCCGCGAATTCCGCGACAACCCGTCCCCGGCGCATGACCGTGACGCGGTGGGCGAACGCCATCACCTCGGGCAGCTTGTGGGTGATGTAGACCACGCTCCTGCCCTGACCGGTCAGCCGGCGGAGCACGCGTTCGAGAACCGCCACCTCCGCACTGCCGAGCGCAGCGGTCGGCTCGTCGAGAATGAGCACGTCGGCGCCGGTCGCCAGCGCAATCAGGATTTCAAGCCGCTGGCGCTCGCCGACCGTCAGTTCGGAGATCGGGCAGTCCAGATCGACGTCGAGCTCCAGCTCCGCGCCGGTTCGCCGGAGTTCGCCGCGGGCCCTGTCCACGTGAAGCCAGGCGCCGAGCCGGGGATGGCCCAGCAGGTAGTTCTCGACGCCGCCGATTTCCTCGATCAAGCCGAAATGCTGCTGCACGAACCCGATGCCGCGCCGGGCGCCGTCCATCCGGCCGCGGAGCTGGACGGTTTCGCCGTCGATCTCGATGCCGCCGGCATCCGGGCGGAGAATGCCGGCCAGCATGCGCATCAAGGTGGTCTTGCCCGCCCCGTTCTCCCCGAGCAGCGCGTGAATTTCACCCGCGCGGATGTCGAGGTCGGCATCGAGCACCGCCTGCGTGGCTCCAAACGCCTTGGAGATGCCACGCAGGCGGGCGCGAATTTTCGCACCGCCGGATTCACGGTAGGCGTCGTCAGATCCAGGCTGCCTCGACGACGCCTCCATGCCGGTCAAGTTGCTCGGCCCAGGCAATCACGGGCAGCAGGGGTGGGCCTTGCTCTTCGGCAGCTTGATTTTCCCCTGCTTGAGGTCGTCCACCACCTTGAGGTATCCGGCCTGCACGTCCGCCGGCACCACCTTGGCCGAGGCGCCCTCGAACGGTTGCGGCGTGAGGCCGCCGTTCTGGAAGGTCGCATCGAAGGTCGTCGCCGACAGCTTGCCGCTCCTCGCCTGCTTGACGAACTCCTTGAGCATGACCGTCCAGTCGACCACCGCTGACGCCGCGGCGTAGTTGGGGGAATAGCGGCGTGCGTCGCTCGCCCAGCCGGCACAGGGAATCTTCGCCTGCTCGCAAAGCTGGAAGCCGCCGAGCGAGTCCTGCGTGGCCGAGGCCGGGAACAGCGTGTCCGCACCGCGGTCGACCACGCCCTGTGCCTGTTCCCTTGTCGCCTGCTGATCCACGAAGCTGTTGCTGTAGGCCGCCAGCACCTGGGCGTCGCCCCGTGCCGCCTTGGCGCCGAGCTCGCATCCGAGCTGGAGCTCGGTGGCGTAGGGGATCGGCATGGCGCCGACGAACCCGATCTTGCCGGATTTCGACAGCTTGGCCAGCAGCCAGCAGTTGGAGTAGCCGATCTGGAGGTAGCTCGCGGTCGCGATGGTCAGGTTCGGCTGGACCGGCGGATCGAAGCTGCTGACCGACACCGGGATCGCCTTGAACTCACCGGCGAGCTTGTGGGCGACGTCGTTCAGCGCGAAGCTGTGCATCACCATGACCTTATGGCCGTCGGCCAGGAGTTGCCTCGCAATCGGTTCAGCGGAGGTGGGATCGAAGGCCTTGAAGGACTGGGAAAAGGAAACTCCCTTGTCCTCCTTCTTCAGCTTTTCCGCCGAGTCGAATATCGCCGCACTCCAGGGCTGCTCCGCGGGCCGGGCTTCCATGATCAACCCGATCTTGATGTTCTGGGCAACTGCCGCCCCGGAAAACCCGAGGATCGCGCCGGCGAGCGCGATACCCGCCAGCCGCAAGCATGAATGTGCTGTCATCTCGTCCTCCCTGTGTTGGCCGGCGGGGTCGTGCTTCGATGGTTGAGTGGGGCCGTCTTCTCCCGCATGCCGCTTCAACGAGAGAAATTATGCAAATCGAAGGGCTTGTGTAAATTCGCGCTGCGGCCTCCCGGGCGGCGCCGGATGGCCGAGCTATCGAGGAGAGGCTGATGAGAACTCAGGTGGCGGTAATCGGCGGCGGACCCGCGGGCCTTATGCTGTCCCACATCCTGCACCTGGAGGGGATAGAGAGCATCGTCCTCGAAAGCCGGTCGAAGGCCCATGTGATGAAGCGCATCCGCGCCGGCGTGCTCGAGGCGGGTTCGGTGAAGCTGCTGCGCGACGTGGGTCTCGGCGAGCGGATGGAGCGGGAAGGGCACGCGCATGACGGGGCCGTGATCGTCTGGGCCGGGCGCGAGCGTTTCTTCATCGACACCAGGAAATACGCCGGCAAGAGCATGATGGCCTATGGCCAGACGGCCATCACGGAAGACCTGTACGCCACCCGCGAAGCCGCCGGGGGCGCGATCCTGGACGAGGTGGACGACGTCGAGCTGCACGGGCTGACCGGCGCTTCGCCGCATGTCACCTTCGAGCGCGAGGGCAGGCCCCAGCGCATCGACTGCGACTTCATCGCCGGCTGCGACGGCAAGCACGGCGTCAGCCGGCCGTCCATGCCGGCCGGGCTGACGCGGGTCTACGAGAAGGTCTACCCGTTCGGCTGGCTCGGGGTGATGTCGGAGACGCCGCCGCTGGAGGACCTGGTCTACGCGAGCCACCCGCGCGGCTTCGCGCTGGCGTCGCAGCGCAACCCGATGCTCAGCCGCTACTACATCCAGTGCCCGCTCGACGATCGGATCGAGGACTGGCCCGACGACCGCTTCTGGGAGGAGCTCAAGTCCCGCTACCCGAGCGAGATCGCCGACGCGATCGTGACCGGACCGACCATCGAGAAGTCGATCGCGCCGTTGCGCAGCTTCGTCAGCGAGCCGATGCGCCACGGCCGGCTGTTTCTGGCCGGGGACTCCGCCCACCTCGTACCGCCGACGGGCGCCAAGGGCCTGAACCTCGCGTTCTCGGACGTGTTCTACCTGTCCCGCGCCCTGATCGAGCATTACAAGGGGGGCGGCGACGGTTACCTGGACAGCTACTCCGACATGGCGCTCCGGCGGGTCTGGCATTGCGAGCGGCTGTCCTGGTGGATGACGAACCTGATGCACCGCTTCCCGGACGACACCGATTTCGATCAGCGCAGCAGGGAAAACGAGCTCGAATACCTGTCGATCTCCGACCATGCGCAGGCATCGTTCGCCGAGCAGTACGCCGGTCTGCCCTACGAGTCCTGAGGAGCCGGAATTCCGAGGTCATCGACTGCCACCGGCACTGGACGACCGCTCCCGAAGAACCCGATGCGCACCAACTGCGGCATGAGGCCGACCTGGAGCGTGGCCGTGCTGCACGAACCGCTCCCGGGGGAGGTCGGACGAGAGGCGTGCGCGGCCGTGCCGAGAGAGGAAGCGTAAACATATTGCGACCGCCCTCCTGGATGCCCGCCTTCCCGCACCAACCGACGCTCTCCGAGCCGGATTCCAGAGCTTCGGTGCCGTAATAGGGAACCGAAAGAGAAATTTAACCAATTGAAGAAAAGCTGGAATATTTCTCCCTATTACGTTGTTCCCCACGCTCACCCCCACGGTCTGACCGCGAAACCAGCAAATTTCGATCTCCGGGCGGGAGTCGATGACCAGCGCCGCGAGGTCAGCCGGGTTTGGCCCTGCGTCGACCCTTCGGCGCGGTACGACTGCTCCTCGAATCGGCGCCGGGCGCCGCACCTAGAACCGGTCGATCCCCTACGGTAGCCTGCGGGCGCTGGGGTTCCCCGCCGGAACGGACTGGGCTGCTAGATCGTCATGGAAACAGGCGACCAATTCTTCGACCGCCCGATCCTCAACTCGCCTTACGCATACCCGGCGCGGCACTGGGAACTCGACGAGAGCGGGCAGCCCACCCACCGGATCCTCGACCGGCGGCGCGATGTCTCGTTCATCACGCCGATCCCGTCGGTGAAGAAGGGTAAGGCTGCTCAACAGGCGCTGATCTTCGACGAGGAAGCGCAACGGGTCGCGACCGAAGACCAGCAGTACGAGCTGGCGCAGACCATCAACAGTATCCGGTACGAGGTCGATCGCTGGCGCGCGTTGCCGGATCAGAGCCAGTGGCGGGTGACGCCGGAGACGGCGCGACTACTCCACCACTGGCGCCACCACAGGTTCAACGACATCCGCCCGTTCTTCTGCCAGGTCGAGGCGGTGGAGACGGCGATCTGGCTGACCGAGGTCGCTCCCAATCTCGGCAACGCCGGACGACGTTTCCTCGACCACCTCGAAAGGGCAAACGCGGAAGCGAACCCCGATCTCGCCCGGCTCGCCCTGAAGCTTGCCACCGGGGCGGGCAAGACCACTGTCATGGCCATGCTCATCGCCTGGCAGACGATCAACGCGGTTCGCCGCCCGAACAGCCGGCGGTTCACGCGGGGCTTCCTGGTCGTCACTCCCGGAATCACGATCAAGGACCGCCTCCGCGTGCTCCAGCCGAACGACCCGGACAGCTATTACCGGAGCCGGGAGCTGGTGCCGGGCGACATGCTGGGCGATCTCGACCGCGCAAAGATCGTCATCACCAACTTCCACGCCTTCAAGCTCCGCGAGACGATGGAGGTCTCGAAGGGCGGCCGCGCGCTCCTCCAGGGCCGCGGCCCCGACCTGCGCTCGCTCGAAAGCGAGGGCCAGATGCTCCAGCGGGTGATGCCTGGGCTCATGGGCATGAGGAACGTGCTCGCGCTGAACGACGAGGCGCATCACTGCTACCGGGAGAAGCCGGGCGAAGACGACGAAGGCAAGCTGACGGGAGACGACCGCAAGGAGGCCGAGAAGAACCGGGAGGCCGCGAGGCTCTGGATCTCGGGGCTGGAGGCGGTCGGACGCAAGCTCGGGCTCGCCCGCGTGGTCGACCTCTCCGCGACTCCGTTCTTCCTGCGCGGGTCCGGCTATGCGGAAGGCACGCTCTTCCCCTGGACGATGAGCGACTTCTCGCTGATGGACGCGATCGAGTGCGGCATCGTCAAGCTGCCCCGCGTGCCGGTGGCCGACAACATCCCTGGCGGCGAGATGCCGAAGTTCCGCAATCTGTGGGAGCACATCCGCAAGGACATGCCGAAGAAGGGCCGCGGCAAGGCCTCCGGCCTCGACCCCCTTCAGATCCCCGTGCCTTTGCAGACCGCCCTGGAAGCGCTGTACGGCCATTACAAGAAGACCTTTGCGCTGTGGCAGGAGGCGGGCATCGAAGTGCCGCCCTGCTTCATCGTGGTCTGCAATAACACGTCCACCTCGAAGCTGATCTTCGACTACATCGCCGGCTTCCAGCGCGAGAACCAGGACGGCTCCACAACGCTGGAGAACGGCCGCCTCGAGCTGTTCCGGAACTTCGACGACCACGGCACGCCGCTCGCGCGCCCGCGCACCCTCCTGATCGACAGCGAGCAGCTCGAGTCCGGCGAAGCGCTCGACAGGAATTTCCGCACCATGGCGGCCGACGAGATCGAGCGCTTCCGCCGCGAGATTGTGGCCCGTACCGGCGACCGGAAACGCGCCGAGAACCTCTCCGACCAGGACTTGCTGCGCGAGGCGATGAACACCGTCGGCAAGGAGGGCCGGCTCGGCGGCGCCACCCGCTGCGTCGTCTCGGTCTCGATGCTGACCGAAGGCTGGGACGCCAACACCGTCACCCACGTGCTCGGCGTGCGCGCGTTTGGCACCCAGCTCCTCTGCGAGCAGGCGGTCGGCCGTTCGTTGCGCCGTCAGTCTTACGAGCTCAACGACGACGGCGTCTTCCCCGTCGAGTATGCCGACGTGCTCGGCATCCCCTTCGACTTCACGGCCAAGCCCGTGGTCGCCCCGCCGCAGAGACCGCGCAGGACGGTGCAGGTCAAGGCCGTCAGCCCCGAACGCGATGCCTGCGGGATCCGCTTCCCCCGGGTCGCGGGCTATCGTGTGGAGTTGCCGGAGGAACGCTTACAGGCGACCTTCACCGACGATCACACGCTGGTCCTCACGCCGGAGCTCGTCGGCCCCTCGCGCACCCGGGTCGAGGGGATCATCGGCGAGGGTGTCGACCTAAACCTCGTGCACACCGGCGATTTGCGGCGATCGACGCTCCTGTTCCACCTGACCAAGCGGCTGCTGGAGACCAAGTGGCGCGATCCGGGCGAGGAGCCGAAGCTGCATCTGTTCGGCCAGCTCAAGAGGGTCGCGCGCCAATGGCTCGACAATCAGCTCGTCTGCAAGGGTGGCACCTACCCGGCGCAGCTCATGTATCTGGCGCTCGCGGATCTGGCTTGCGAGCGCATCACCCGGGGGATCGTCACCCACCATGTGGGCGAGCACCCGGTGAAGGCCGTTCTCGACCCCTACAATGCCGCGGGCTCGACGATCCATGTGCGTTTCACCACGTCGAAGACGACGCTGTGGAAGACCGATGCCCGCTCTTGCCACGTCAATTGGGTGGTCTGCGACAGCGACTGGGAGGCCGAATTCTGCCGCGTCGCCGAGGGGCACACCCGGGTCCGTGCCTATGTGAAGAACCATGGGCTCGGACTGGAAGTGCCCTATCTGTTCGGTTCCGAGTCTCGCACTTACATCCCCGACTTCATCGTGCTGGTCGACGACGGGCGGGGCGAGGACGACCCGCTGCACCTGATCGTCGAGATCAAGGGATATCGCGGGGAGGACGCCAAGGACAAGAAGGCGACCATGGACACCTACTGGGTGCCCGGCGTAAACGCGCTCGGGACCTTCGGGCGCTGGGCCTTCGCGGAATTCACGGATGTCTACGAGATCGAGACCGGGTTCCATGACCTGATCGAGGGCTTCCTGTCCACGGCTCACGGCAACGCCGCCACGACGCCGCCGGTTGAGCCCTCCGGCGCATCGCTACACGGATAGGGCCCGGGCCGTCGTTCAAAATGGTCACCAAGCTCTATACCGAGGCGGAGCTGAACGAGCTCCGGTCGATGTCCAAACGGATCGCCAACCCCCGCGCGCACTGGCTGGGAAAACCCAAGGGAAGATCCGCCCACCGGCAACGCAACTTTCAGGTCTCCGGAGGGGCCGAAGAGGAGGTTCGCTTCCTGATCTATCGGCGGCAAAGCCTGGAGGACGAACAGGACTTCTCTTGCGGAATCGCCTACCTGCCGCGTGGTGCACCGCCGCTGACGCTGGCACGCTACAATGGGCCGAGCCACGAGCACGGTGACATCTCCTACCGCCAGCACATTCATCGTGCGTCGGAGGGAGCTATTGCCGCAGGAAGAAAAGCGGAGGCCGACGCGACCGAGACAGACCGGTTCGAGACCGTAGACGGTGCGCTGGCCTGTCTGACGGAGGATTTCAACGTGAGTGGCGTCGACGTTCAGCACGACGAACCGAGGCTCGACTTGTGACCCTCGACACGGACGCACTCAGAACTCTCTTGTGCGAACGCCTCTGCGAGGAGGTGAGAGTCGATCGGCGTCCCGATGGCGCGCTGATGCTGCGCACGCATTTCGAGTTCCCGGACGGCGACCGCTTCCCGATACATGTCTCGGAGTCGGCATCGGGCGGTCTCCGGCTGTCGGACCGCGGGCACACGCTGATGCATATCAGCTACGAGCACGACGTGGATTCCTTCCTGGACGGAACGCGCGGGATGATCCTCGAACGCATCATGGGCGAGACCGGCCTTCGCTGGGACGGCGATCGCGGCGTGCTCTGCCTCGATACGGCGCCCGAGCGCTTGCCGGAGGCCATCTTCGCCTTCGGACAGGCGTTGACCCGCGTCTACGATCTGACGCTGCTCTCGCGTTCCAACGTCGGCTCCACCTTCTATGACGATCTGGCCGACCTCCTCTTCAGCTACGTGGACGAAGCCCGGATCGAACGAGACTTCCGGCCGGACGCGCCCAATGCCGACGCCTATCCGGTGGACTACCGCATCGAGGGGAAGAACGACGTCCCGCTCTTCCTCTATGGCGTGCCCAACCGCGACAAGGCGCGCCTGACCACGATCATGCTGTCGCACTTCCACCGGCACGATCTGCGCTTCGAGTCCATTCTTGTCTTCGAAGACCAGGCGGCGATCCCGAGGGCCGACCTCGCGAGGCTGTCGGATGTCGGCGGCGACATGATCTCGTCGCTGGCATCCCATGAAGACTTCAACCGAAAGCTCTTGCAGCGTGTCGCAGCATGACGTACCGCAACATATCCTCCGATCGTGTCGGCTCGAGCCGTGACGGTTCTGCCGAGGAACGGCCAGTGAGCAGGGACGAAGTCCTCGCGCTGCTGCGGGCGCACAAGCCGGTGCTCGAACGGCGCTTCGGTATCGTCGATCTCGCCCTGTTCGGGTCGTTCGCGCGCGACAGCGCGACGGCCAGCAGCGATATCGACATCCTGGTTCGTTTCGACGGGCCGGCGGATTGGCGGCGGTATTTCGGCGCGCAGTTCTATATCGAGGACCTGTTCGGCCGCTCCGTCGACCTCGTCACCGACAAGGCTCTCCGCGCCGAGCTGCGCCCCCGCGTGGAGCGGGAGGCCGTTCATGTCTGAGCCGGACGATGCGCCGCGGGACTGGCGCTTCTATGTCACGGACATGGTCGGCTTCTGCGAACGGGTCCTCGATTACACCGCCGGGCTGGACAAGGACGTGTTCGTGGCAAGCCCGATGGCCTACGACGCCACCCTCCGCAATCTCGAGCTCATCGGCGAGGCCGCGGCGCAAATCCCGGAAAGCGTCCGCGACGCTCATCCGGAGATCCCGTGGCGCGCGATCATAGGCACGCGAAACCGCTTGGCTCACGCCTACCTGCACATTGACGACGATATTGTCTGGACCGTGATCGTGGACGCCGTTCCGGCATTGCTGCCGGCGTTGCGGAACCTGCTGGAGAGGACGGGCGGCGAGTAGATGGCGAAACGCAAGAAGTCGAAATCCGTCGAGACCCTCGTTCATGACGAGGCACAACGGCGCAACATCCCGACTGCGGAATACCACCCCGTCATGGCGGAAGAGGACAAGGCGCCGGTCCGCGTGGCCTATGAGCGCCGCAACCGCGACCTCGACCCGCAGCTCGTCTGGCGCGGCAAGGACGAGCAGGACCTGTCCCGCCTCGTCGTCCAGGCGCCGCCGCTCTACATCCAGGAGAAGGTGCACCCCAAGGTCCTGATCGACGACCTGCTGCGCCAGACAAAGGAGCGGCGGGACGAGGAGGCGGACGATACGCCGGACCTCTTCGCCGATTTCAATGGCCTGCCCGACGGCGCCGCCAGGACCGAGTTCTACGAGCACGACGCGAACTGGTCGAACCGCATGATCCTCGGCGACGCCTTGCAGGTCATGGCGTCGCTGGCGGAGCGCGAGGGCCTGCGCGGCAAGGTGCAGTGCATCTATATCGACCCGCCCTACGGCATCAAGTTCAACTCCAACTTCCAGTGGTCCACCAGAAGTCGTGACGTGAAGGACGGTAACGCCGCCCACATCACCCGCGAGCCCGAGCAGGTGAAAGCGTTTCGAGATACCTGGCGCGACGGCATTCACTCATACTTAGGCTATCTGCGCGACCGGCTGACCGTGGCGCGGGAGTTGCTGACCGAGAGCGGCTCGGTCTTCGTTCAGATCGGCGACGAGAATGTGCACCGCGTGCGGGCACTGATGGACGAGGTTTTTGAGGAAGATAATTTCGTTAGTCTTATATCTTTTAAGACTTCGATTGGATTGGGGTCTCAACACCTGGACAACACTAGCAACTATTTGTTGTGGTATTGCAGAAACATACAAAGGATCAAGTCTCGTCCGCTGTTCCGCCGTACCGAAGCCGGGAAACAAGGTGCATCTCGATATAGAACTATTCGGCTGCCTGACCTGTTAGAACGCCGAGTAACAAATGCCGAATTGAACGATTTGAGTTCCTTGCCTGTTGGGTCACGCCTATTTATTGACCAAGGGCTTACATCTCGTTCAGCCTCCAGAACAACATTATTTCCTGTCAACTATCGAGGAAGATCATTTGTGCCCTCGGCTGGGGGCTGGCGTACTTCACAAGAGGGTATGCTTCGGACCACCCGAGCAGATCGAGTGCTAAGAACTGGTCAAAGCATAAGGTTTCGCAAGTATTTCGACGACTTCGCTGCAATTGGGCTAGATAATTTTTGGGAAGATGTATCGGGGGGAGTCGCGAGCCGAACGGATCCAAAAATATATGTCGTGCAGACATCGACGAAGATAGTCGAGCGCTGCTTCCTGATGACCACCGATCCCGGCGACCTTGTGCTCGACCCGAATTGCGGCTCAGGCACCACGGCGTATGTCGCCGAGCAATGGGGCCGGCGCTGGATCACCATAGACACCTCTCGCGTTGCCTTGGCGCTGGCGCGAGCGCGCATAATGGGCGCGCGGTACCCTTGGTACCTGCTCGCCGACAGCCCCGAGGGTCAGCAGAAGGAAGCCGAGATCACGCAGCGGGCACCCTCCGAAGCGCCGACCGGCGGCGACGTTCGTCAGGGCTTCATTTATGAGCGGGTGCCGCACATCACCCTGAAATCCATCGCCAACAATGCCGAGATAGACGTGATCTGGGAGCGCTGACAGGAGACCCTGGAACCGCTCCGCGCCCGGCTCAACGCCGCCCTCGGCAAGCACTGGGAGGAGTGGGAAATCCCGCGCGAGGCAGGCGACAACTGGACCGCCGACGCCGAGGCCGCGCACGCAGACTGGTGGGAGGCACGCATCGCCCGGCAGAGAGAAATCGACGCCTCCATCGCCGCCAAGGCGGACCACGAGTATCTCTACGACAGGCCCTATGTCGACAACGCGCGCATCCGCGTCGCCGGGCCCTTCACGGTCGAGAGCCTCGCGCCGCACCGGATGCTGGCGGTGGACGAGAACGACGAGGTCTTCACCGGGCTTGGCGACAGGAAGCTCGGCTACGGCGAGGCCGCGAACTTCACCGAGACGATCCTGGAGAACCTGAAGACCGCGGGCGTGCAGCAGGCGCATAGGGAGGACCGCATCGAATTCGCCTCGCTCACGCCCTGGCCGGGCCGCTATGTCTGCGCCGAGGGGCGCTATGTCGAGGGCGGCGGCGAGACCGGCGTCACGCGCCGCGCCGGGATCTTCGTCGGGCCGGAGTTCGGCACCGTCGCGCGGCCCGACCTGGTGGAGGCCGCGCGCGAGGCGGCCGATGTCGGCTTCGACGTGCTGATCGCCTGCGCCTTCAGCTACGACGCCCACGCGACCGAGTTCGAGAAGCTGGGCCGCATCCCGATCCTCAAGGCGCGCATGAACGCCGACCTCCACATGGCCGGCGACCTCAAGAACACCGGCAAGGGCAACCTGTTCGTCATCTTCGGCGAGCCCGATATCGACATCCTGGAGGACGGCGGCGACGACATCCGGGTGCGGATCAACGGCGTCGACGTGTTCCACCCCAACACCGGCGAGGTGCGGAGCGACGGCGCAGACGGCATCGCCTGCTGGTTCGTCGACACCGACTACAACGAGGAGAGCTTCTTCGTCCGCCACGCTTACTTTCTCGGCGCGAACGACCCCTACAAGGCGCTCAAGACGACCCTGAAGGCGGAGATCGACCTCGACGCCTGGGCCACGCTCAACAGCGACACCTCCCGCCCCTTCCCCCGCCCCGCCTCCGGCCGCATCGCCGTCAAGGTCATCAACCACCTCGGTGACGAGGCGATGAAGGTTTACAAGATTGCACGTAACTACTCGCCCGTTTTTATTTCTGGTTTGTGATTTGGCTGTTTGGCTGTTGAGGGTTGTCGATCAAGTTCGCGGCGTTACCGGCGAGGGCGATCTGGATTGCGACGAGCGGGTTGTATCCCTGG
>MKWU01002313.1_pt1 | contig 29062 bp, 22 predicted proteins | sample 809101 | NCBI WGS metagenome assembly MKWU01 (sample SAMN05860141, study PRJNA318959) | sponge metagenome | host: Aplysina aerophoba | place: Slovenia: Piran, Adriatic Sea, Gulf of Piran | collected 2013-05-07 | reverse complement strand
GTCATGACCCCGATCCCGCACCTTCGTCGGTGCCATCGCCTCCTACAACCCCGCAGACGACCCCGTCTTGTCAGCCCAATCAGCCAACAACCGCGCCCCCGCATGAACAGCCAAACCCCGCCCCCCACCGCTAAACCTCATCCGCGGACGACTACCACTATACTTCACCATGCGAATGCCCTCCCTGACATGGACTCAGAACCTACTAACAAGTCTGATACTGCCACACCAGGAAGGCACCTCGCGCGAACACACACCCCAACACAAACCCCACAACTGAAAAATCTGGGTTAGCGCTTGGCGCGCTGACAACAACTCGAACGCACGAATTATACTCTTTCGGCATTTCGTGATGTTGTCGTCTGCTTGGTCGGCGCCTTGTTCAACGAGTTCGGCAATAGTCGTGTCTGCTACCGCAACCGCCGTTGGTGTCAACTGCGCGCCTAGTCGATGTATCAGGTCGGCTGTGGCTTCTGGTAGGTCTGCTGGGTAGGTTCCTCCGACACGCCAGCAACTGATGTCGTCATAGTGGTTTTCTTCAGGGCGGATCGTGTTGGTTTTGAAAGGAGCTAACGCTTCATGGATAGCGGTCGGTAGGGGTTGCGCTTGGTCAATATGGGTATGGACGCTGTGGGCGCGCGCTGGATGCAACCCTCGCAACGAAACCAACACCTTCAGCGAGTTTACAAACAGCATGGAAGCGTGCCCTCAAAAGGCACGCATGCGGTCGGTTTGCTCGTCTAGATCATCGGAGTCGCTTGCGGCGGCGGATTCGAGCAGAAACTGTATTTCTCGAACCTGCGTTGACACTGCCGAAACCAAAGAACCAAACAAGAACACCGCTACCGCACCCTCACCACGCAAAACATCAGCCGCCAAACGCGCACTACTCAACGAAGCCGCAACCAAAGACAAATCACCAAAAGCCATGAACCAACACTAACACCCTAATCACCACTATCTCACCGAAAATTAACCTCCGGTCAACTGTTCGTAGATCGCTTGATACCCAAAGTTCGGATCAGACGGGGCCGACCCAATAGCATTGCCGCATTGCGCGCCCGCTTCAGGAGCAACCGCTGAGTACCTACCCAAATACTGGTCAAGAAACTCGCCAACCGCAGGGTCAGACCAGTCATCTACTGCTAGTTGACGTGTCCACGCGGTAAGCACTATCGGGTTTTGCAACCCTGGATATGGCGCAACCAAAGCGAACTCCTCAGAGGCAAGTTGAGAGCTGATCGTCTGCAAGGTCGCGGCATCAAGGTCGGGGTGATACGCCACCCAAACCGCCCCGTGTTCCAAAGAATGCACCGCTGTCTGATTCGGGATGGGCACATTGTAAACCCCGCAGTTTTGCCACGCCGGAAAATGCGCTCCACTTCCGGGGGGTGTGTGGTCATAACTCGAACAAAGCTGATGTTCTTTGCCGTTGTCTGGTAGTTCCGTTACCACACCAAGCGGCAACGCAACCGGCGGTGCATCCCCAGGTTCCGCACAAAAACTCGGTGCCGGCGTGGATGTGGACGGGGACGTGGCCGTCGCCGTAGACACGCTGCCAGCAGTAGTGGTTGTGGGTTGCTCGGGCGACTGCACAGCCGATTCGGAATTCCCACAAGCAGCCAACCCCAAAGCACACAACAACAGCAACAAATAGCGCATCAACCTATTCTAATGCGCCTAGCAAAAATACCCTTAGTAAAACATCGACACGCCTTCGAATCGCATCGGTCGAACACCTTGATCAGCAATCGCACGCAACAACCGCAGAGGTTCAGCAACCCCCGCTAAACCGCTCGCACCAGGCGCGAAATCGCCACGCAGCACCGCGCAACTCGCACTCGCTGCCACCATCGCCGCGGCTACCGCGGGCCGCTCCACAGCACCAAACACGCTCACCCGACTTTGCGAACCAACCCGCCCACGTAACTCAACACGAACCGCTCCAAGTCCCCCCTCAGCATGAGGCGGGCGCAACATCGGCAACGGGGAGGTCAAACGGTCTCTGCGGGTGGCGGCCATACGTGCAGTCACCCTCACCACATTCGGAAATGCGGGCACCAACAACAATGCATCCGGCAACGCCGCACGGTAACAATCCCGACCCCCTATCGGATCGGGGAAGTAGGCAAGTTCACGGCCCGAACCCGGGGCACGCGCACACCAACGCCCATCACGCCAGTCAAGCCCAGCCGAAGACAGCGCCTGATGATGTTGCCTAGCGCAAGCCGGGCCACCGGTGCCGACCTTTGCCGCATGTATTTCATCTAACTGATCGAACTCTTTTGAGCCGTGTCGGGCGAGCAAACAAGTAAAGCCAGGCATAAAAGTAGCCCCCACAATCAACGGCACACCACTATGCACGGCCTCTTGGTGCAGAGCCAACAACCGCCGTACCTCCGACAACTGATTTGAGGTGGTAACAACCGCAACGCCGTGGTGAATAGCACGGCGCGCCAAATTCGCTTGTCCTGCGGCATTCGTGGCAATCACAACCAGCGCTACTGAGGAATCAAGTTGCGGGCCTTGACCAGATTCGGATACTCTTCCAAGCGTTTTGATGAGTTGTCGAGAGCGTTCACGGCGAGTGCTGCGCAGTTCCACCAGATCAACTGCGCCACTGGCTCTAAGCTGCTGCGCGATTCGTGTTCCTGTTGCTCCCGCCCCGTACACGACTACATGCGACATTAGCGAAATTCGTCGCCTCGAAGTTCCCGCCATCCCCCTTTTTGAGGTGGAGTTCCGCCCGTACCCCGCACTCGTATAGCCGACGCAATAGCAATGCCAGCTCCTATCGCCAGCAGGGCTCTGCGTATGAGTGTGAAAAGGCCACGTCTGCCCATCCGATGCTCCCTAGATTCCGTGAAACTGCGGGTGTCAACGTGGGGCTAGCAGGATTCGAACCTGCGACCTCACCCTTATCAGGGGTGTGCTCTAACCGACTGAGCTATAGCCCCGCAACAAGACTACGTTAGCGCCCAGAAGAGCTTTTTCGCAAAGAACTTTGTCTACGAGCTTTGCGTTTATCGCTCGGCCAAAAAGGTGGGTCGTTGGTAGCGGCGGACTCTGTAGGTGAATTGATAGCAGAGCGGCGGGAACGACCGGAGGTTTTTCTGGGTCGAGTACGCTTAGGGCGAGGCCTAGCGGTTTCTTCTTCCACAACTGTTAACCGCACTCCACCGATAATGTCGCTGATCAGATTGAAGATCACGGCCATCAACACCGTGAAGCCAGACCCCGCAACCACCATCACCAAACCACCTAATGCGCTGAACCTAAATATTTGATCGGCGTTGAACGCAAAAGTTTCCAATGCAAACAATTCTTGGATGAAATTTTCAAGGTTGGTGACTGTGCCTGCGTCCACCGCGAACTTCCAAAGGATCACTCCCGCGATCAACAAAATCCCCCACAGGCAGAAGTAGAAAAGTAAAGACATTTTGAGGACAGACCAAGGCTCGATGTGCCGCACGAGGCGGCGCACACGGCGTGCCCGAAGGCGGCTAACTTGACGGCGGTCGAGAAAGGAGAGGGCTTTTGGTTCGGGAGCAACGGCGGGGACGAGCAATGGGGGTGGGTTGGTGATTGGCGGAACTTGCGGTGTGTCTAAGTTGTTAGGTGTATCCATGGAAACCGTTCTTCAGCGAAGCAAGACGAAAAAGCTAACCGAGCGCCAAACAAGTCTAGGAGACGGCAAGCTCTATCAGTGGTTGCAACAGAGTGTAGCTTAGCTGTGTTGGGCTGGTTTCCCGTGATGGTTCCCAGACCACCTCACGTTCCGCTCTAGCGAGAGCAACACTTGAACCAACACGAACCCGAACCTCAACAAAATTGCCAAAGGTTTGATAGTCCAATAGTTCGCCACCATTCGCGGTAGCGAGCGTGTTAGCAAATGCCTGCCCCTGTGCAGCACCTGCTAACGCCGCCGCATCTGCTGCAGTTCTCGCTCGGGCAGCATCATCGGCAGCGATGCCGAGACGAGTAATGGCAACCACCGCAATACCCGCAGCCAACAGCAGCAACACCATCAAGGGCACTGCTTGGCCTCGGTCACCACGCACAAAAGTGTTCCGCCGAATTTTATCATGCCTACACATGTCATGCCTACACATGGCACCGCCTTAATGCTCAGCACCGCCTTGATGCTCACTGTTTAGCCTAACCGCGAGCATCAAGTAAAACTAACTCACCAAATCATTCCTTGACGTTGGTCACCGAAGGTTCCGCAGCGGTTGCCGAAGGTTCCACAGCAACCACATCTTCGTAGGCTTCATCAACGGGTGTTACTAACACCACCGAAGCCACCACATCACCTTCATCAGGAGACATAACCTTAACTCCACTCGCAGTGCGGCTTTGTTGCGAGATCGCTTGGGCGGGCACACGGATCACCACACCGTTTACCGTTACCGCCAAAATCTCATGATGGTCTTCGACAACTAAAGCACCCACAACCGGGCCTTTGTCTTCGGTGAGTTTGATACCTATTACCCCTTTACCGCCGCGGTGCTGCACACGGTATTCGTCGACTAAGGTTCGTTTGCCGAAACCGTTGGCGGTCAGGTGCAGCAGTGATGCGCCCCGCTCAGCGATGGAACAGTCCACCACCGCATCACCCGACTTTTTGAATTTGAGCCCAATCACGCCCGCCGCCGCTCGCCCAGCAGCGCGCACATTTGATTCGTTGAACCGTATGGTTTGTCCGAACCGTGAAGATAGCAAGATGTCGTCTAATCCGTTGGTGGGAACCACCGCAGCGAGTTCGTCGTCATCTTTGAGGCGAATTGCGATCAGGCCTTTACGCCGCGACGAATCGTAAGCATTGAAGCGAGTTTTCTTCACTCGGCCTTTCGCTGTCGCAAAACACAGATAGCGATGCGTTTCGTAATTGCGAGTATCAATGATGGCCTGGATCCGTTCGCCTTCTTGCAGGGGCAACAAATTGACGATTGAGGTGCCACGAGCCGTCCTTGATGCCACCGGTATCTCATGGGCACGCAGCCGGTAAACGCATCCTCGCGTGGAGAAGAACAGCAGGTACGAATGAGCCGTTGTCCAGATCAGATGAATGAGTGTGTCTTCGTCTTTGAGTTTCGTTCCAGCCACACCGCGGCCGCCGCGGCCTTGGGTCTTGAACTCCTCCGCGGGCACAGTTTTCACGTAACCAGCAGCGCTCATGGTCACCACAAGTGGGTCGTCGTCAATCAGGTCTTCGATGTCGAACTCGCCTGGGTCAATTTCAAGGGTTGAGCGGCGTGCCTCACCGAATTTCTGACGCACTTCAGCGAGTTCATCAACTATCACAGCACGTAGTTTTTGATCGTCACCGAGGATGGCCCGCAGTTCAGTGATAGTTGTACGTAATTGTGTGGCTTCGGTTTCGAGGTCTTCACGGCCTAGACGGGTAAGCCTGGCGAGTTGCATATCTAAGATGTGGTTGGCCTGCACTTCGGAGAACTCAAAAGGTGCGCTCATTAATGCTAAGCGCGCAGCGGCACGGTCTGCACTAGCGCGGATAGTTGCAATGATCTCGTCGATGAGGTCGAGGCAACGGATTAGCCCGTCAACTATGTGCAGGCGTTTCTCCGCAGCGTCAAGGCGGAATTGCGAGCGTCTAGTAATCACTTCGATCTGATGATCGACGTAAGCGACTAGGGCTTCCCGTAGGTTTAGCGTGCGTGGCACCCCGCCCACGAGCGCCACCATGTTTACCCCGAAACTCGTTTGCAGTGGTGTGCTTTTCCAGAGGTTGTTGAGCACCACTTCAGGGTTGGCATCACGTTTTAGTGTGATCACGAAACGGGTGTCGTCACCTGCTGATTCGTCGTTGATGTCGGCGACCCCTTCAAGCTCGCGGGTGTCCACCAAATGCGCGATTTTGCGAGCTACTGCACCCGCAGACACTTGATACGGGAACGCGGTTACTACCAGCGCATGACGATTGTTGATTTTGGTGACTTCAATGGTGGCTCGGGTTTTTATTGAACCGCGACCCGCCCGATAAGCTGCTTCGATCCCGCTGCGGCCGAGTATGTGCCCGCCTGTGGGGAAGTCTGGGCCCCGCACATATTGCATCAGGTCATCAACAGTGGCTTGCGGATTGTGCAGCAAGTGGGTGACCGCAGCGCATACTTCGTTGAGGTTGTGCGGTGGTATGTTGGTAGCCATACCCACCGCAATGCCTTGGCTACCGTTGACCAAAAGGTTCGGGAAACGGGCCGGCAGCACTTGTGGTTCGCTGAAATCTCCTGAGTAGTTGTCCACGAAGTCGACTGTGTTTTCGTCTATCCCCGCGAGCATTTGAGTAGCTAGCGGATGCAACCTTGATTCGGTGTAACGGGCCGCCGCCGGTGGGTCTTCTGGGGAACCGTAGTTGCCGTGGAAGTCGATCAGTGGATGACGCAACGAGAATGGTTGAGCCATTCGGGCTAGCGCATCGTAGATGGCGCTGTCGCCGTGGGGATGAAAGCGTGCCATCACATCGCCAGTCACCCGCGCACATTTCACGTGGGCGCGGTCTGGTCGAAATCCTTGGTCGAACATCGACCACAAAATGCGTCTATGAACTGGTTTGAGGCCGTCTCGGGCATCTGGCAATGCACGGCTGATGATAACCGACATGGCGTAGTCAAGAAAAGAGCTTTCCATCTCTTCTTGGATTTCGATTTCAGTTACTTCACCGGCCTGCTCAGCGGGTTCTTCGCCGTTGGTGTGCTCACCTTCAGGGTGTTTGAGCGTGGGGATATCAACCATTTTCGGCCTCAGAAATCTAGGTTGCGCACTTCGCGTGCGTTGGTGACGATGAAGTTTTTGCGTGCTTCCACGTCATCCCCCATCAATATTGACATCACATCATCAGCGATCGCGGCTTGCTCTACCGATACTTGTAGGAGTGATCTTGAAGCTCTGTTCATGGTTGTGTTGCGGAGTTCGTCCCAGTCCATCTCGCCGAGGCCTTTGAGTCTTTGGAAGTCTTTGGTGTAGTTGGGGCGGGCGAGGAGAAATTCGTCTTTGGCGGCTTCGTCTTTGAGGTAGACCGTTTGTTTGTTGGAAACTTTGGTGGAATAAAGTGGCGGCTGCGCGATGTAGACGTAACCGGCTTCCACAAGCGGGCGCATTTGCCTAAAAAAGAAGGTGAGCAGCAGCGTGCGGATGTGGCTGCCGTCCACATCGGCATCAGCGAGAAGAATAATCTTGTGGTAGCGAACCGCGCCGAGGTCGAACTCTTCTGCGAAGCCCGCGCCGATAGCAGTGATGAGCGATTTGACTTCTGTGTTCTTGAGCATTTTGTCTATGCGGGCTCGTTCAACGTTGAGGATCTTGCCTCGGATGGGCAGGATTGCTTGGGTTTTGGGGTCTCGTGCCCTTACTGCGGAGCCGCCTGCTGAGTCTCCTTCGACGATGAACAGTTCCCGCTCGGCTGGATTTTTTGAGGAGCAGTCTTTGAGTTTGTCGGGCATGCCGGCACCGTCAAGCAAAGATTTGGAGCGTATGGCTTTGCGGGCATCGGCGGCTGCGACTCTTGCTCGGGCGGCGTTGGTGGCTTTGACGATAGTGCTTTTGGCTTCGCTGGGGTGTTGATCAAGCCATTCCGCCATGCGTTCGTTGGTGACCCGGTCAACTAATGAGCGCATTGACACATTGCCGAGTTTGGATTTGGTTTGGCCTTCGAATTGGGGATCGCCGATGCGTGCTGAGATTATTGCTGTGAGACCTTCGCGGATGTCTTCACCGGTGAGGTTGTCGTCTTTGTCTTTGAGCAGCCCTTTAGCGCGGGCGTAACTGTTGACGGTGCGGGTAACCGCGGTGCGAAAACCTTGTTCGTGCATGCCGCCTTCGATGGTGGCGATACCGTTGGCGAAGCTGTGGATTCCATCGGAGTTGAAGCCTGTGTTCCATTGGAAAGCGATTTCAACTTCGTGGGGGTTGCCGTTGATTTCTTCGGCACCAGTGAAGTATCCCACCGTTTCAAATAGCGATTCTTTCGACTCGTTGATGTGGCTCACAAAGTCGATTATTCCGCCTTCGTATTGGTAGGAGATCCAATCGGTTTTGGTCGCATTGGTTCGCTGATCACGTAACCGTATTTGCAATCCCTTATTCAAAAACGCCATCATTTGAAAACGTTCGAGAAGGGTCTGAAAACGGAACTCAACTTCATCGAAGATTGTTGGATCGGGCCAGAAACGCACGGTGGTTCCGGTGCGGTGTGTTTTGGTGGCGTTCGTTGAGTTCGTCTCTTGGGTCACCTCGCCCTGGGGAGTTTCGTGCGGGGCTGCTTGGATGGGTGTTAGGCGTTGTTGCAATTCTCCGCCGTTAACGAAGACCATGTAGTGTCGTTGCCCGCCGCGGTCTATCTCAACTTCAACTCGACGAGACAAAGCGTTGACCACAGAAACGCCAACTCCGTGCAGACCTCCTGAAACTTTGTAGCCTTTGCCCCCGAATTTGGCGCCCGCGTGCAGCACCGTGAGCACCACTTCAGCGGCGCTGCGGTCTGCGAACTTCGGGTGGTTTTCTACGGGAATGCCCCGCCCGTTGTCTACAACTTCACAGGCTCCGTCAGCTCTGAGGGTGACATCAATGCGGGTGCAGTGACCTGCCATTGCTTCGTCAACAGCATTGTCGACCACTTCCCAGACTAGGTGGTGCAGACCGGTGGGGCCGGTTGAGCCTATGTACATGCCCGGGCGGGTGCGTACCGCTTCAAGCCCTTCAAGGATGGTTATCTCGTCGGCTCCATAGGCCGCCGTTTCGACATGCATCGTGTCTGTCTTCATTTTGGCCTTAGCTGAGTTTCACGCAAGTTCGCCAGACTGCTGAAATTTTGACGTTTTAGGGCTTCCACTGCTAGGAGTTTATCAGCGCGCGGCGTTATCCCTGCCGTTTGACTCGTACTTTGATGGACTGCACTAGATTAGATCCAGAGATTTCTTGGATTCTGCCGAGTAGTTCCGTTTCTAGCCAGATTAGCTGGCTTGCCCAAGTTGAGTCTGTGCTGTTGACGACTAGCGTGTCACCTTCGATGAAACTCGGTTTGCTGTGTGCGGCTAGATCTTGACCAACAACTTCAGGCCAGCGCAAAAACACGGTTGATAACACATCGGGGCTGGGTGCTTGCATAGTTTTCAAGAGGTGTTCAATGGACCATTTGAGTTTCTTGGGTTCGTTGTCCGTGTTGCCGTATTCAGTGCTGTTGTTGCCAGTGCTGCTCATGACGGTGTTTCGGTTTCGGTTATCGTTCCGGCAGTTACTTTGAGTAATCGATCTGGGTTGGCTTTAGCGGGGATTTCAGTAGCGGTGGTCAGCAGCCTTTGCCCTTCGGGTAGTGCCTGAAGTAGTGCTTCGGCGCGCCTGTTGTCGAGCTCAGAAAACACATCGTCAAGCAACAGGATGGGGCTTGTGGTTGCGGATTGGCGGATTAGCGCATCGGTGGCTAAGCGCATGGCTAGCACCAATGAGCGTTGTTCACCTTGCGACCCATGCGTACGTGCTGGCGCTTGTCCTATGTGCAGGGCGATCTCATCGCGGTGAGGGCCCACGGTGGTTATGGCGCGACGAAGGTCGGTTGAGCGTGCTTGTTGCAGCGCTTCGGCTAACTCGCCTTGCCAACTCGGTTGGTAGACGGCGCTGATAGCGGTTGGTTTGCCGGCTACTGATTCGTATGCTTTGGTTAGTTGGGGCGTTAGTTCTGCGAGTAATCGTTGGCGTCGCTGGCGTAGCTGTTCGCCACTTTGAGCGAGCCTAGCATCCCAGACATCTAGGGTGTGTGTTTCGTCACCGCCTAGTTTCCCCGCACATGAACGAAGTAAGGCGTTGCGTTGCTTGACGATTCTTTCTAGTTCGGTGCGCAGCGCTTCGTGGCTTTTTGAGATGCTCGCTGCTGAGTCATCTAGCCAGCGTCTTCTTTCCGCGGGGCTTCCTTTGACGAGTTCAAGATCGTCTGGTGAAAATATGGTTACTGGCACGATCCCGTGCAGGTCGGCTTTGCGGCGCAGTCCTTGACCGTTGATTTGCACTCGATTTCTGCCGTTGACTGGGATTTCAACGTCTATTTGTTGGTTTCGGCCGGTGTTGTTGATTGTCGTTGCTCGGATGATCGCTGCGCTGGTGCCGTTGCGGATTAGGGTGTCGTCGGTTACGCCACGAAATGATCCTTGGCCGGCGATCCAACTGATGGCTTCGAGCAGGCTAGTTTTGCCTTGTCCGTTCTCACCGTAGATTACTGTAAAACCGTTGTCTAGCTCTAAAGTGGCTTCTTGGTAGATGCGGAAGTTGTGGATTTCCAGGGTTTGTATTGCCATCTGGCGTTGGTCGAGCGATGCGTTACGCCGAGCCGAGCAGCGACCGCAGCCTAACTTACTCGCACGGGCATCAACAGATACAGAAAGTTGGGGTCTTCTGAAGACTTCAACAAGGCTGGTTTCAACTCTCCAATGGTTTCGAGCATCACTTCTTTCCCTGGCGAAACTTCGATGCCGTCGATTAAATATTCGGGGTTGAAGGCCACCATCAGGTCTTCTCCGTTGTATTCAGCTTCGATGGTTTCGTGTGCTTCGCCAACTTCTTGAGTGACCGCGGCTACTTCAAGTCCATCAGCCGACATAGACATCCGAATTGGCGTGGATTCTTGGGCTATTACCCGCACGCGGCGTAGTGTGTCGAGCAGTTTCTCTCGGTCTATGGTGAGCCTGTTTTCGTGGGTTTCTGGGATGAGACGGTTGTAGTTGGGGAAGTCGCCTTCGATTAGTCGTGTGGTGACGGTCACCGTGCCAACCGTGAAACTGGCGTTGTGTTCACCTAAAGACAAGGTGATTTCTTCTTCTTCACCAACGAGCCGGGCGAGTTCTTTGAGAGCCCGGCTAGGCACCAAGACCTTTTGCTCTTCGTTCAGCACCGATAGTCCTTCTATGTCTCGTATCGCTAGGCGATAGGAGTCGGTAGACACGAGCCGCAGGCCGTCCTTCTCGGCGGCCATCAGCACACCGGTGAGTATGGGTCTAGCTTCATCGGTTGAGGCCGCTTTGCCCACTTGGTCAATCGCCGCTTTGAACGCTGCTGCGTTGAGGGTTATGGCTTCACCGGCGGGTTGTTCGATGTTGGGGAAGTCGTCTGAGGCAAATACTCGGATCTTGAAATCGGACGGGTTAGATGTGATCTTGGCGTTCTGGTCTTCGATAGTCACATCAACGGCACCTGGGCGCAGTGATCGCACGATGTTGGCCATCAGGTTTGATCGTATGACCACTTTGCCGTCGCTAGAACCGTTGACCGTCACTCTCGCAGCTACAGTCAGGTCTCCATCGCTGCCTGTTGCGGTTAGTGTGTCGCCGCTAAGTTCGAGACGGATCCCGCCGACCACCGCTGCGCTTGAACGATTGGCGACACCGCGGCTCGCCACATTTAGGGCTTCGGATAGAACATCTTTCTCGCATCTGAATTTCATGTTCATTGTGCGATTACCTCTCCTGAGTTGTTTGTATCTCCTTGGTAGGAGTATGTAAGGGTTGTGGATTGTGGATGAATGACAGTTTGCCTTGATTTTGTGCGTTTCTTACATCCACATAGTTTGCCTGTTGGTACACACCATGTGTCGGTTAGTCGATTCGGGTTGTGGGTAAGGTTGAGTTTGTCCAGTTTTATGCACGGGTGACTCACAAGCCTTCCGCAAAGTTGTCTACCGATGCGGGTGCGTCGCGTTGTTGGTGTGGCGGTCATGGTGCTTCGCTGAGCCGTCGTTGAACTTCGGTGACTTTGTTGAAGATGGCTTGTCGTTCGCCTATGCGGGCTTCAATCTTGCGTACTGCATGCATCACGGTTGTGTGGTCTCGGTCGCCGAAGGCACGGCCGATGTCTGGGAAGCTGAGGTCGGTCATGTTGCGGGTCACATACATGGCGACTTGTCTTGCTTCTACTAGGGGTCGCCTACGGCTGCCTCCAGTGATCAGTTCGGCTTCGATACCGAAGGTTTGCCCAGTTAGTTCGATGATGCGCTCCGCGGTGACTGGGGGTTTTTGGGAGTTGTTGATTAGGTCACTGAGGACGTAGGCAGCGACGCGCGCATCAAGTGGTTGTTTGGTGAGGCTGGCGTAGGCGGTGACTTTGATGAGCGCGCCTTCAAGTTCACGGATCGACTGGGTGATGTTTTCGGCTATGAAAGTGAACACTTCGTCGGGGATTTCGATGGTCCGCGATTCGGCTTTCTTGCGGAGGATGGCGAGGCGGGTTTCTAGGTCTGGACGTTGAACGTCGGTGATTAATCCCCATTTGAAGCGGTTGCGTAGGCGTTCTTCGAGGGTGGGCATGGCATCGGGCGTGCGGTCTGAAGAAAGCACGATCTGTTTGTTGTTGTGGTGTAGCTCGTTGAAGGTGTGGAAGAACTCTTCTTGTAGCCCTTCTTTGCCTTCTAGAAATTGGATGTCGTCAATGAGCAGCACATCGTTGGTGCGGTAGCGGCGTTTGAAGTCTGGTTGGTTATTGGTACGGATTGCTTGGACAAATTCGTTGAGGAACGTTTCGGTCGACACGTAGAGCACTTTGTAGTTGGTGTAGTGCTTGCCGATGTAGTGGGCGATGCCGCGGAGCAGGTGGGTTTTGCCTAATCCCGAATCGCCGTGGATGAACAGGGGGTTGTAGCTCGCGGCGGGTGTTTCGGCTACTGAGAAGGCGGCTGCGTGGGCGAATCGGTTAGACGGACCAATGACGAAGTGTTCAAATGTGAACTTGTCGTTGTGGCCGTTTTTGTTTGCTGGCGAAGTGTAATGATTGGTGTGGGAGATACGTTCTGAACTGGGCTTATGTGAGTTGTTGTGGGTTGTTGGAGGGATCGCTTGATTGGTTAGGAGGTCTGCGTTTGGTATGTCCAATGGTGAGTTGCTGTTGGAGTCGAGTTCTATGCGCACGTTGGTGTTGGGTTGGCGTTCTTCAAGGGCGTGTTTGACGAGGCCGAGGTAACGATTTTCGATACGTTCTTTTTGCAATCCGGTTGGGACGACTAAGACTAACTCGGTTTCGTCTATTGTGGATACTTTCGCTCCGCTGAAAGTGGTGTGCCAAACGGCTTCGCTTACTTGCGCTCGGATGTTGTTTGCACAGTCGTTCCACATTTCGTTTGTGATGGCTTTTTCACGGTTGTTCAATTTATTCTCCACAGGTTTGTCCACAGGTGTGGAATACTTTTGAGTTGGAAAAGGGAGCAACTAAGACAACCGCAATGGGCGATGTCGGTGAGGCAACCTAACCGTAGTTCGCGGGTGAACTTAGCAACCATGACGCACTCCGCAACCAAAAATTGAAGGTCTTCACAAAAAGCCTGTTCAGGGCATTTTTTCGCATCGAAATGACATATATGGAAGATTAAACCTCCGTGATGTTATTTGAATTAGACGGCTAGAGGCAAATCACGTAACAACGTCAAATAGACGAAAAAGAAACAATGTCGCACGGGTGTGTTAACGTGTCGAATAAGCTATCTTCGGAGGTTAGGAGTCGCAAATGAGACGCATCAAGTTGAGGTGGCAGCATGATCATTCGAGGTGAAGCCCGCGAGCACCTGAGGCGGCTGCCTGCCGCGAGCGTCGATCTGAGTTTCTGGTCGCCCCCCTATTACGTCGGTAAGTCCTACGAAGAGGACCTGACCTTTGAAGCATGGCAGGACTTGCTTCGTGAAGTGATCAAAGAACATCCTCGAATCCTCAAACCCGGTGGGTTTCTTGCAGTGAACATTGCGGACATTTTGTGCTTCCCCGACCCCTCAATGCCCCGATTCCAAGCCGACAACGTGAGCCGCAAAACAAGCCCGATCACCCGCGCTGATGTGCTCGCAGCTCGCACGCAACATCCAGATGCTAACCGCCATCAGTTGGCTGAGTTTCTGGGGTGCAGCGAGCAGACCGTACAGCGACGCTTGGAGGGCAACAACGCCAGAGGCGGCAAACACAACACACCTACTCGTGTGCTGCTTACCGGAGCGCTCGTGGCAACTTGGGCGCAAGAGGCTGGCATGTACTTGTATGACCAGCGTATTTGGCACAAAGACCCGTGCTGGGCCAACAGCCGTTGGCACTCCAACAGCTATCGAGCGGTGGACGAGTTCGAGCATGTTTACATCTTTTGGACACCAGGTGTCACCACCTATAACCGTAATCGCCTGACAGCCTCTGAGTGGGGCGAGTGGGGTTCGCGAGGCGTGTGGAACATCCCGTCAGTCAGGCGCAACAACCGCCACGAAGCCGAATTTCCAGAGGAGTTGGCGCGGCGTGTAATCCGCTTGTTTTGTCCCGCTGGGGGAATGGTGCTGGACCCATTCGTTGGTTCAGGGACAACCACTGCCGTCGCAGCAGCACTTGGATGCCAGTGGACGGGTATTGAGTTAGACCCGATGAGCGCTCGTATCGCAGAACAGCGCACCTCTGCCGCAGCGGAGCAATGCGCCCTAATCGCGTAGCGCTCCTAGAGCGGACGGTCCTCGCGGCGGTCGAGCGAGCCTTCTTGGATTACCAGGATCAGATGGCGACGATCTTCTGGGAGGAAACCGATCTTGCACAGGACATCGCTGAGGACATTACACGTGAGGCCATTGATGCGATGGGCCTGTCGGAAATCCACGAAAGGTTATATGGCAAGGTTGATCTCAAGAAGGCCATCTACGTCTTCGCTCCTGAGGTCGAACCCGTGGCTCTGATGCTTGACGCGAAGGCCGAGAAGGGTGCTGGTTCCGCGACTATCCAAATGTCGCAGACCTCAATGACTGTGAAGCAGAAACGAGGTGGAGAGTCAATAAACGTAAAGGGCAAACTCGCCCCGTTCATTCAGCGTGGTGAGCACAAACTGCTCGTGGTGACCATTGTTGCCAAGTTCGTCTACTCGGAAGCGAGCGACGACCGCAATCTTGACCAAATCATCCTTGCGTGTATCCCTAATGGCCTGCTTCAGAAACGCTACAACCCGAATACCAAGAACACCATATGGCTCGCCGGACGAAACGCTCCCAGCCTCAATGAGGAGTTTCGAGTACGGCTCAGCTTTGCCAAGCTTCGTGAAATCTCCCCCTGGCGTGTCCGCAAGATCTACTAATACGACTGTCACCGTGCATCACCGACTCCTCAACACGATGTGTATTGCGCGCCGCGTCGCCAAAACCGGGTTTTGAGCGCTAGTTCCAGAGGGTGCAGATGGGGATCGCTTCTATGCGGTCTTCTAACGTGACTTGGGTGGGTCCGGTGTGGAGCAGGACTCCTGCCTTGAACCGGTCACCGAGTTGATCACGCAGCCATGTTAGGTGGCGAGCGTCGCGTTGTTTGGGCGCGCTGTTTGCTTTGATTTCCAATCCAACCACACCACGGGCACCCAGATCGGCTATCAGGTCGACCTCGTGTCTGCCGTCGCGGTCGCGCAGGTGGTAGAGTTGAGGTCGGAGCGGGTCCATCGACACCTCGGCGCGTAACTGGTTTGTAACGAATGTGTCTACGAGTCGGCCGAGAAGGTCGCCATCGTTCATTACCAAGTTGAGGTCGGCACGAACGGAGGCTGCCCAAAGTCCGGTGTCGGCTACGAAGCGTTTGGGGGATCGAGCCAGTCTCTTCAACCGGTTGCTACTCCACGCCGGAAGTTGAGCGATCACTCCGATGTCGGTCAGCAGCTTGGTATGCGAGTGTGCGGTGCGCCGGTCAAGACCGACTGCTTGTAGCAGCGTGTTGTCGTTGACGATACCTGCCGAGTTTAGGGCGTAAGCCTGAAAGAACTCTGCGAGTTTTTCTTGGGATCGGTTGCCGGGCACATCATGGGCGAGCATTTGTTCTATGTAGCTCAGCATCCAATTGTCACGGATGCTGCCTGCCAGAACGATCGACTCTGGGAAACCTCCGGTCAGGGCGATCTTGGCGTAGTCGCGCAGGTCAGGGGGATCGTCCTGTACATCAAAGGGGTCTCCGTTGAGAAGCCGGCTCATGAAGAAACGCGGCGGCCTTTTGAGTTGCTCTTGCACAGTGAGCGGGTGCATGGCAACCCTGATCAAGCGTCCAGTTCCTGGCCAAAGGGTCGGGTCGTTCTCAGACCGAACTGATCCTGTCAGTATGAACCGACCGGGCCGGCGCTCTGAATCAACCGCCCTTTTGACGGCACCTAGCACCCCCGGACATGCCTGCCACTCGTCGAGCAGGATGGGTTCAGCGCGACCACGTAACGCAGCATCGGGGTCGGCCTCGAACGGGTACGCCTCAGCTGGCTTGTCCAAACGCACTATGCTGGCAGAGTGTCGCATAGCGGTGGTGGTCTTTCCTGAAGCCCGGGCACCGGTTATCATCACCGCAGGAGCGGCCTGCAGCACTTCCGTGAGCCAGGGATCAATCAGACGGTTGAGGTACTCCACGGCAGGAGTGTACACTGCGAGAATACCTCGATGTCGTTTTTGCGCATACATTCATGCCGATATCGCGCAGCCTCCAATACCGATATCGCGCATCAAATGATTGCTACTTGCTCAGCAAATCAACCAAAATACCACGGAAGATCAACCAAACCAAGAGTGCTGCTTATGAGTTTGTAGTTCAGGTTGTGCTATCATCTTGCGTACGAACGACCTGTTGGGCGACGACGGAACATCCCGACAGAACCTCTTCACGCCTGACTGGAGCTGTCACGAAGCGCGGTGAGAAGAACTCGCTCGCAAATCAGATGGCGAACAGATGGCGAACAGTTGGGGAATAGTTTCGAGGGAAAATTTGTCGATGGGGCCGGGGAAGAAGCCGAACCCGACGGTGGTCGCCAAGCTGATTCCGACTTGGCCACCACCGTGCTCACCAGGAAGTCAGCAACCGCCAATACCACCGCACAGAGCAGCACGAACGTTCTATTTGTGTTCCGGCTCGGGGTATCTCGGCGGGCTAGACCGTATCTCTGTTTCTCACGAGTTCTATCCCGGCGAGTATTGGGACTGGGACGATGAGACCCAAGACGCGTACACTGAAAAGAATACAGTCCACGGGCACTGGTTCGAGGCTAAAGACAACAAAGGGGCGTTCATGCCGTCCGCGTTGATCGGCCGATTCGTTGAGTTGGCGCTCACTCACGACTTCGTGTATCTGAGTGTGGAGCAGTTCGACGGCACCGAGTTCGGGGGTTTCAATTTCGGTCTCAGTGGCGCAGGTTCGCACATTCAAGCGGTCGTCGACGAGTGCGGCGGCACACCGCCTCCGTGGAACGAGTTGCGTAACGACAATAACGAATACGTCGTTTACGTAGAGGCCGCATGGCACGACAGAACATATCCCTATGACGACACAGTGCCTTCACTGAACGCCGTTTGCAGACGTGACGGTGCCGTAGACATTTTCCTTTGGATCGAGGCCGGCTTTCTTGCGGGGCAGTACCGGCTCGACAACCGGATACCGGTCACGTACGTAATCTTTCCGTACGAAAGGGTCAACTGGGATCAACAACGCCGTCAATCACATTTCAATGCACATGCCGTCGACACTCTGTGGCACGAATCCACAACCAACGAATCCGCGTTTCTGCCCGCCAGTGGCATCGAAGCTTTCGTGAACTCGGCCACCAACCCAGGTGTACTTTTGATGATCGTAGAAGACTTCGACGGTGACGAGTTCGGAAGGTTCTTGTTCGACACGCACGGTTTAGATGGATCGCTTCGCGCTGTCACTAGGCAATGCGGTTGGAAATGGACCGACGACTAACCCACATCTCCGCCCGCTGCTCGGTAGATATTCAAGTGCCCACAGCAGAGTGGACGCGGCGGCAATGCGGCAGTCGCATCAAATTTGCTACGCCGAACTCCTCTCGTGAACAGGGCGGCTAATTCAAATTATGATTTTGAATTAGCCGCCTATGGCTTAGGCTTACGGCGATGACTGTTGAACGTGATTTGGCGCCCCAGTTGGAGCGAGCGGCGCTGAGCGCGGCCGCGGTGACGCTCACTGGTCCACGCCAGAGCGGGAAGACCACCCTGTGTCGGGCAGTGTTCGCCGACCATCCCTATGTGAGCCTAGAAGCGCCCGACGTGCGATCTTTCGCTGTCGATGATCCCCGGACGTTTCTGGCCCAGTTTCCCCGGGGGGCGATCATCGACGAGGTTCAGCGGGCGCCGGACCTTCCCTCCTATCTTCAAGGACTCATCGATACCGACCCGACACCGGGCCAGTGGATTCTCGCCGGTTCACAGAACTTCTCGCTCGCCGAGTCGGTCAACCAGTCGCTGGCAGGTCGCACAGCAGTCCACCATCTGTTGCCGTTGAGCCGGGGAGAGGTGGTCCGCTTCCCCCATCACCCCGAAGACCTGAACGAGACACTGGTCACCGGCGGCTACCCTCGCATCTTCGACCGCGGACTCGAACCGTCTGAATGGCTCGGCTCATTCATCGCAACCTACGTAGAGCGCGATGTCCGAACGCTGCGCAACGTAGGCGATCTCTCCAGCTTCGGACGATTCCTCGAGCTCTGTGCAGGCCGCACCGCGCAACTTGTCAACCTCTCGTCGCTGGCCGGCGATTGCGGGATCTCCCAACCAACGGCGAAGGCTTGGCTCAGCATCCTGGAGGCCAGTTTCGTGGTGTTCCTGCTTCGCCCCTTCCACACCAACCTCCGCAAGCGTCTGGTGAAAATGCCCAAACTGCACTTCTACGACACCGGGCTCGTCTGTTACCTTCTCGGCATCCGTACTGCAGAGCAGTTGCACTCCCACCCGCTGCGCGGCTCGATCTTCGAAACGTGGGTCGTCTCGGAGATCAACAAACAGCGAACCCATCAAGGCCTGCGCCGGGGTCTGTCGTTCTATCGCGATCGCAGCGGCACCGAGGTTGACTTGGTAATTGAGCACCCCGAGCGTCTCACTCTGATTGAGACTAGATCAGCCGCCACTCCCTCTACCAGCTTCCTAACTACCGCCCGCAGAGTGAAAGCCCAGCTCGGCGACCAGCGCCAATGCAACCTGACCGCGGTGTACGGCGGCGACCAACACCAAAAACGAAACGACGAGCACCTGCTTCCCTGGGCACAGTTGCACCATGCGGACCCGGGCCAGATTCGATGAGGCCTATACCGTGGCACAAATGTGACGCAAGGGCCGGAACCGGTGGGGCCCACGGTTACACCCTGACCTAATTGAGGGCGCCGTCCTTGATCAGCAATTCTAGGTGCTCTTGAAGCCGGGCGGGCAGCGGGTCGGCTTCAATGAGGGTGCCGAGTTCGATACCGTGACAGTGCGATCTTGCCAGCGTGTTCACGGTAGTGGACGGCAGGACTGGCGTTGGCCATCGCAGATTGAGACGACTCCGACCAACCGGGCGCATCCATGACTGCTTCAGCGCCGAGCACTAGGAGTTCCCCCGGTACACTTCGGGCCTCGTCGGCAACCGCAGCAGTAAGGGCACCGGGCGCCGGGCTGCTCATGTGAAGTAGGCGTTGTCGGGGTCGCCGAGGATCGGGACGACCGCCCCTCGATCGAGGTAGCGATTGCCGACTTCGCACGATGTCTCGGGTGCGAACAGACAGGCGTGACAGGCCGAGTTGTGCAGCGAATCGCCGATCTCTCCAGCGCGGTGGTCGGCGCACATGGGATCGGTCGAGCAGAGCTTGGCGCGGCTCACGGCATCCCGCAGCACGCCGGCCAGCCGGTTCGGTTCGCACAGCGCTACGAGACCACCAAGGGTCCCCTCCGAATCGGGGGAGGCCGTGTACAACAGCACGCCTGCCATCGGCGGGCCCTCAGGGTCGCCGGATTCGCGACAGTAGAGCCGTTCCCGTATCGAGGCGGCCGAGTAACCGCAGTCGAGGGCGACTTGATGCACCAGCAAGTGCGAAAGCGTGTGCAGCAACACGAAGCGGGCCGGCTTGATTCCTTCCGCAGGATCGAGTCCGCGGCGGGCTCGCCAGTTGCGTGTCGCTTGTGCGAGGTCGCGGTAGCGGCTGCTTGTGCGGTAGTCCTTCTCCCACTGCTCGACCCGGGCCTCGGGAAGTCGAACGAGGATCCCTTCGCCCCGAACCTCGGCGGCGGGCAGCCACGACTGGTCTCCATTCCAGATCGGCGCTATCCGGTCAGGGTCGCCGGCATCAGGGCTGTCGATCCGTGTGAATCCGCATAATGCCTGAACTTCCCGCAGCCGGTCCACCGCGATGGGGTGGTCGAGCGTCTTCTTGAACCCGGACGGTATCTCCAGTGCCCGCACCCTGAAGTCGTCAGAGTTCGGTGGGACAGCTGCGGTGAACGCCTCCCACTCCGGCCCGCGCAGGTCGTCGATGCCGATGTCGTCCTTGTTGCCACCCCGGTGGTCATCGATCGCTGTCCACACGTCGTCGGCATCCCATCGCAGCACCCAACGCAGCGGTTTCTCACCCGAGCCCTTCTTCAGACGCTTGACGATGACGTCGAACTCGGTGCGGTCTTCGATGTCGTGAAGGTCGTCCCAGTGCTCGACCACCTTCTGCTCGATGTCGCCGGTAACGGTGGGGATGGTGAGCGCCGAGCGGTACACCGCGAACCAGGCGTTGGAGGCACCGAGCAGCAGGGCCCGGGTCGGCTGAGCGCATTCGGGGTCGAAGCGCTGAAGATGCGGGTGCCTGCCACGGCAACGCGGCAGGTGCGGCTCTGGATCTGAACCGAAGGCGTCCTGCACCAGCCGATTGACACCACAGGTTTTGCAGACAACCCGTACATCGGTGGCGCGGCTGGCCTTGCCCGCTTCCTTGAGTTCCAGAATCGGTCCTCCGTTCGGGCATTGGCCGCCACGGTGGACGAACTCATCCCAAGGAAAGTCGTCGAGGTGACCGGCCATGCACGCAACGAAGAAACGTGCCGGCACTGCGGAGGGTCGACGTCCCTTGCAGCGGTCATGGAAGTAACGCGCCCGATCGGGCCGGTAGACAGGAACGTCGAGTTGGAATCGTTTCCGATCAACTGGTGACAGCAAGTCGCAGCCGGTACACCGAAGCCACCGCGGGAACGGGTGGACGGGCACTCCAATGCGGGCCCAGTCGTCGAACGGGGTTGAGGTCTCCTCTTGCCACGGCGGGGTCCGGAATTCGGCGACTAGGTGGCAGCCGGGCAACGCCCGCACCGTGCCGAGCAGCCGAGGTTCGATCACACGTTCACTGTGGTTGATGTCCCACATGTCGGTTCCGGCCAGAACAACGGACAATCCCGGCAGGTCCACGACCGCGCCGGGGCCGTAGGTGTGGATCATCTGTGATGGTCGAACGCCGCCAACCCGACGGGACTGATAAGCCCCTTTCCTTGACCGAGGAGGGCTCATCTCGATGCACTCCCGGCGATGCGGTCCTGTGCCTCGTCGGCCTCAATGGCTTCGTCTACGTCCTCATCGCTGGCGACGGTTTGGCGATCAACGCCACGCACTGAACCCAGCGTTATCGGCGGTTGACTGCCCGACTCGTAGGTGGGGTCATCCACAACGATCTGCAGGTTGGCTTGCACTTCAGCATCGCGCAGCGAGTTCGGGCAGGTCCACATGTCCCAGTCACCGGCTTCAGGCTTCCACAGCAGCGCAACATCGTCTGCGGTCCGCTTGGCGTAGGACAGGTCGGGCCGAACCGCGGCCTCGCGTTCCCAAGCGTCGAGGCGTTTGTCGACCATGTAGGTGACGAGCGCCGCGACCGCAGAGTCGCCGGTCACCAACTCAGCTCGCTCGGCGAGCGCCTTCACATGCTCGGCGATACGCGGGTCGGGGCGGGTGAATGCTCGTGCCGACGGGTTCGGGTTCCAGTCGTCGTCGCCGTGACGGACCGCCGACACCAGAACACCAGTGAGCCCTTTGTCAAGCGCCCGTTCCGAGAAGGGCGTGACCGACAGCGGTTCGACGTGACGGTAGAAGGTGGCGTGATAGTGATCGAAGGTTTCGTAATGCGACAGGTCGCGTGGCCGCGCCCAGTTGTAGAGCGTGATCACCAGCCCAGGTCCCCTCGGGTCACGGCCCACTCGAGACGTGGCTTGGATGTACTCCGCGGTGGCCTTCGGCTGGCCGACCACGATCATTGAGCCGAGCCGGGGCACATCGACCCCCACCGAGATCATGTTCGTCGCCAGCAGCAGATCAACTGGTCGCTCATCGGCCGGGCCGTGATCGGGGCGGTGGCGAATGAACAACCGACGCAAGATCGACTTGATGTCCTCTGACGACACCCTTGAGGTCAGCTCCTTGAGATCGAGCTTGGGTCGATTCACGAGCCCGGTCGTGAAACGAGTGCGTCTGAGCTTGGCGCGCAACTCGTCTTCGGCCATGCGCCGCATCCCGGCCAACTCCCGCACCGCGTTGAAGTACCCGACGGTGGTCATCCAGGGATCGGCGGCCAGTGCATCGTCTCCGAGTTCATCCCAGATGGCCTTGGCTGCGGCCATCACCGAGGCGAAGACCCGCAACTCGACCTGCTTGAGCCGCTCGCCGTGGGCGCACACACCGAGGTAAAGCCGTCCGGGAGTTTGTGGTGTCGGTGCCACCTGCTCGGCGAAGAACGAACGGCGGACATCGAGCAGCGGCGGCGGGAACACACGCAACTCCCGCCAGAACACCGACCATGTCTGCTGTCGCGCCCGACGGATCGTGGCAGTCGAGGCGACAATCTTGGGCCGCGCAGCCTTCCCTCGGCAGTGCCAGGTAGTCAATCTGTCGATCGCTGTCTCGTAGAGACCAGCCATCGTTCCCAACGGGCCGGTCACCAAGTGCATCTCGTCTTGGATGATCAGGTCGGGTGGCCGGAGCCGCATCACTTGCACCGTCCGGGCGGCAGTGTGCATATCTAGCGGCTGGTGGGAGTCACGCTCCTCCCAATGCGACCTGTGGGACCGGTCGAGATCAGGGTTCCGGTAGCCGTGCCGCTCACAACGCGATTCAACTCGACCGAACAGCGTGGAAGTAGCCCCGTTCCAAGGAAGCTGGGCGAACTTGTCGATCGTAGCGATCACGAACGACGGCACGAGCCGGTAGATCTCCTCGTCCACCGTGATGACAGGGATTCCTTCGCCTGCGGCGTGTCGCCGTGTGAACGAGCACTCCTTCGTGTCGCCGCAGTACACCAGCAAGCGTGCGAGTCCTGCGTCGTAGTGAACGTCTGATTTGGCGTCGAGTTCGCGCCCGCACCACGGGCAGTCGGTGAGCTGCAGCGGTGTCGCCTGGGCGGATCCGTAGCCGCCGAGTTTGGCATCCTCAGCGAATTTCTGCGCGTCGCGGGCTTGGTTCGGCGACACCGAGCCGCCCACCCACATCCCCAGCCGGAACGGCGTGTCGGCATACCGCTCGTCGACCTCAGCTCGACGTTGGCGCAGGAGTTCCGCGGCGCACATCAACGTGGCGGCCCGCTGGAACTGCTGGGTGGTGAGCAGGCGAAGCGTGTAGCGCATCAGCACTGCAACGCCGTCGCGCCCGTCGACTGCATCATCGCCCTCGCCAACGACACCCTGCAAGCGGCGCATGGCCAAGGTGTACGCAACGAGCCCGAGGTAGGCCTCGGTCTTGCCACCACCGGTCGGGAAGAACAACAGGTCAGCGAGCGCTCCGGCGCGGCCTCGCTCAGGATGGGTCGGATCGCTGAGGGACGGGATGCACAACAGCACGAAGGCCAACTGAAAGAGTCGCCATGACCGGTTGTCGGGATTGTCGGCGGCGCTGACCGCGGCGCGCAAACTCATGTCGGCGTCACTCCGCCGTGTCTCAATAGCCACGGTGTGAACCCGTTGGTGCCACATGGCCTGGTTGGCGAACCGGAAAGCATCTAGCGCATCGGGGTCGCTGCACACCAGTTCGATCCCGGCAGCGATGGCGTCAGCGACTTCGCTCGCTTGCGCGATCACCGCTTCAGCGGTGGCTTCATGCCCTTCGAGCCGGGTTGCGGTATCGGCGATACGCGTCCGTTCTTCATCGAGCCATGACCGGTAACCCTGGGCCAACGGCAACAACGCAGCGCGCAGGGCATCTGGTTCCAACTCCGAAAGCACCTGCATGTCGGTGACGAGGCCGGCGAGCTGCGGAACCGCCTCGACGCGCGGTGTGTCTGTGCGCCACACCTCGTGCCTGGGAATCACCGCGGTTCCGGCCCGCACCGCCCTGCGAGGATCATCGGCCGAGGCTTCGACCTCAGTGCCGACCCCGTGCCCGACTGCGAACTCCACGACCTCGCGGTACTGCATATCGAGTTGTGCAACCTCGGCACGCTCTGAGTCTGAGCCGACAGGCGACTCGGCGATGACTTCGCCTCGGCCGAGAAACACCGCAGCATCGTCGGGCGCGGCCAGGTCGAGTCGGGTCTGGAACAGCCAGCGGCTGTCCTTGTTGTTGTCGACCTGCTCCTGTTCGTTCGACAGGAACACGGTGACCAACCAGGGGCCGGCATCCGACCGGGCCACCCTGCCCCGTAGCACGACACCTTCGGCGTTCACCGGCAGCGGCCCGAAATCGCCTGCCGCCAGAGGCACGACGACGCTGAAGTCTTGGGGGTGCCTAACCCAGACCGATGCCCGGGAACCGTCGTCCTGGTCGTGGAACTCCCGCAAGTACTGGCCCCACCGGCAGCGGGCGATCAGCCGATCGACCGAGTCATCGACCACCACCGACAGCCCCATCGACGACTGGGCCATGACCAACTTCGGACTCCGGTCGTGCTGTGCGGCACCGCCGGTGTCTTCGCCCGCTTCTGGTCCGGCCTCGTCATCACGCTCGGGATCGGCTGCGACTGTCCCCCGAGTGGCCAGCATTCCCACGAGATAACGGTCACGGACCCGCCCGGGCGACGACCACTTGCCGCTCTCCAGTTGGTAACCGCGGATGACTTCGTTCTCGCCGTCGAGCGGACCGAGCAAATCAGCCGTGACACGGCGCACGAGGTCAGCACGCAGATCCCAAGGGCTCGGGAGCGAAGTCGAGGTGTCTGGCTCGGTCACTGGTCGTCTCCCAACAGCGATTCTTGGTTGGTTTGCCCTGCCTTGCTGGCCCGCTGTTTCCGCGCCGGTTGGTGCAGTCCTGCGGCGACTTCGGCCTGATACCGCGTCTTGTTCAGCTCAAGCAACCGGTCCAGCACCTCATCAGCCGGCTCAGGCGCGAAGGTGAACCGGACACCCTGGCCACGAACCTCATGGAAGCCATGGCCGAGGTCGAGTTCGGACCATCCGTAAGCGTCCCGCACTGCAAGATCAAGGGCGACATGCAGGTCGCGGAGCTTACGAATCTCGTCATCGGACCTGTCGTCCGGGTTATGAATTCGGTTGTAGACATCGGTCAGCCCGAATTCTCGTTCGACCATCAGAGCGGAGCGATGAGTATCCAGATTGTTCCCGGCAGCGGATACAGCCTCACTCCGCGTCGGTTGAGGAAACGTCTCGAAAACATCAGATGGCGTATACCTAACCCCGACACCAAGCGTTGAACTGTGACGTAGTGCCCAACGTAAGTGAAAGTCGCTGCTGAGCACGCCAAAGTGATAATTGTCGTCGTAGGCGAACACCACGGTGGCATCCGACAGGACTTGTTGAGTATGAACAAAAACAGGTTTAACGGTGTTGCTAACTCGAGACAATACCAGCGCTCTTTCAAGTGGACTGATCGTCCGGTACAGCTCGGGACGTGGCCGCAAGAAGCGCCACCAGAATCGAGCTGCGCCGTCGTTAACCTTCGCCCTCGCCGGTCGAATTTTCTCGTTGACGATTTCGAAGCAGTCCGGGTACGAGCGGGCTCTCACTTCGGGCCAGTCGAAAAAGTTGATGACGTAACGAGCCGCCGACTGCGTCGGTGACTGGTTGAGGTCCTCTCCTCCGAGGTACGGGAACAGCACCTCGGCGTTTCGCGGGTCCTTACCGATCAGGTCTCTCGCCTCTTCGGGACTCATGGTGAAGCCCATGCCCAGCACAATTGAGCCTTGGAAAGACTTGTCGGCGTTCTCAGCGAGACGCTTCTTGCGCCAGTCCCGCCTAGAGAGCGGATAGAGCATCTCGTCAATACCGGTGACGCGGCGGTCGTCAAGCACACATTCGCCGTCCCATTGGCGCGCGGCGGCCCACACCTTGGCGATCTCAAGAGTCGCTTCGCCGGGCCAGGTGGTTGACGATATTGCTCGGTGAATCGCCCAGCCGTTGTCGATGATCTGGGTGAGGCCGACTTCGCTGGTATCGCCTTGGGCGATTGTGTTGGTGGCGAGATAACCGAAGGACCTTGAGACCTTCGTGGCGTTCAGAAAGAAGTAGGCCACAAGGTCAGCCGATCCTCTCACGCCGTTCGCGATCCAAGTGACGAGATGGCTCCGGTAGTCGGTTCCCGTGGCACCGGTGATCTTCTGGCCGCCGATGAAGGGCGGATTGCCGACCATGGCATCGAAACCACGATCCCGGGTACCTGCAGTGTCGAATACCTCCGGGAACTCGATTGGCCAGTGGAACGGTTGACGCAGCGGAGCGCCGCTCGGTCGACCGGAGTCGAGGCGGGTGCGAGCGCGTTCACGCACTTCTCGCAGAGCCTCGCCCTCGCCCGGAGTCTCCAGAGCCGCAACCAGGTTCACGACGACTTGGGCATCGATTTGAATCAGTGCCGTCAGCGCACTCAACGGATCGCTCTCGCCTGCCGTGCTCAGGGCCGCACCAGCGATCACGTCGGCGACCGCGGCGAGAATTCTTAACCGCTCTTCGCTCGCGGCGTGGAGCTTCTGTTTACGCTCGATGTCAGCCGGGAGGTTCGTCCCGATTTCATGCAGCTCACGCCGCATCTCCATCGCTTCGTCGACCAACCGCTCAACGGCTTCACCCGCTCCCGCCGCCGAGAAACCGTGGACCGGCGTGGCCCGTCCAGCAGCCACGTCGTAATGGAGGTGCCGGAGTTGGTCGAGGTCCGAGATGCCGAGGAGGCTGTCGCCCGGCTTGATGGCGTGGTCAAGAAACGTGAACGGCCGGTCCTTGGCCACGGTCGTCAGCCACATCGAGAGCTTGGCCAGCTCTACAGCCATCGGATTACGATCCACCCCGTAGCAGCAGCGTTCGGCGACCGAGCGGAGCGCGTCGAGCATCACGTCGAGGCGGTTCGGATCGTCAGCAGCGGTCGCAGCCTCTGCGGCTCGCGGGTCGCCCTCTTGTCGCCACGCTTCGACCACCCGTTCGGCCAGATAGCGGCAGGCGGCAACGAGGATGGCACCAGACCCCACGGCAGGGTCGCAGACCTTGAGACCAAGGATTTTCGCTGACGGGCGGATGCGCCACTCGTTGGTGTCGGGCGTGTCTTGTGGACCCGGCGAATAGCACAACGGGGCGAGCGTGTGCTTGGCGACCTCCTCTGCGAGCGCCCGCGTGGTGTACGCGGTGCCGCTGTCGCGCCGTGAACCGGTCTCGGTGACGTACACCGCGCCTTCGAGGAACACCAGCGGACGGTCGCGCAAATCGAGCCGCAGCAGGTTGGCAAACGGTTCGATGCGTGCAGCAAGATTCTGGTCGCCTTGACAAGCCTGGATCAGCCCCGACCGCAGATACCGGTCGAGGGGATCGGCGAGCAGCTTGTTGACCTGCCTCTTGGTGCCGACCTTCCGGCCGGAGGCGACAGCGTCCTTGTTGCTGAGCCACGCAACGAGAGCCTCGTCCCCATCGAACATCTTGGCTTCGAGGTCGAGAAGCGCGATCTCGGGCTCCTCGCCGGGTTTGCCCTTCAACCCGAGCACAACGCTTTCAGCGACGACGGCATCGTGGTCGAGGAGTCGTTCGTAGATGTGCCCTATCTGCTCGACGTCGACGTAGCGATACGACAGGCGGCGGGTGTCGGTGACGCCGCTGCTGCTGCGAAACCGCAGGACGAGCAGGGCTTCAAGGATCGCCAGCACATCGAGGTCGGTGACCGGGATGGGCACACCTGCGGCGGTGCGCCAAGTGCCCTCTGCGGTGCGGCCCTCCAGGAAAGGGAAGCGGTCGGGGTCGAAGAGGCTGCCCCCGTAGGTCTGCACCGAGAGCTCGTCGTGATGGATGCCGCCATGCACGGCCCGACTGGTGGCGAGCAGGCGGTGCCAAGCCGTGGTGCGGGTCTCCAGAGCCTCGGGGTTCACGAAGTGTTCCTGCTGGAGCGACTCGCGCAGGGTCCGTACCGCGTAGAGGTCCTGGTAGTGCGGATCGTCGATGGGAAGGAGGTCGTTCTCTTCGGCCACCAGAAGGAACACGGTGCGCATCATCACGGTGACCGCCGCTTCGTACACCTCGTGTGGTTCAACGCCCGCCAGCAGCGTTCCGCCGCGACTTCTGTCAGCCCGCGAGATGGCGTTCACCAAGAGCTCGGTGGCCCGCCGTACCTGGTTGCCGAGTTGGTCGGTGACCTCTGCTTGGGAACTGACAGACTCTGCGAGCAGCGCCTCAGGCGTGTCGTGCTCCGACGATGCGATGAACCGCCGTGAGTGAAGCATTGATCGCAGCGAGTCCAACAACACCGGCTCGCTCGCGAACTCCGAGGCCCGCCAAGTGCCCCATCCTGTTGCGCCGCCCGCTGGCGCATGGACGAGCGCGAAGTGGTCTCCGTCGGTGACTAGCGCGAGCGGAACCTGGTGATGCCGACACGACATGGCCGACCGTTGCAGCCAAGTCGCCGACCAAGTGTCGAACGGGCGAGTGCGAGGGTCTGTTCCGGCGGGGAGCACGAAGACCAGAACGCGCGGCTCGTCTTCAAGAGGAGCTTCAGCCCACTCAGCACCGGTTGTTGCGCCGAACAAGCTGACGGGAGCGACATTCTTCGGCTGGTACACGCCAGTGGGTTTGATGGTGACGTCGTGATACGAAACACCGGCAGCCAACGCGTCCGGCAGCTCGCTGCCGGTCAGGTAGTCGGATCTCCATTCGAGGACGTCACGCAGCAGCCAGTCGATGTAGTCCGTGCGGTCTTCGGCTACTCGGGCCGACGAGGCCTGCTCGTCGCCGTACCAGCGAGCCTTGTGCTCGGCGCGGACTTCGGGCGGAGTCGGGTCGAGACCGTTCGGAAACGCCCTCTTGAGCACCGGCAACGAGAACCATGGGGCTTCGGCAGCAGCGAGATTGAGCCAGTCTTCGTGCTGCTCGGCGACACGGCGGCGGGCGACCATGAGTTATCCCCCCCCA
>MKWU01002312.1_pt1 | contig 29062 bp, 15 predicted proteins | sample 809101 | NCBI WGS metagenome assembly MKWU01 (sample SAMN05860141, study PRJNA318959) | sponge metagenome | host: Aplysina aerophoba | place: Slovenia: Piran, Adriatic Sea, Gulf of Piran | collected 2013-05-07 | reverse complement strand
CCGCGCATCGGCTTCGCCATCCGCCGTCCCGTGAGCACCGCCACGGCCGCGATGCCCAGCGCCGAGAGCAGGAAGACGGCCAGGAACGCCGCGCCCCAGGCCGGCGCGCCCGGCGGCGGTCCCACGGTGACATTCAGCCAGCGCCCGTCCGCCAGCGCCACCGACGCCGTGAACCAGTCGGGCTCGTCATGTCCGTGGTCGCGGTCGTCGTCATCGTCGCGATCGAGGTGGCGGTCGTCGTCATCCCGGTCATCGTCGTCGTCGAGGAAGCGCGTCCGGAGCGGCGCCACCCGGACCCGCGCCGCGTCCATGTCGAGCGCGGCGGAGAGACCATCGGCGATGGCAGCGGCCCGCTCGCCGGCGCCTCGCTCCCTTACGATGGGGTCCGCAGTCAGCGAGAACCGCGCGAGCCCGGTGCTGGCCGCCGCGATGACCGAGGCGTGAAGCGCCGGCGGCGTGTCGCCGAGCAGCCGCGCCACCGTGGCAGTGCGCAGGACGGCATTGTCCCGGTGCGCAACGCGCAGCGCCTCCATCCGCTCCCAGGCGAACAGCGCGACCGCGACGCCCTGCGCAAGGACAAGCGCGAGCAGCAGCAGCAGCGTGAGCTGCCCGGCGAGGCTTTTCGGTGCGAGCCTCATCCGCGCTCGACCTCGCCCGCGAAGCGGTAACCGCCGCCCCAGACGGTCACGACCAGCGCCGGGTTCTTCGGGTCGCGCTCGATCTTGCGCCGCAGCCGGCTCACCTGGTTGTCCACCGCGCGGTCGAAGGGCGCCGCGCTTCGCCCCCGGGTCAGGTCGAGCAGCTGGTCGCGAGAGAGCACCATGCCGGGGCGCTCCAGCAGCGCCGCCAGCAGCCGGAACTCGCCCGAGGACAGCGGCGTCACCACCCCCTCGGCGTCCACCAGCTCGCGCTTCCCGGTATCCAGCGACCAGCGGTCGAACCGGTATGTCCCGGCCGGCAGCGGCTCCCGGTCGGGCGGCAGGCTCTGCGCGCGCCGGATCACCGCCCTGATGCGGGCCAGCAGCTCGCGCGGGTTGAACGGCTTGGCGACATAGTCGTCGGCCCCGACCTCCAGGCCGACGATCCGGTCCGTCTCCTCGCCCATGGCGGTCAGCAGGATGACCGGGATGCGCGTGGTCTCGCGCAAGCTGCGGCAGAGCGCGAGGCCGTCCTCGCCCGGCATCATGATGTCGAGCACCACGAGGTCGACGGCCGCGGCCTTGAGCGCCCGGCGGGCCGCCGCCGCGCTCTCCGCCGCCGTCGCCCGCAGCCCGTGGCGTTCCAGGTAGCGCGCCAGCGGCTCGCGGATCTCGCGGTGGTCGTCGACCACCAGAATGTGCGGAGAGGCTTCCATGGGCCGGAGATTACGCGCCTTCCCGGACGCCGCACGAAGAGTTTGCAGCAAGCTGTGTCAAGCCCCACATACTTCGACCCTGCCGCCCGTTCGGTCGGGCGCCCCTCATTCCGCCTGCCGGTCGGAACGGGGAGGGCCGCCATAGTCGCGGTCGAAATCCCGATAGACCGTATGCACATGATCCACGGGATTGCCGGCGTCGGCGCCGCCCCGCGCGTCGTTGGCATACTCGATGACGATCGACGGCCCCTGGATGGACCAGGAAACGTCGCTCCCGGCCGCCAGAGGGCCGCTCCACGCGAACCGGGTTTCGCCCAGCCCGTCGAGAAACCGCTCCCTCTGCGCCCGCGCATGGGCCGACGGCATGAGATCGAACCACTGCGAGGCGAGCGCGAGCAGCGTCTCCTGCTGCGCCCCGTTCAGCAACCTTCCGGGAATGCCGACAGGCTCGGGGACGACGCCGTCCCGGCCGGGTCCGATCCGGAGCGCGCCGCGCCTCTCGCCGACCACCGCCAGAGCGCGCTGCGCCGGCGTCAGGCTGGCGGCCAGCTCGTGCGCGAGATCCGTCTCCGCCGCCAGCGGCCGAAGTTCCCTGCCCGCCACCGCGAACGCCTGCGGGTAGGTGCCGATGAAGCCGGGCGACAGGGAATATGCACCGCCGTCCAGCGTGATGTTGAGCGCGACGTGATGCCCGTCCAGCTGCACCGCCCAGCGCGATGCCGGCGAGGGATCGCCGAACACGGCAAGGCGGAAGGCCCCGATCCCCACCCCCTCGTTGGGCTCGCCGTCGATGGTGGCGCGCAGATCGTCCCCCAGCATGACGTCCCGCACCCTGGCGTAGCCCCTGGCGCTGAGCAGCGCTGCGAGAAGGTCCGAGAAGGCGCGAAGCCGGGCGTCGCCCAGATCGCGCAACGCAACGCCGCCGGCCTGCCCGCGCACCGGGGCGTTGGTCCACCGGCGTCTCTCGGGGCTCGCCAGGTCGTAGTGGGCGGCCCGCCTCTGCGCCGCGTCCAGCGACTCCAGGAACCGGACCGCCGCGCGCGCCATGGTTTCCGGCGAGCGGTCCGGCGGCACCGGACGATACGTCCCCAGAACCGCGCCGGCGCGGGATGCGTAGCCCGCGGCGGGCGCAGCAACGTCCCCGGCGCAGGCGCCGGTGGCGGCCAGTGCGGAGACCATGCAGAGAAATACCGATACCAACGACTGTCTCATCGCAACGTCCTCTCGCCCGCGCAGCCGAACGCCGCAGCCGCAGACAGCCCGGGAGCGCTTGCAGCCCGATCTCCGGTCCCGGTCATCGCGGCGCCCTCACCTCGCGGGTCTCGCGGTGGTCGTCCACCGCCAGAACATGCCGGGCGGCGTCCATGCACGGGAGATTACGCGCCTTCCCGGACGCTGCACGAAGACTTTGTAACAGGATGTGTCAGGAAACCGCTCCGACACGGCAAGCGACAATTGCACCGCTTCGCCGGCAAGGTTCTGCGACAGCCGGCGCCCATATTCCGGTCATCCATCGACGCCCGATGGACGAACCGACAAGAGGACACCACCGATGAAGACGAAGACGAAGACGCTGACCGCCATCGCGATCGCCGCCGCCCTCGGCGGGACCGCGCTCGCCGGGGTCACTTACGCCGGCCACCGCGGCGACGGCATGGGCTTTCTCGAAAAGGGGCAGCTCGCAGTCTCGGCGATGGAGATGTTCGACGCCATCGACGGCGACGGCGACGGCAAGCTCACCCAGGCCGAAATCGACAAGGCGCGCAATGACCGCCATGCGGCGCACGACGCCAACAATGACGGCAAGCTCAGCCTCGAGGAGTTCGCCGGGCTCTGGCAGGAGACCACCCGCCCGCTCACCGTGCGCGCCTTCCAGGTGCTCGATACCGACGGCGACGCGATCGTCACCCGCGCCGAATACGACCGCCCGCTCGCCGGCATCGTCGAACGGCTGGACCGCGACGCTGACGGCGGCCTCTCGATGCGGGACGGCTGGCACGACGACGACGACCGGGACGACGACTAGCACCGTCCCGTCGGCATCCCGGCCGGGGTCCGCTTCGCGCGGGCCCGCGGCCGGGATGTCCCGGCGCCCCGCGCTGTCCGGCGGGAAGCGAAACGGCAGGAGGCGGCGCACCGACAGCCGAACCGGATCCCCATTGTCGCCCATCGCGGATGCGAGCCGCCGGGCCTTGCAAATCTGCCGCCCGACGCCGACATGCACCGGGAAACTCCCGGAGAATCCGGCCCCAAAGGAAAGAACCACGCCGATGACCGATGAGAAGTACCACCTGGCCGCGCGCCTGATTCACTGGATCATGGCCGTGGGCTTCGTCTTCATGTGGGGCTGCGGCTACGCGATGACCACGCTGGTCGCGGAAGATTCCCCGCTGGAGGAGTTCCTGTTCGACCTCCACATCTCGGTCGGGGTGACGCTGCTCGCGCTGCTCGTGCTGCGCATCGCGATCCGCCTGGTCCACCGTCCGCCGCCGCTGCCCGACTCCATCCGGGGACTGGAGCGCACGGCCGCGCATCTCGGCCATGCCGCGCTCTACGCGCTGCCCGCCATGGTGATCGCCGCCGGCTGGGCGGAGACCAATTTCGGCGGCCACACCGTGCAATGGTTCGGGGTCGGGTTGCCCAGGGTCTTCCCCGAGACCGGGGAGGCGCTCCAGGATCTGTCCGCCGAGGTGCACATGTGGCTCGCCTACGGCATGCTGGCGGGCGCCGCCGGCCCTGTCGCGGCGGGCTTCCAGCACCGCCGGGTCGCCGGCCACGACGTCATCCGCCGCATGACCTTCGGCGGCGGGTAGGGGATCGCGGTCCGCGCGAACGCCCCCACGGCCGTTCACCTGCCGTCCACAGGAGCAAACGCATGACAATACCCACGCACACGAAGCAAGCCATCCGCGCGGCGATGGACCGCCTGATCGACCGCGCAACCCGTTTCGACGTCGATGCCCTGGAGACCATCTACCACAGGGATTTTCACACGACGCTGGTCATGCCCGACGGCGAGGTCACGACCTTCGACAAGCGGGGTTTCATCGCGCATTTCCGCAGTCAGGCGGAAGCGGGCGCGACGCGGCTCAATCCGTGGGCGGACTGGCATGACTTCCACGTTCTCGGCGATAGCGCGGTGTGCGTCCTGACCCGAATGCACAGCGGGATGAACGGAGAGGAGATGACGCTGCTCTGCAACATCGAGTGGCGGTTTGAGGACAGCCGCTGGCAGGTGCTACGCGAGCAGATCTTCCTTCGCCCGCCGGACTCGTGAGGCGGAGCGGGCCGGACCGAATCCGGCGCCCGTTCCCTAGTGCCGGAAGGATGCATATCCCGATGCCCGTCGGCATCCATCCTGCCTGGCCGAGGCCCCGGGCGCCCGGGGAGAAGATCGCGCTCTCACACGGGAACGCCCGGAGGCTGGTCGGGATCCCGCCGGCTTGAGAACGGGTCCGCGCATCTTCGAGGCTGGACCGATCGAACGGCCCGCCGTACCGTTCGATCATCGCGCGGCGCTCCTCGTGCGCGGGATCGAGGAATCGCCTCCAGAAAAGCCCTCGAAGCCGTCCGCTCCACCGACCTTTTTCGACCGCACGTCCGTCGCTGCCGCACATATGCCCTCATTTCGTCAGAATCGCGGTCCGACGCTGTGAGGGGGCGCGCAACTCCGCGGAATTCCTTGACTCTTCGATTTGCCCGGCAGAACACGCGAGGCATCTGTCATCGTACCGAAAACGGATTGAATCAATCTCCGGACCACGTCAGGCCTTCCTCCAGTCGGTCGGCGGCGGGGCCAAGCTGATGAATCGCGATGTAGATGACGAAGTTCTGCATGCCGAAAAGGGATAGCAAGCCCACGGGCTTCGGCGTCCGGGTTCAGCCCTCCGGGCTGCGCTCTTACCTCGTCGACGACCGCGGACGGACGGCGCCCAACCGCCGGCTGTGATCGGGCACTAGGGCCCGATCACAGCCGACCATGCTCGCCGCCGCGCCCAGGAAACCCTCGACCGCGTAGCCCTTGGCGAGGTTCCCCTCGCCGAGCGCGCCCGCAGCCGTTCCACTCCCATCCCGCGCTAGGCCTTCTATCACTATCTCGTCCCCGGCCCCCGGCGCAGGGAGAGCACCATCGCCAACTACCGCCGCGCCCTGGACAAAAACCTCGACGACTGTGTCGACCGCACCCTTGATGACATCGACCGGTGCGTCGAGCAGTACTTCCACCAGCTCACCCAACAGCCCGAGTGAGTGCAGGCCAACATCGCGGTCAAGCTGTTCGCCGCCATCTACCGCCGCCCGCGCCTCCAATTCGAGTATCTGCGCGATCCCGCTAAGCTGTGGCGTGCCCCCGGCGGGCGGCTGCACCGCCCACGCGACCGTCGTACCCAGCACCCGTCCGACGTACTGCCGCACCGGTTCCGGGGCATCGAGACCGTGCGCGACCCACAACTACCGCTTGCAGACATGCTTGATGTAAAGAAATATACCTTGAGTCATTCGTTGATTTCCTAGAACTTCTTCACCTTCGGAATGGCTATCCCGGGCTAACCCATCTTGGTGCAACCAAACCTACCCATCAACGAATGTGCAAGGCGAGCCAATGAGATCTCCTACATCAACGCACGAACACACCATAAATACCTCACTTGGAGAAGTTCTTACCGAGTTGGGTCGAGGTTGGAGAATTCGCTCCGAGCACATTGGAAGGATTTTTGAAGAGGGCGGCCGACCAGATATCCTAGTAGAGAAATCCGGCGGTTGGCCGATTGTCATTGAGGCTGAAGTCGACAACCATAGACAAGCAGAACTGGAAGCCAAATCGCGCCTAGGCAACCGACTGGTTTCCACCGCCGACGCTATTCATGCGGTAATTGCTCTGGTTTATCCCACCGCACTGCGTCAGTTTCAGGGCGCAGCACTGCGATCTGAGCTTCGGACTACCAGTCTTGAGTACGCTTTGTTTCGCTCAGAAGCTGATGGTTCTTCGTCCAGATTTCCCGAAACCGGCTGGATCTCCGGAAATGTCTCAGACTTAGCATTATTGTTGCACCGTTCCAGCATTCCAGCATGGCAAGTTGAAGCTCTGGCCGACGCGCTTGAACGTGGCGTAATTCGAGCAGAGGGAACCTTAACTGCCACCCATCCACAGCCTTCTGCGCTTGGAACAAGTATAGCCGACCTCCTTGGTCAATCAGACGACAAAGGAGGACAAACACGTCGTATGGCCATGACCGTCGTTGTCGACGCCCTCGTATTCCACGCCGCATTGTCCGAAGCCGAGTTACAGTTACCCACCACGCCTCATCGAACAGTGCATTCGCCGTTAGCCCTTCGCGCTTCAGGTTCTTTTCTACCAACTCAACTATCCGACGAGTGGAATCTGATCTTAGATGTAAACTATTGGCCCATTTTTCATACTGCTGGGCAAATCATTCGACTCCTGCCGCCTCAGCTTTGCGCAAACATTCTGAATATCCTTTGGGACACTGCAGAAGAGCTGATTGTTGGAGGGGTTACTAGATCCCACGACTTAACAGGTGTCATTTTTCAACGTTTGATCGCGGACAGGAAGTTTCTGGCAACCTACTATACCAGTCCGTCAGGTGCTGCTCTTCTCGCTGGCTTGGCAATTCCATCACACTCACCTATTGCGGGGGCAGCCTGGGATGATGCAAGCGCCCTTGCAGCGGTACGCATTGGAGATTTTGCTTGCGGGACCGGCACCCTACTCTCCACAGCATACCAACGACTAGGGCTCTTGCATGAGCTACATGGTGGTGATCCCAGGAGTCTGCACCCTCAGATGATGGAACAAGGCCTTGTCGGCTTAGATGTCCTGGCTGTCGCCGTCCATCTTACTGCCGCGATGCTGGCGGGATCGCAGCCAGACACGCCATTTGAGGGAGAGTGCCTGCTCACCATGCCATATGGTTCCTATAAATGGGGTACATCCATAGGGTCACTAGACCTCCTGGAAGCTCAACCATCGTTTGACATTTTGCAGGCCGCTGCCGAGACCGCGGGCGGACGCGGTGCCAGAGAGGTTCGAGACTTGGTCCAGCAAGTTGGGCACGAGCAGTTCGGACTCGTCATCATGAACCCGCCGTTCACCCGGCATGGAGCTCGTGAGGGCGACCGAACGCAGGTGCACAATCCAGCATTCGCCGCCTTTGGTGCCGATGAGGAAGAACAAGACCGACTGTCCAAACGGTTGCGTTCGCTGCGGATTGGCAGTTACGCCCACGGGCACGCGGGCTTGGCATCTTACTTTGTTGACCTTGCCCACAGAAAGACTGCGCCCTCCGGTACCCTAGCTCTAGTGTTGCCCCTGAGCTCAATGAGTGGTGCATCATGGGAGGGGATTCGGTCTCTGTGGAGACAAGAATACACTTCTTCAGTCATAGTAACTATTGCGGAGGAGGGTTCTCACACTAGATCGTTCTCTGCTGATACTGGAATCGCCGAATGCCTCTTTATTGGACGCAAGCAGCGACCAACGCAAGGCGTCGCCCGCGCCACGTTCGCTGTGTTGAACAGTCAACCCAGTGACTCGTTAGAAGGAGAGCAATTGGCGAACGCCATTTGGAACCTAATTGAATCGGGGAATGTTCGTCGGCTCGAGGACGGACCATTCGGAGGGATCCGACTCCTCTTGGGAAGTACTTCACACGGCGAAGTTCTAAATTGTCCCCTTCCAACAGAAGGGGCCTGGCAAATGGTAGGGGTGCATGACTTTACTCTCGGACAAACTGCGCACCAATTGACCAATGGTCGTATTTGGGTCGAAGGAATGCCTGAAGACGCAATAGCTGTCATTCCTGTCACGACTATAGGAAATGTAGTTCAGCGAATTGGGCCCCATGACCTCGACATAACCGGCGCGCAAATAAAGTCTGATGGCTTGCCCCAAGGGCCGTTTGAATGCGTGCCCGGTGTACCAGCGGGTGCGGCATATCCGACCCTCTGGAATCATGACAGGCGTCGAGAGAGGCAGCTCTTGGTGGAACCGGATTCACATTGTAGGCTTCGGGAAGTAGGCGGAGCCATCCCCCCTCAGCTGATTACAAGGGCCGAAGCAAGATGGGATACCGCGTCATGCACACACTACAACCGTGATTTTCAGTTCAACTCGCAGTCTCTAATTGTCGCTACCACCGCACAACCAACTATTGGGGGTAGAGCTTGGCCAACCGTATGTTTCGATGATCCATCTCACGGTTTCAGCTTTGCAGTATGGTGCAACTCGACTCTCGGCTTGCTCTGCCACTGGTGGATGTCCAACAAGTCCCAAGCAGGTCGGGGCACATCGACACCAACGAGTATTCCAACATTCGCCACCATTGACCTGAGACAGTTGACCGTGAAACAGCATGAAGTAGCTAGGGAGATATTTCACGAGCTGACGGAAGAACGTTTTCTTCCATTTGATCAGCTAGATGAAGATCCCGCTCGCGCTAAGCTCGACCGAAGGTTAATTGAAGATGTTTTAGAATTGGATCCCTATATTTGCGCCCCTGGTGGCCCTATGGAGCGCCTTCGGTCAAAGCTAGCAGCTGAACCTCAAATTCATTCGGATAAGAAGACGCGTGTGTTGTTCACGGACGCCGGGGAGCGTACGGTGCCTAGGTAACTCTGATCCGCTTCTGTTTGCCTGGTTCATTCATAGGGTTGCTCGACCTCCCTGCGATGGAACCAAGAGAATTTCGGGCCATGACACTGGGCGGCACATGTCCGGAACGTGATCGGACACATGATCGTCAAACGACACCTTCAGTCGTTCTATCAAATTCATGATCTGCGAACACTCAGGTGTGATACCAGTGTCCGTCTTTGTTGTCTGGGAGTTGAGCACCGTAAGAAGTTCCCAATCGTTAAGGACCATTATGTCACCCCCTTTTTCGGTCACGCCGTAGATCAAACTGTCGACCAGCGCTCCTGTTCCCGTTACCTCGTCCTCCACCTTTACGATCAGTATCGGGGTTTCGAGGCCGTCGATACAAGCCAAATTGACAGGAAGCTCTTGAGCTTCTTTGAGCGCAACATCGAAGGCTGTGTGACCGACTCCAAGAACGCGGGATGTTGCATTTGTTCCACGCAGGCCGCGATCAAATACCAATCCTCGATACTTGTCCCGGATCGCGTAGCTGCGGGATCGCCATGCATCAGGAGTTCTGATTTCCATCCCATCTTCGCGCCGGAATATGCGGCGACTATGGCGCGCTACGGCACGCGAGAAAAAGCTTTCTAGGTCAGGAAGATCGACTTTCGGCATATCCTTGCCGACTTGCTGGAAATCAAACCGCGAGACGCTGCCTAGCAGCTCGCGTACAGTATCCACTACATCGCGCCCGCCGAGTGTTGCGGTAGACTCGTCGAACCAAGCAGCAAGACGGTCGCTGGCGAGACCTTGCGCACCGGAGAAGAGTTCATTGAAGAGCGTATTCCCAGCCAGGCCAACGACCAACTGTGAAATGTCTTCCTGCTCGTCCATTACAGATGAGAAGGTGTCTTGGATTCGCGCGAGCTTCTCATTTAGCAGATCCCAGATACGTGCCTCTACAGTCTCTGGATTGCGAAGAATGTAGACTTGAACAGCGCGTGTCTGTCCGTATCGGGACAGGCGACCTACACGTTGGTGTAGGCGCATCGGGTTCCACGGCATGTCCACATGGACCAGCACCGCACATCGTTCCTGAAGGTCAATGCCTTCGCCGCCCGCTTCTGTGGATACCAGGAAGCGGACCAGACCCTCGTTGAAGCCGGCAGCCGCACTCTCCCGTGGTCGAGCAACCGTTATCGCATTGCCCGAGAGTTGCTCCACAGCGTCGAGACGCTCGTCCCCATTGATGAAAGTCGAGCAGTCAAAGCCGAATCGGCGGTGCAGTGCATTCACGACCAGGGCTTGAGTTGCCTTGTACTCTGTGAAGAGCAGTACCGGTTCATCCTCGTCGAACTCCGCGCTAATCATGTCCAGCAGGCGCTCAATCTTGGTTTCACGGAGCACGAGTTGACTGAGCTCTATAAGTTCGTCGAGTCGATCTATCTCATCCTGCATGAGCATGATCGCCGCTGACCCGGGCAGCGCTTCTTCTGCTTCAGCTAGGTCGTCGAGGGTTCCCTCCTCATCTTCATCAAGCGAGACTGCCGCAATGGCGTCCGACAGATCCATTGTCTCGGCGAGTAAGGATCTCCGCTTGCGGATTGCATTCCGAATCGCCGCGATAGAACTGGCGGCGAGCTTTTGGAGCGTTGTCAGCACCAGCATCCGCGCCGTCTGAGCGCGACCGTCCAAGGTCGCTGCATACGCACGACCGTCCAATATGAACTCGCTCAGGGTCTTGTAGAAGCAATCTTCTTCCTGGCTGTACGCATATTCACGGCTGAATACATTCACTGGCTGGAACAATCGTTCGCCCTTAAGGTCAGTAACTGTAGCCTTGTTGTTCCGGATCATGGCGTCCGGCAGCCGGGCTAGTTGTTCATGCTTCTCACCCTCGGCGTCAAACAGGTCAGGGCGAAGCAGTTGCATAAGGCCGAAGAAGCCGAAGTCCTTTCCGCGATGCGGAGTTCCGGTAAAGAACAGCAGAGAATTGACCTTGTTTCTGACTTGGAGTGCTGAGACCAGGCTATAGGCTAGGGTTTCTCCGGCCCTCTCATCCATACCGAGATGATGAGCCTCGTCGACGACCACCAAATCCCAGGGATCAGCATCCAGGAGCCTTTGTCTGGCGCCGCGGCGATCTCCTCTTAGGGTGTGAAATGACGCGACGACCATGGAAGCCGTCGCCCAAAAATCGCCTCTCTCCGTATCAGCTTCAGTTACGTAGCGTTGAAGGCGGATATCGAACATATCCTTCAGCCGGAACTGCCACTGCGGGACTAGTTTCGCAGGCGCGAGGATGAGCAGCCTGCGAACCCGCCCCGACGCAATAAGGGGCATGAGTACCAAGCCGCACTCGATTGTCTTTCCAAGCCCCACGTCGTCTGCGACGAGCCATCGGAACGGCCATTCCCGATTGACCTTGCGGCAAACCCAAAGCTGATGAGGTAGTATTTGCACCCGTGACCGCGAGAAGACGCCCCACTGATCGTTGATCGAGGCGATGCATAGGGCTTGGGCACGAAGGACGGCATCAGAAGGTTCACCGAACATTCCTTCATCGATCGCCACGGCAAGGGAGGCAGATTCGCGGAGTTCGTCAGCGAGGACCTGTTGCAAACCGCTGCCAAATCGAACCACCATCGTTGCGCCCATGTAGGCGACCACGCGTCCGGCGCCGTGGCGCGGATGTGTCACCAGGGTTCCGACGTCGAACGTCCGGGAGGCAGCCGCCATCGGTCAATCCACCCAGTCAGCCATTCCGTCAGAAGCCTCGGCCTCTGCCGGTTCGAATGCCTCGAGACTGTAACCTGCCTCTGCCAGGAATCGTTCCAGATCGGCCCGATGCGCTCGGCGTCTGATCTCGTGCAAAGGTAGGTCGAAATCGCCAGTGAAACGAGCTCTGTCTACTCCGATACTCTCGACGACAAATTCATGAATCGCGGGACTCTCATCAGCGTTGGCGACCATTCCGACGTCGCCGCCAATCCAGGTCAACAACTCCCGAACGCGTCCAGTCGATGCCCAGCAATACGGCACCACAAAATTTTCGTCGTCCGTCGCATAGAATCCGTACCGCAGCAATTCACGGATGATCCAATTGATTCCAATTCCGAGAGAGCGGGCAATTGGTGCAGCATCGATACCGAGACGCTGGAGCGCCGGCGAATAGCTCGGCCGAAGTACGTCATTCAACGAGATAACCTCGTGTTCCTCGATAATTCGGGGCAAATTCCGAACGATCTCGATGTACTGGTCCAGCCATCGGACGACCGAATACAGATCGACGAAGAAGCGCCTCCAAAGCAGAAACTCTTGATCGAGGTGCTCGGCGGAACTCCAGTGTTGTAGGCGTTCGACCCACGATGCCACATCCTCGGGCGGATCGGAGAGCGCGAGCGTCGCCCACCATCCGTCGCGCAACGCACCTTCGATATAGCTCCGATGCTGGCCTTCCTGCGTTCGCCCGATGGATTGGAAACACCCGAGAGCAAACATAGTAAACCAATCTGTACGGTCATCAGAACCGATCAGGCGTTCTGGCGAGAACTGCGCCGGATAGATCCGATCGGCGTAGCTCGCGCGCAGGATGGTCCTGTTTGTCGACCACCAAGTGTGAATGGCGTCCAGCACTGTTTCGGAATCGGCATGAACCCCATTCCCGCGACCAGGTTCTGCCGAGAAGTCAAAGAGATAGTGTCCGCCGAGCTCGAATAGGAGACGCTTGCGATCTTCGTCCGTCCAATCGGCAAGCAGCGGATCCTCAATAAGCGCCTCGACCGGCCGAACCACCCAAGGCGGTAGGTTACCTCGCATGGCCTCAGCCAATGCCCTTCCCTGGGTTCCCTCAATGACGTATCGAAAGACAGCACGCCGCCGCTCGGGATCATCCGCCTCATTGGCCCATTCGAGTAAGAGCGCAGCGCCTGGACCATAACCGGACTGGGTTCGTGCCACCCTGAAGAATTCGAGAGCAGCACCTGTGTATTCATCGCTCAAGAGCGCGCTGTCGGGAGCGAAACGGCTCATCCTCCTTTCGTCCTCGCCGCCTCCGGCGGCCGAGCTGAGATCCCGGACGGGCCGCCACGCTCCGTCATTGGCCGAAAAGAGAGCTTGCGCAGCAACCCTGAGCAGTTGCCGGCGCTCCTGGTGCAGAGGCTCCCTTTCAATTGCTTCCGCAGAAAGCAGTCGGCCCAGCCTTTCCGAAAGGGTCGGCTCGACCCGGCGAGTGCTATCCATCTCACCGTCGAGCAACTCAGCGAGAGTGAGACCCCGAATATCTTGGAAACCAAGCTTTCGGAGCGACACTGCAACTTCGGGCGCAACAATCCTCCCCGAATAGTCGCCCGAAATCCGCCAGCTCTGCACCTCGCTCCGGACGGAGTCGTCTGCCATCGCACCAGCAGTAAGGAAACGGACATCAGACGCTCGAACAGGCGCGTCAAGCGGTTTCGATAATCGCGTGGGTACCACCGGGCGTTCTGCCGCGAGCCGCCCGATCCCTTTGCCCTCTGAGTGCAGCTGAAAGATCAAATCATCGTCAAGGTCAGCCTCGAAAAGATCAAAGAGGAGAGACCAGAATACCGATCGGGCGGTCTCTGCAGTCGAATCGAGGTAAAGAGCCTCGGCAAAGCCAGGCCAATCGGAAAGGGACCGATCGTGCAGGGCTAGCAGCCGTTCTCCCAGAACGCCTCCGAGCCGCGCAAATATGCTCTGGCGATCCGCGCCGGTCCCGGCCAGACGCCCCCTGCCTGGATCCACAGCAAACGGTCCGTTGAGCAGCCATCCGCAGGGAATATTTTCCTCCAGCGGCGCAAGGTTCCAGAGACAGGGCAACTCAGGTGCTAGAGCCGCAGGTCCATCAGCCTTGATCGCAACGAATAGCTCGAATCCCTCTTCAAGATCCAAGCGAAGGGCTCGCCTCGGGTCTCCGCCGAGAATGGAAACCATGCCGATCGCGGTTTCGCCGAGAAAATCTGTATTCACGCATTCGATGATGACCGGATCACCGTCGTCAAGCTCGATCCGCCCAATGGTGCGCGCGCAGACGGGGAGCCACGGCAGGGCGGCACGAAAGGCATCAACAGCCTTCCTCCCCTCAGCGTAAGTCTCCTCCGAGAAGGGAACATCAATCACCGTCGCCTTTTGGCCCTTACTTGACCTGTGCTGTTCGGACAGGTCCAACCCGCTTGGCCATGACCTTGGCAGAAATCCGCCGACGGTACGCAGCGCTATGAAACCGCTGGCGATACCGACGCCATCCGAGAGTGCGTGCACGCTCTTGAACCCCAGACCGAATTTTCCGGTTAAGTCGTCTCCGGTGCGTTTATCCGAGAAATTCATAAGCAACATATTGAGGAGGTCCCGGCCGTGACCTCGTCTACGACCCTCCTCGGGGTTGCGCCCCAGATGGTTCACGCGACGGCCCCAATGGATCGTCTGAAAGCCGCCCGGACCATTCGTCGCCACTTCGACTCTAAAGCAGAAATTCTTGACGGATGCTTCCTGTTGTCGGTAGGCGTCGTCCGCATTTTGGAAGAGTTCGAACAATACACGCCCCGCCGAATAACCATATTCCCCGATTCTGGAACGCACAGCGATAAGCAATTCCCGGGCAGCATCCGGATCGGATACGGCCTGCCAAAGTTCCGATTTGAGGGCGTCCCTCTTCTCAATCGGAGCTGATAGGCGATGGAGGTGGCTGTCCTTGCGCTGGAATTCGCGCAGCGCTTCCTGTGCCCGAAACGTGGTCGGAAGCTTCAACTCTGATAGAATTGCAGGCAACTGATCGCGCAAAAGATGTTTTGTTTCTTCCAGCGTCGTCTGGTCGACCGTTTCCGCTATTTCCAGAACCCCTTCCAAAGCCACCTGTTGGTCGCTCATCCGCAATCCCAAACAGTCCGCAGCAATTTTCTCGATCAATTGCCGGAACGCACTGACCGCTTCATGCTGGGTCCAATTCTCCACATCAACTGTCCGAAGAGGAAGCGTTATCAAATCGCGGATACGGTTCTCTGCATCCCGAATTCCCTGCCGCGTCTTGTGAAGATTTCCTATGAGGATGCTGCCGTTAGAGCCGCCCAAGGGAGCATCGAACAGATCGCCGGACAGCGCCTCAGCCTTGACAGTGTCTCCGAGCACAATCTCTATGGCGTACCGACGCTGGTCGACCTCGTCCGGTAACGAATTCGGGTAGAGCACTTGCCGCGGGAATCGCTTGTCAAGGTCGGCCCACAGAGTCTCGATGTCGGCTGTTGTTTCCGCCGACCATTCTTCTGCCAAGGTTCGAATGGAATGATTTCGGCCGAGAAGACCCAAAAACACGACGATCAGGTCCGGTGGCACGCGATTACGCCACGGCTCCAGGAAGGACCGGAGCTTCACTGCTGCGCGTTCTTCGAGCTGTGCCAAGTCAACAGTACGGACGTCTCCTCTGTCCGATGTCTCTACGCTGCGAATCGGGCCTCTCTCGACTCCGTCAACCGCTGGCCGAGAGTCCGAATCATTCTGCCGTAGAATCGATGCATGCTCAGCCGCAAGAAGATACGTGGACTCAATGCCATTGCCATCTTCGATGACCGCGCGACCGATGCGCCATCCTCCTCCCTTGGTGGGAACACGTGCATTAGCGAAGACGCGATTGCGTGTCTCCTTCGGCCACTGAGCAACAATTCGAAAGCCGCGCACATACAAGCGCCAGGATGCCTCTCCAACGCGTCCCTTGTCTTTTCCAAGCTCCGCCAGAGTATCGAGCACCTTAGCCGCGAGGTTCGCCTCTTCGGTGTCGAAGGTGGCGAAAGCTGTGACGAACGCGAGAGATTGGTCGGGATCGTCCTTTAAGGCTACAAGACCAGCCTTGGTAAGTTCCCACCCGGGCAAGCCTGGGTCACGACCCTCTACCGCCAGAAGCGCCATATCTCTAACCAGTTCGGGATCCACCGATCCCGGTCGCCCGACAATCCTTGCATCTTGGACCAGCCACCCAAGGACCTCAAAGGAGGAGCGCTGGTCTGGCAATATCCATTTGCACAGATGCTCGAATGCGGAATGTTGTCGAATGTCGACTGCCAGACCACCGATCGGTTCAAACGGGGGCGCTTCCCCGTCCTTCCGCAACAGCGTCCTCGCCGCCTCGTCCACGGCTCTGGGCAGGGCCAGAACGTCCTCAGGTGCGATCCGTCGGCCGTTCGCAACCAGCCAGCGTTTAGTGCTCAGGGTTCCGGAAGTATCCGGCGCTATATCGCTTCCGTCTGCGGAAAGTCGGTCAAGCGCATCGAGGACTTCCTTTCTAAAGTGATGCGGCTCCCGTAACGAAACTACGGCTTCGATTTGGTCTGCCGGTGTCCACGGCTTGAGGATTTTCTCTTGGCGGCGGCGCAGTTCGGGGGCTGCGTGAAGCGAAATCGTGAGAACACTCTCCCGTAGCGACTGAGGCACCGCAAAGTCCCTCTCAACGAAAGCGCTCTCCGCTCCACCCACGGTTCCATCGGAGCGCCCGTGTATGGGCAATCGTCGCAACAGATCGTCCGAGAAGGCTGACCTGAGAAACGCCTCACATTCTGTCGCAGTCGGCTCAAGTGATCCGATCAAATTCACATGCTCTTCCAGTAGAGCCTCGATCGAAGCGGTATCGAGCTCCCTTATATCGAGAAAGTCACGCAGCCTCGATGTTAGTTCGCTCGTTACGCTCGACGGAACGAGGAATACCCGCCTGCTATGTGTAAAGATTCCAGTGACAATCCGTTCAATTCCGCTCGCTTCTCTGCCCATAACCCTCAGGCCGACGCTAGTAGTCCCGGCTTCTGCAACACCAGCGCACAATCGCCGTAGGGCGGCGCGATCATCGTCGATGCTTGGCTGGAGCGCCGCGACTAGGGACGCACGCGCTTGTTTCGGTCCGAACTTTGAGGCCTCTTTTACGAGATGAAAGATGGCAGGCTTTCCGGCGTTGCGGAGTGGAATTAGTGATCGATCGCCGTATCGAAGGAACTCGCCGGTCCTTTGCTCGACGATCAGGGGACAAGCATCGGGCAAGGCAGCAACGACGAGCGGCAGGAGTCTGTTGGCGTCCGGCGAGGACGCGAACAAGAGGCCAGCCTGGGAGCGTTTGATGAGCAATTCGAGCGAAATGGAAATCCACCTTTCCGCCCGGACATCCCGCACTCTAAGCACCTTGATTGACGCTAGTTCCGAGGATGCGGCGAGTTCTGACAGCCCGTGTGTCGCCCCGGTCAAGCATGCAAGAGCCGCTATGGCCGCTTGGTCAGCCTGAGCGCCCTCCAGATGCGGCTCGAGCGCTTCCAGCAACGGCTTGAGATCCGCGGGCGAAAGACGTGCAGGCGCATATGCGGTATCGCCAAGCCAACCGGCGCGTATCGGGAGAATTGATGTCTGCGCTGCCGCAAGACTCCTGAGTACGCTCCGATGCTCGACAGCGGCTGGCAACGGAAACAGTATCCGCCCCGAGACGAATGACAGGATTTTGCCTAGCTGACTTGATGGCGCCATCGGAGCCGACTGCTCCAGTGCGTTGCGCAATCCAGCTACAAGGCTCGGGCCAATCGCTTTCCGGAATGCCTCATTCGGGTCGACCAACCCAAGGAATTCCGCCAGAAGGGGTGCTAGTGCTCCCGCCTGGAAAGCACGGGAAGAAAGGCCGATGAACAGAGCTTCCAGATCGTCGGAGACCCAGTGCATCGGTTCGTCTGCCAGGCAAGCTTCCTTGTCGACGCACAGAACCGCCGCATTTGCCCTGGCCCATGCGTGAATGCCAGGAAAGAGTTCGACTATTCTCCTAGGCGCTCTCGCCACTCCCCATGGCAACGGACGCAATGATGCCTCAGAAGACGGCGTGTACCATGTAATCTGATCGCTTGCTTCGAGCGCCCGGACCAGTGCGTGCGTCCCGCAGATCGCCCCCCGGTACTTCTCAAATACTCGGTCCCTCGCGATACCCCGCACCATTCCCTCGAGTTCCTCAGATGTGAGGATCCTGGAATCGAAGGCATCTCGAAGGACCGCCGGTACAAGCGGCAAAACGGCCGTGTCGCGAATTTCGGCATTCCAGGACTGACGTAGTTCGGCGGCATCGCCGGGATCGTCATCCACTTGGTCTGCGTCCAGCCCCTCAATCCGGCGACGACCGCTATCAAGGAAGAAATATCCATGCAGCAAAAGGCGGACCTGGCCGGTCACTTCGCTATCGAGCGGGATCTCGATGTCGTACGTATCCGAAATGGGCAGAAAAGCCGCCCAAGACATGCGCAATGTCCCGGGTGCCTTCCCGGTTGTGCGGAGCAGACTGACTGCCCCATGAGGCTGCCCCTTTTCCGGCCTTGGATAGGGGTGAAGCACGCTCACAGTTTTTGGCCAGAAGGTAGAGGCCTGCAACCGAGCGGCACGACCGTCAGACAGAGTCGTCTCTCGGCCTACGTACTTTCTCTCGGTCTGGTTAGATTGGACCGAAATTGCGCCCCTGAATGTTCGCGACCCATCCTGCCAATCCGACGGCCCAATAAGTCGCCCGGAATCCCGTTTCAGGCGAAGGGAACAGCGCGTTATGCCATCATTCCTGACGTCGACATGCTCCAAATGACGGAGAGCTGTAAGGATCAGTGCCAAGTCTTCGGTTCTGCTCAGCTCATCTATCGTATTTGACGGATCAGGAATGTTCGTCGAGAACCCCACGTCAGGTGCGGGATGCAACTCTGACCTTCGAAAAGGAAACCAGAGAAGTAGCCCTCGATCCACAAATTCGGGCGCTACAGCGCTTCGCAGAAGCTCCAGATCCGTGTCCGACAGACCTGCACCGACAGCCGGCTCCCAACTGTGGCTGATGTTGCCCGTCACTTGCACGTTGAGGAAAGGATTGACGACGCAGCTAAACGTCCCGCTCGTGTCGTACGCGAAGACCACAAATGCGTCACAGATGTGAAAGACAGCTTTCTGGCCTAGTCCGAACTTGCCGATCGCTGCATCGTCGGTTGTTTTGCCACTGTCTCCAAATGAGACAATTCCGACCTCGTCCTCGGCCCGGAAAATTCCATCGTTTGCCGCGAGCAGTCCTGGCCACCGCAACAAGGGATTTTCTGCTTTCTTCCAGCCCGAAAGCGTCTCGATGCTGAAGCGTCTGGCCCCGGCATCATCTGCATTCTGAAGAAGCTCCTTTAGAATAGGAAAACCGGTTTCGTAACGGTCATGTAAATTGTTGCGAATCTGATTGACGATCGAAATCGGAGGAACACGAAAATCCGGCAAAAGTTATCTCCGTACCCGCTGTTGTCTACCCCCTACCCAAAGCTCCGTCTGTCACCGCAATTCGGTCGTTTGATAAGCTTTGATGTCGGGTTGAGGCCGCCCATCCTCTGGCATTTTGTTTGCTTCAATCCCTAGTGCACTAGAGGTCTTAGTGTGGCCCTAGCTGAATCCTGAGATCGTCTTTCTGCTTATTTCGTAAGCTCGGCGACAGCGGCGGCTGAGGCCGCGCATCGACCCCTTATCTCTGCTTGGTTTGCCGCAGCATGGCGATCCTGCCTGAGCCCGCGCTGTCTTCGAAGGGAAATCGGCCGAATTCAACACGCCGCCCCTCCAGTCCCCGCTTGTCGTCGATCGCCCGTCATGCCTATCACGACCCGCCTGCGTTCACGGCATCCCGCAACGGCTTGCCGGCCTTGAAGGTCGCCACGGTCGAAGCGGCGATCTCCAGGCTCTCGCCGGTCCTCGGATTGCGTCCCGTGCGAGCGGGGCGGTTCCTGGTGCCGAAGGTCCCGAAGCCCAGGAAGCTGACCGCTTCCCCTCGCGCGAGGGAGGCGACGACACCCGAGAGCATGGCGTTGACCGCAGCCTCGGCGGCCGATCCGGTCATTCCGGCTTCTTCGGCTACATGCCGGACAAGGTCGGACTTGTTCATTCGAGCGTTCCCCCGCTCCTTTTGCATTTTCCGCCGATGGGCATCCGTTGGCCGTCAGTCTTCCCGGGGCTCGACGATCACGCGCCCCCGGCCCCGCCGAACGACATAGCCGCCCCGGCGGATCGAAAGCCTGCCTTCCTGGATCATGTCCCACAAGGCATTGGAGATGATTTCCGCATTTTGGTCCGTCTTCGGCGCTTCGACAGACTGCTCGAGCCATCTCGAAAATGCATCGTCGGCAATGGCAGGGCCGACGGACTTGCGCAGGGCATTCAGCTTTCGGAGTTGGCCTTTCGTAAGGGCGGCTTCGTCGATCATACGGACATCTCCATCGCCGGTTCGCGTTGAACGGGCCGTGCCATGGCGGGCACGGCGCAAGCTGTAGCATCCGCACGGCCCATCCCTCAATTCATTTGCCGCGCGATGGGCCCGGACCGTGATCGCAGCACCCGCGGCAGGCATCGGCCGCCCGGCCGGATGTGCGGACGCCTTCACCCTCTCCGGGGCGAAACTCCACGGTGGTCGCATGGCCGAGCCCGAGCTTGACCGCCGGCACCGTCCCGAATTCGCCAACTCACCGGTAGGGCGCGCCGGCCCCGCCGGTTCCGCACCCGTAAAGCGCCGCCGGAACCGTGCTGGCGCAACCGGTGTCGGTGAACACCGCCTTCCCCGGGCGGTCGAGACCGACGCCCCCGCCCGCGTAGTCGGCGCCCGCGACCGCGGCCGGCGAAGCGGGTCAGGCGGGGTGCCGGGACATAGGCCAGAGATGCCACGGCGCACGTCGAATCCGATCCCCGGCGGGCCTGCCTTGAGGCCCTCCAGAAACGCCGCCCACGCCGCGTTGCCCGGCGGCCGGGTGCGAGGCGGAGGGCGGTGTCTTCCAGTCGAAGCGGGAGGCCCGAGGGCGGTCTCCCGCGCCACCGCCTGGGGAGACCGATCCATGTGCGACCGCCTTTTCTCAAGGCCAGCCTGCGCTTCGGCTGCAGGATCGTCAGCGTCATGGCGACAGGCGGTCGCCCACCAAGCTGCGGACGATCACGCGCAGCCGATCCACGGCCTCGATCGCGCTGCGGACGTCCGGCGGCCTGTTCCAGGCCCTGCCGGCATCCAGCGCGATGTCCAGGAACAGCACGCCGGTGAAGAACTCGACCTAGACGGTCACCAGGCCAGCAGGCGTCACCGCGGCAGGATCGAACGCCGCGGCGCCGGCGAAGGTTTCCCACAGCGCCTCTTGCAGCGCGATCCAGATCGCGCCGGCGTCGCCGTTACACCGCGCCAGCGCCTGCGCAATCGTCTCGCAGAACTCGCCCTACCGGAACATCACGGGGCAGCACGTCCCGCCGCCGCGTTTTATGTTAATCCGTCAGGATTTGGGGCAGCTCTTGCCAGAGCGCGAAAAGCCACGCTTATTCAGCACGTTATGGCAGTGCGCCTACCGCCGGCCCATATGCGGTCTTTGTACCGGAAGCGGGCAAACTTCAACTACTGAGCACGACTGGCCCTTTATGACCTTTCCGTCGGAATTCGAAGGTTTGCCGGAGACCGACCTTTCCCACCTACAAACGGCTGACAGAAACTCTCCTCCTGCTCACCTCTCAGCGGTGAATCGCAAATCGCAAACTCAACTGGAAGGGGTGGGGTGCTCGCCGCGCCGACGGCGCGTCCGCGACCAGCGCATGAAGCGCGAGCGTCCGCGAGGCCGTCGAGCGCCTCGAGTTCCTCCGACACGACCACGGCACAGGCTGCGATCTAGTGGAACTGCCGGCAGCAGCCGCCCCGGCGGCACCTGTTGGCCAACACACTGGCGGGCGCGGTGAAGTCCCACTCGGCCGCCGTCTCGTTTTGAAGCTCGGGTGCCCAGTTAAGCGGTCTCTTGGTTTTCCCGGCACGTCGGCGCGCGTCTCTCGTCCTTGGCCGAGCATCTCAAATGGTCTTCGAAGCTGTTCATAGACGAACCCCAGGCGCCGGTGTTCGATCCGGGCCCCAACAGGACTAAGAACGACCGGTTGCGGGCGTTGGCCCGCGATGACCGCCATTGGGTTGGGTCCGACCCGCCGAGCGTGGTGTAATTCTATGCGGCCGCGCGCGTCGGCAAGCATGCCGAAATGTTCCTTGACGGCTTCGAGGGCATCCTTCAAGTCGACTGATATGCCCGTTACAACCGGCTGATCCCGCCGGGCCGCATCCAACCTCTAAATTCAATCCGTTCAAGGTCTTATACATAAGTTCTGGACGCCAATAAGAGATCCCGGCGCCACTCTAGGAAAGTTCCAACTTGGCGCCGACCGCCCATTTCTTCCGTATCCCGCCACCAACTTCTCCAAGTCTTCTTTGGTGGCATTGTTCAAGAACGGCCGTATCTTCTCAAAATTTCTTCGCGAGCGCGCTCTATCAAAGATTTCAAACGTCTTATTGTGTAGATCCAAAAAGACCAGCGTCTCGGGCCACCATCGGTTGAATTCCGAAAAATTAGCCAAATCAGCACGCAAAAGCAGTAGAAAATCAGTTTGCATGACTTTCCGAAAATCGGTTCCGGTGCTCGCTGTTCTTTCTTTTATCATATCTGCTACAAGAGACACTCGCCTTTGCGCAAGTTTCGCCTTTCTCCACTCTAGCGATTTCAAGTGCTGACGAAATTCCGTATAGTCGACGAGCGGGTCGCCACCAAAATCTGCTCTCCGTCTCAAATAATACTGGTTCTCAACCAATGTATTGAACAGGTCCGGTCGCTGCTCTTGCACAAAAACGGTTCCGCAATGCAGGAATAGTTCGTGAGCAAAGAATTTATAATTGTCGAATGCGATCTCCTTATAACTTACTAGGCCTTCTGGGGCTTCAAAATATTGCATCAGCCCTTCGAAAAATCCGTGTAAAAGCTCTAAGAAGCGATCATCATGAACGTATCGTGCGATTGCATTTACGACATCTAAGCACTCGTCACGATACGGAACAAATGACTCAAAGTTTTTCATAAATTCATCTGACAACGGATCCATGTTCACGCTAAATCGAAATTTCTCTAATTCTTCGGTGAACAACTCGAAATACTCTTTGGTTGCGGGATACGAGTGCTCTCTCCGTTCCACAATGGCATCATAAGCACGCCTCTTCGCAGCATTAGTGCTCAAAGATATGGCGCTTTCTTCATCAGTCAAATACAATGGTAACTTGCCCAGATCAGGCTTCTTGTGACTTGGCTTATTTTCAATCCAACGTAGCAGTCGTTCGAAACTTTCAGAATATTGCCCCCTATCAGAAAAATCAACATACACGCGCGAAGTATAGAACGCCGGCAAAAATGGCTTGCCCTCGTGGTTTCTTTCCGTTACCACTGCTACAAACTTGTTCTGGTCTTCTTCTTCGTAGAGTTCCTTGGAAATAATTTGCGCTTCCGTTCCCGCGCCACCCTTCCTGGAATCTGATTTTTCCGCATAATTCTTGTCGGCAACAATAATCACCTTCGTAATTTCCTCATCGGAAACCATTTTCTCCATAAAGGCGTTGGCTTCTTGCCCTTCCTTCAGATCCCACTTGTCCAAAATCGCATCCACACCGGATTCCCGAAGGCGGGTAGCCAAGTCGAGTACCCAGTCTTCATGCTCAACGCTTGACCAACTGTACGATATGAATGCTTTCGTGGCTTTCATTTGGAGACTTCCACCGCTAAGATCGTTGTTCTTGGTTTGAGCACTCTAACCTATTGGTATATTTCTATGAATGATCTGCTTACAATTCCGCCATGACAACAGTTTCGGCTGCGATTAGATAGTCGACGCAGCAAGTTTTGGCGGCCGGAAGCAAAAATTATAGCCCATGGAGCACATAATGCACGATAAATGTCAGACTGATGGGGGTAGCTAACACGGATATCATCATTCCATTGCTTGCGAGTTACAAACTGACCTAGTCGTTGTCCTCCGTTTCGCGTCTGCTTGTGTCGCACTGCTAATTTTCCCTCTTAGCTTGTATGCTGCATCGAGACGAGGATCGGCCAGGCTTTTCCCGAGAGCAGGTCAGGGTGCCGCGGTTCGGAGTCAGACGCGCCCAATTGATCTCTCACCTCATCGATCCGGTTCAGATAGCGAGCAGCTATGTCGTTTGGTCCACCGTCCCTTGTCATCGCCAGGAGCTTTCGCCTTACCTCATTAGCGGGCACCGGCCGTAAGTTGTAAGTTCCCTCCTCATCGTCGCTGAATACTCTTTCGCTCACCACGCGTTCCACGTGGCGCCAAGCCGCAAAGCTGTGCTTCTCGCGTATTTCAAGCTCGATTAGCCTCAGAAACCCGTCTTCGTCGGGATTTTCCGCGACTGCCTGAGCGAGAAGCATCCTGCCAAGCGCAGAAGGCGCGCTGTCCAATAGACCATAAACGTGAACTCGGAGTTCGGGGTGTGCCTCAATGAGACCCGCGAGACGGGTGCAGGTCTCATATCCCCCCATCCCGTCCTTGCCGTTGAAGGCTCCTTCTGCCGCTAAGTCAATCAGACGCTTCGCCGATGAGAGAGTGCCGCGTTGGACCACCGAGTCAAACCAAGGCCTGTGACCATGGAGCTCGGGAACGGCTTCTGCGAGTGCAAAAACCACCGCCTCGGCATCGTCGCCCGGCGCATGCGTCAGCGCGTCGAACAGTAGATCCAGGGCCCTCGCCTTACGATGTCGCTGGGGCACTGTCTGCACAATATCAACCGTCTCGGAAACGTTCGTCGTGAATGGCAGCAAGCTGAGCCAAGACGACAGCTCGTGCTCTTCGTCATCAGTCCAATATTGGGTCCTCGTCGTTTCGACGAAATCTCCGATACAACGCTTCACCAGCTCTATATCCATGACCTCGCCGGCCAGAGCGAGATTGGTCAAGACTATCCTGCGCTCCCGCGGTCCAGCTATAGCAATGAGTTTCTTGACAGTATCGTAACGTGCGCCGTGCGGAAGGGAGGTCGCCACGGTTGCAAGGCGCACACCTCGCCTCTTCTGAAACTCCGTTGCATCCGTGCTTGTCAACTGTTCGATCACTCCGAAGATTGCTTCGGCTTCTGTGCAGGTGCCACCGGGTGCTGCCTTGTGTGCCGCCTGTCTTTTCGCAAGGAGAGAGAAGGCTGACCGGCGAGGCCAGACCATGTCGTCAATCAGGTCATTGCGGGCACGCCAGTGGGTCGCGAGAACAACTGCCGCAGTATAACCGTACTCCTCGTCCAGCAGATATTTCTGTATCAGTGACGTAGATTCGGGACAACGAATCGCAGAAAAGGAATTTTGGTAGTGAAATGACCATAGTCGGCGCGACTCTTGCCTTGCTAGTCCTCGAGGATAATTATCAACGCGCGCTTTCTCTCGGAACTCCGCAAGTAAGCGTATCTCTTCATCAAACAATCGTTCAAGCACGGGCAACAGGTCGCGTGACGGGGCGTGACGTGCCAATGACGCAATCGCGGCCAACTGACTGCGGTCCGCATCACCAGTAGACAGGAGCCGGTCACCAAATTCCCGCACTAAATGGGCGATTTTGTCCTGCGCGGCAGCGTCAAACCCACGCTTGGTTGCCCAACTACGGTCGCCATACCGGTTGACCAAATTTGCGAAGAATTCCACCCGCTGATTGGTTGCCTGACCTGCTCGCTCTTGGACGGCCGCCAGGACGCGCCCCGGCTCAGCAAAGCAGATTCGGTCTTGAAGGGCGTTGTGGAGCTCCCGCGTTGCCTTCTCGTCCCCCTTGTCGACGTCACTGATTTGTTCATGAAGCTCGACAATGCGATCAATAATTCGCCCAATAGCGCGGGGGCCAAGGATCGAAATAGCTGCTTCGGCCCGACCATCTAGGAGGCGGTCACTTTCCAACGCAACTTCCAGCAGGTCCTCGTCCTCAAGTGCCAAGTTCGCTCTCGACAGCCGCTCGGCGGCGCGTCTGGGAAGTTCGCGTCCCTCACGCACGCGCCGAAGCAGAGCCTTAGTCACGGCCTGTGGGAAACGGGCATCGGCCAAATCAACAAGATGGTCTGCATAATCTTCCCGTCCTTCAAACTCCATCTCGGCGATAACTGTTGTTACTTCAACGCTAGCGTCGTTTTCTTCAGATTCAGAGACGAGGAGTTCGAGTCGCTTTCGCGGCGGGATTCCGTCGACATATTTCCTTTCATGTGCCGCCGCAAGACCGAGTCTGACTCCATCGTCCGCAATCGCGTCGAACACTGTCCTGTCCGTGAGCAAGTCGAAGGTCGCGTCTTCTGCATCTTGAAGGGCTTTCGCGACATGTCGATCTGCCCCCCGGAACGCTAGAGCTTCAGCCACGCTTGCCTTGACTTGCGGATCCCGATCAGCCCTCGCAATATCAGCTGCGAAGTCCATGCCGTCCATAGCGCCATACATGGCGATTTGGCCGAGGATTGATTGGCGCATTTTTGGGCGCAGGTCTCTGAGACGGAGGCCTGCATCTTTTCCCAAAACCGATGGTCGCAAGCGTGTCTCAGCGTCAAACACAGCAAGGCGGATCTGCTCGTCCTCATGCGTTATGAGCGGCCATACTTGCCCGTGGAATTCTTCGCGGCCCGAAATGCTCATGAACCGCACCGCCCTATCGACGGTTCCAGGCGTGTGCCAGAGGTCCACGAACTCTTCAACGCTCGCTCTCACACGGCGCCATACGCCATCCGACGAGCGCCAGATCATCTCCGCGGCGAGCATCGGATCCACTTCAAGGGCGGCGAGTATGGCTTCTCCGCATATCTCCTGTTGCACGTCGTCTCCGCGCGCCAAACGCTCGCACGCGAACAGGATCGGCTCTTCCCATACTCGTTGGTTCAGGACGTCGGCCTTAAGGCTGCCGCGTGCCTTTCGGCACTCGCGTGCTTCCGTCATCAGATCTCCGACAACTTTGGAGACATACCACTCCTGAAATTGCTGGTGCTGGAACGAGTAACCCGCTGGTTCCTTCTCACGGACCAGCACATGATGGTCGACCAGCGCTTCCAGAACCACATTCGGCTTAGGCTTGCCTGAAATCTGGCCTTCCGCTTCGAGCGCAGTGGCAGCGTCAAAAACCGACTTGCGCGCCGCGCTGTCCCCGATGGTCGTGTTTGCGGCCCTTGTGGCCGTTTCGGCGAGGCCCTGCAGGTACCGCGCATGCAGTTCATCCGTCGCCTCTGCCAGTGCTTCACTTCGTTGGAGATTTTTCTCATGGACGGCAACGAATTGGCGTAGCAACTCTTCTTTCGTTTCTGGAAATTGGACATCTACCGGAAGCGCGAGCAGCGCCGTCAAGTAAAGCGGGACCGTGATCAGCTCGCGCACACCCGACGTCTGCCATGCCTCGTGGACCATTTCTTCGCCGGCATCGCCGCGAAGCGCCCGGGCTATGTTGACCTGTTGCTGATCGCTCAGCGGCCGGAGCCGAACCACTCTGCCATCGATCGGGGCGACACGCCGCTGCTCGCGCGTTGCCACCACAAAGCCGAGTGCGGGCAAGTCCAGCTGTAGATCCTGCATCTCGGATGTCGCCCGCCGTCGAGAGGAGCTGTCGAGTTCGTTCCAACCATCGAGCAGGAGGAAAACACCTGGTCGTGCAGCGACTGAACGGAAGTCTTTGTCCGAGAAAATGCGAAACGCTGGGCGTTTCAGTATGGCGCCGAGCAGCGTATCTTGGTTCGCTGACCAACTTCCAAGCGGCACCACAATTGGTGACGCAGCGTTTGCTTCCAGTGCTGCTTCCGCAATTTGGAACAGTCCCGTAGTCTTTCCCATCCCCGGCGGTGCAACTAGTACAAAATCACCTAGCGTAATGAGGCCTCTCGCAAGCTCCGGTGTGCCCACTGACACGCGCAACTCCTCTACGTCGAGCGTTCGCTCGATTGCGGTAGAAGACCACCGTTCGGAATTGCGGAACTTCGCAAGATCAACTGCAGCGGCGGCCCTAAGTCGACGACTCAACTCCTCATCCGATGGCTCTACGTTTGAGTTCCCGCCTCCATCCCCATGGCGCATGACGCGATGGAATGATTCCTTTTGCGCTCCCCCCTTCCATCGACGCAGGTTTTCGACTGTAAATTCGGGGTCGTTGGAATCCAGCGCTTTGGCATGGTCTTGGCAAAGCCAGATGCCATTGTCTGGTGATCGGCGCTGGTCGGGTTTCATGTCGGGATCGTATCGCGGACCGCCGGGTGCTGCAGCGGAGATGTGGCCCGCCACGCCCACATTGATTACGTCATCTCCGTCTGAAGTTGCACCGACCGTAGGTTCTCTGCACGACGGGTACGAGCACAGCCACCCCACTCGCATCGCGATCTGGAGTATCGTCTTCTTCCTAAAATCATCTCTGTTGTTCGAGCCCATCAGCTTCGGCGGCGCGAAACATCAATTCCGAGTCATCGCCGCGTAGTTTAGGTGATTTGATTGCCTCATATTTGATCGATCATCCCCGCCGGCTGCGGGCAGGGCTGCAAGCGCCGGGCGGAGTTCGTTCTTCGGCTCAGCAATTCCGCAGTGGCCGAAATGCTGGTCATCGTACAAAACCGGCTGAAATAGAAGCGTGAAGCATCCATGGCATCCGTTGTCTCGATCACGAGCGATTTGACCCTCGTACGCGCCTTGTAACAGTCGACCTGGCTAGCGCTGGAAAGCGCAACGGTAGGCCGCGCAGACATGTTTCTGCCTGTTCTGTCATAACGCGCCGGCTGCGGCCGGGCTGACCGCCGCAATCCCAAGCCAGGCCTCGATTCTTCGCTCTGCTCGAAAGAATGGGTCGCGGCGCCGGTCTTCGCACCGGAACCGGGCGCGTTCAAACTCCAGGGCATGTCCGTTCCCCTGTGTCCTCCGACCATCTATCGCTCTCTCTTGCGGCGGTCGCGTTGCGCGGCGGTGATAACATGCTGGACGGTCGACCGCGAGACCCTGACCTCCTTCGCGATCGCCGCGGGCCTGAGGCCGGCCTCGAATGCGGCGAGGATCAATCGTTCCTGTCCGGGCGTCACCGTGGCGGCCCTGTCTGGCTCATCCGGTTTTGCACGCCCCGCTTTCACTGGGGTGCGCTTTGCCGACCGGCCCCCCACCGATGGACTGTCCGGCGGATTGCGTCCGCGCCGCCGGATTTCGTCGGTCACCGCCTTCGTCAGCCGGTCGAGCTGTGCGTCGTCCAGCAGGCGCAAGGACCGTCCCAGGTCGGCCGGCAGGGCGATCTTCGATTTGCCAGGCTGCCTGTCGGGTCCGGCGCTGGGG
>MKWU01002310.1_pt1 | contig 29108 bp, 21 predicted proteins | sample 809101 | NCBI WGS metagenome assembly MKWU01 (sample SAMN05860141, study PRJNA318959) | sponge metagenome | host: Aplysina aerophoba | place: Slovenia: Piran, Adriatic Sea, Gulf of Piran | collected 2013-05-07 | reverse complement strand
CTCAAGCCTTGCATCGCGCCACGCTTCGGCCTTAACGTATTCCTCGCCGGTAAGCCCCGTCTCGTAACGAAGCTGCAAACCGGTCATGGCCCGGCGGGGGTTCCTACCGCCGGGCCTCTTCTTGTTGTTCCTCCCCGGAAACTACAAAACCAACCCGGCCGCGCAAAGCCGCAAGACCGGCATGTCCCACGCTCGGCCACCTTCCCGCGAAATCCACCGGGCGCTCAATGTGGGAAAAAAGCCTAGGCTCCTATCGAGCTAAACAGAAAGACAACACCAGGGCCACCTTCCGCTCAGTCTCGGGATTTGAGACTCCGTTACGTTCGTGAGGACGTAGGGGAGTTTCTCCATGGAGCGCACTGCGGAGTTTTTCAGCCCGGTCGAGGTGATCGGTGGAGTGAAGGGACGCCGTCGCTGGCCGGATGAGTTGAAGGCGCGGATTGTTGCGGAGACGCTTGAGCCTGGCGCGAGGGTAGCCTCGGTGGCACGGCGTTACGATCTTCGCCCGAGCCATCTTTCGGACTGGCGTCGCAGGGCGCGGGAAGGTCGTCTGGTCTTGCCGGCGGCGGACGAGGGCGTGGAATTTGCGCCGCTGGTGGTACGGGCGGAGGGTAACGGTGTCGCCGAGGTGAGCGGCGCGCGTCTGGAAGTGGTTCTGGAGAGGGTTACGGTCCGGCTCGACGCCGGGACGCCTGCTTGCCGGCTGGCGGAGATCGTCTCTGCGCTGAACGCCTCGGCATGATCTTCCCTTCGAACCGGGTGCGGATCGTGGTCGCGACGAAGCCCGTTGACTTCCGCCGGGGCCACGACGGCCTTGTCGCGCATGTGAAGAACGTGTTGCGCAAGGACCCGTTCACGGGAACGGTCTTTGCGTTCAGGGCGAAACGAGCTGACAGGCTGAAGCTGGTTTACTGGGACGGGACCGGGTTGGTCATGGTCTACAAGCGTCTGGAGGAGCAGGGCTTTGTATGGCCTGCGATCCGCGACGGTGTCATGACCCTGAGCCATGCGCAGTTCGAGGCGCTGTTCTCCGGGCTGGACTGGCGGCGCGTGCGGGCGCTGTCGGCGCGGCGCCCCGCTGAGGCAGAGTGACTCATCCCTGCGATCGGGGCCTGTGCCCTTCCGACGCTGTGCTACCAAGCGGGCCATGGCTGCGCTTGCGGAGATGGACCTCGACACGCTGACGCCCGAACAGGCGGCGGCTGCCAAGCAGGCGCTTGTGGCACTGGAGACGCTCCGCACCGAGAATGAGACGCTGGCGGGAGAAAGGGCGTGTCTGGCGGGTCGGAACGAGGCGCTGTCCGAGCGCATCCGCCGTCTGGAGCATCTGAACCTCGAACTGATCCGCCTTGTGTATGGCAAGAGGTCGGAGAAGCTGTCAGCAGACGGACGCCAGCTGGCGTTTGAGGAGCTTGAGGGCGCGTCTGCGGAGGTCGAGGCCGCGGCGGCGGAAGACCCGTCGCCGGCCCGCTCGCCGAAGCGGCCCCGCCCGGCGCGCAATCTCGGCCATTTGCCGGAACACCTGCCCCGGATCGAGCAGGTGATCGAGCCGGAGAGCACGCTTTGCCCCTGCGGATGCGGGGAGATGGTGAAGATCGGCGAAGATTGCGGCGAGAGGCTCGACATCGTGCCGGCGCAGTTGCGGGTGATCGTCACGGTGCGCCCGAAATACGCCTGCCGCCGGTGCGAGGGAGGCGTCATCCAAGCGCCGGCGCCGGCCCGACTGATCGAGGGCGCGCTGCCGACCGAAGGCGCCATCGCCCATGTGCTGGTCTCGAAATACGCTGACCATACCCCCCTCTACCGTCAGGCCCGGATCTACGCCCGTTCGGGGCTGGAGCTGGACCGCTCGACGCTGGCCGGCTGGGTCGGCAAGGCGGCGTTCCACCTCGGGCCCGTGTATGACCGCCTGAAGGCGGCGCTGAAGACGTCGAGCGCCCTGGGTCTGGACGAGACCACGGTCCGGGTTCTCGACCCGGGCCGGGGCAAGACGAAGACCGGCTACCTGTGGACGATGGTGCGCGACGAGCGGGCCTGGTCCGGGGCGGACCCGCCGGGCGTGGCATATGAGTATGCGCCCGGGCGCAGCGGCAAGCATGGCGAAAAGCTGCTCGAGGGCTTCAGGGGAACGGTGCAGGTCGACGGCTATACTGGCCACAACCGGCTGGGCCGGCCGGACCGGCCGGGAGGAGCGCTTACGCTCTGTGCCTGTTGGTCCCATGCCAGGCGCGGCCTCGAGACGGTGTTCGACAGCAGCGGCTCGCCGATCGCCAGGGCCGGTCTGGACCGCATCGCGCAGCTCTACAGGATCGAGGACAGGATCCGGGGCGAGCCGCCGGCGACGCGCCAGGCGATCCGCTGGACCGAGTCAGCGCCGCTGGTGAACGCCCTCGGCGTATGGCTCGACGAACAGCGCTCGCGCGTCTCGCCCCGCTCGCGCCTTGGCGAGAAGCTGACCTATATCGCCAACCAGTGGAACGGGCTGCTTGCCTTCCTGCATGACGGGCGCGTCGAGATGGACAGCAACTTCGTCGAAAATCGAATCCGGCCGATCAAGCTCACAGCAAAGATTTGTCGTTCATTGTACCACCCCACGGCAGGTCGTTGTAATCGCGGCAGTTTTCTGTCCGGACGGTGCGCGACACGGAGATTTTTCCGCCCGAGGAGCCCGAGAATCCCGGCACCGTGCATAGCCGCATGATCCTCGCTCCTCTAATTCGCTGTAAACATTGAGAGTTGCTTGTCGTCGTCAGCGCGACACGGACGCCGGTGCCGACATGCATCGAGCACCCTCGGATCTTCGAGGGCCGCCTCACGGATTCGCCATGGCGCTTGAGGTACCGCCTGGTCAGCGGACAGAGTGCCGTCCTCGATCAGGCGGCGGATCGCATGGTTGGTCACGCCGAGCTTCGCGGCAGCTTGCGACATCGTCAGCCAGCCTTCTTTCATCTTCTCGGATTGCACGCCGCGAATGCGGTATTTCTCTCGGGTACGCTGAACGAGGTATCCGGTCCAGGTGTTGCCCACGCCGGTCCGCATCCCCATGCGGTTGAGCGTCGCGGCGATCTCCGCATCCGACCACGGCCCGGCCATGCTGCGGATCACCTTGAGCACGTCTTCAGGCGTGCGACGGAAACTGCCCCCACTTTCCTGCTTGCGAACGCGAAGTTGCGAGTGTCGGCCACCCCGCCAGTGGATCACCAGAACAACCTCGCGGGAGGCTTCATCGACATCGACAACAATGTCCTCGATGACGCTGCGAAGAACCTGCTGGCGGGCGCGCATCGTTGTCCCTGGGGCCTCCCATGCGGCTTCGAGGTCGTCGGCGAGGGCGCTGAAGTCGGGAACCTCGCCGCTGGTCTCCGGTGGCGCGCTCAGGCGCGCCTCGAACGCCGCCACACGCTGCAGGGCAGCCTCCCAAGTATTTTCCAACCGCGCCGCGATCAAGCGATTGTCGGGATCGCAGGCCGCATAACGGCGTTCCGCCAGTGACGCCTCGTAGCGGGCTTGCTCCAACTCCAGCTCCAACAACCGCCGGCTTTCGCTGCGCTCCTCCATGAGCCTCCTCTCGGCCTCGAGCGCCGCTTCGACCGCCAGCGGCGACACCGCTCGAAGGACTTCGCCGACAACCGCCTTGTCGACACGGGGCCCGCCGAAGCTCAGGCAGCGTTCCCGGCCCTCGTTCTTGCGGCCATGGCAGCGGTAGTAGGGTATCGACGACCGGCCGCCATAGGACACAGTCACGTGGTGCCCGCAGCGCCCGCAGGTCAGCATCCCCACCAGCGAAGCCGACCCTCCGCGCCCCGACTTGACGCCCCCACCCCTTGAGTAGGAGTTGGCCAGGAGCTGCTTGCGGTTGCGCTCGAACTCCTTCCAGTCAATGAAGCCCGGGTGATGATCCTTGATGACGACTTCCCAGTCTTCAAGCGGCTTGGCGAGACCGTGGCTCTTTCTTAGGCGGCCATCGACCACGACCGTGCGTGAGCCGCTCTTGCCGTAGACATACGCCCCGGCATAGAAGGGGTTCTTCAAGATCGCCAAGACGTTGTAGTAGCGGATCGGGCGCCAATCAAAGCCCGTGCCGTTGCGCTTGTTCGATGGCTTGGGGAAGTGAAACCCGTCCTCCATCAACGAGAGCAGCACCTGGCGTGCACTTCCGAGTCGGCGGAAGCGACCGAAGATCTCCCTGATGGTCGCCTGAAGCCGGTCGTCGGGATCAAGATCGAGCCCGGCGTCGCGGTCCCAGATGTAGCCCGGCGGCACGGGGATGCGCAGTTCGCCGCGCCGTGCCTTGGCACGCGCCGCCTCGAACATGCGGGCGCGCAGCTGGCTGAGCTCGAAAGTCGAGATGTTGCCTTTCATTCCCAGCAGGAGCCTATCATTGGGCAGGCTCGGGTCGTAGACCCCATCAAGATCGATGATCCGTGCGCCGACGAAGCCGCAGACCTCGAGGAGATGTTCCCAGTCCCGGCCGTTGCGCGCCAACCTCGTGGCATCGAGGCACAGCACCGCACCGACCATGTCCTCGTACATCAGCGTCAGCAGCCGATCGAAGCCCGGCCGTTCCTCCATGCCGCTGGCTGTGCGGCCGAGGTCGTCGTCGATAGTTTCGACCTCGCGGAACCCGTGATGGCGGGCGGCTTCGACGAGTTCATACTGCCGACGCCGGCTTTCCGGGTTGTGGATCACTTGATTGGGGCTGGACTGGCGGATGTAGACGACCGCCTTGCGCCGAAGCAGAGCGGCCGGAAGGTCACTGCTCTTCATTGCCGTCCTCCCGCCTCTCGGGCCCGACTGCCTGTATCAGAAGGCTGGCCAGCCGTTCCGTCACGATCAAGCGCTCGGATGGGCTCAGGCCCTGAAGCACCGGTGATTCGAACGCCAGTGCGACTTGGCGCGAGGGTAATGGAAGATCTGGCGGGGCAGTCGTCATCGGTCTCCTCCCGGAAAGGACTCGTGGCCTCCCGAGAGTTCCGTCCAACGCCGATGTCGTGCAACAGACGGTGCAGCTCCGCCAATCCGGGAAGCGAGATCACCGGCTCACCCAGCTTCATCCCAGCGCAGACCGCCGCATCGAGCATCCAGCTCGGGATGACCGCCCCCTCGCCGGATGGCGCCTCAACACGGACCAATTGAGCGGAAGCCCATCGTTCACACCGAATGACGCGAACTGAAAGCCCGTGAAACCGGTGCCAAGGATAGTGAACCGTCAAACGCTGCCCGACATGGGCAGAATGAAAGGCAGTCCAAAAACGCGCTGTTCGCCGGCCATGACGAGGGCGCGCGCTCATGGGGCCGTATCGCCAGCCTCATCGAGACCTGCAAGATGAACGGCGTCGAGCCTTACGCCTGGATCTAGGACACGCTGGAGAAAATCGCCGCCGGCCACCCCAACAGCCGCATCGACGAACTCCTACCCTGGAGCTTCAAGCCGCCGTCAAGCTGAAAGCTGGGTGTCTCTCCCGCACCGCTGACACTTCAACCGCTCGCGCGTAGAATATCTGCCCGCACCTCAAACCTTTTCCTCTCTCCGGTCTTTGGTATGAAGCTGCTGCTGATCTCCTCGGGGATTGGAATGTACAGGCGATCCTTCAAAACAATGGAACAAGTCGGATAGGCACCACCTCCGGACGGCGCACTTACCATTTCGCGAGTTTGCAAGTCATAATATAAGCCGAATTCGCGAGAGTGATGCATGAAGATAAACAGCGTCTTCTGACCTCCCCATACGATCGACGTGAAATGTGGTTGCAGGAAAAACTCTCCCATTTCTTCCCGCGCCTTATCTGTGAGTGAGAGAAAACACCGATACCCACGAAGGGCCGGCTCATTCTTATCGATAACCAACAATTTGTGTGAAGACGACAGCTCAACGCGTGTAATTCCCGGCCACGGATCGAGACTTTGGGTTGCGTCCACAGCCGCCCCGAACGTCTGTTCATTCTGTATGACATCGGGCACCACCTCGTCAGCCCTCACAGCGGTATCTACCTCCTGCACGCTGGAACGCACTGCTGAACGAGAACGTTCCACAGCCTGATCCAACGTTATTTGTCCGTCTTCATAATCCTTCCATATGCTAGGTAAACTACCAAGATCATCATCCGCCAACTCAAACGGCTCGGCCGACTTCCGGATCGCACGTAGAAAAGCTTCGGCTCCTTGCCGAGTACTGCTCGGTACGTGGTCCGCCAACTTCGGAAACAATACGCTCCGCACAAAATCCTTTGCCATACTGCCAAATGCTTCATATTCGGTATCGTAAATCTGCGTCAGGAGTTGCACAGTTTGTCCCTTCGGATTCAACACGACATTAATTCCTCCCGGCTTTTTTTCCACGAGAACGGGGAGGCCGTGGCTGATGATTCCGAACTCTACCGTGCAACCAACAAAGTAATCGCTCCGGAGTATGGTATCTACTCTATACGACAATGCGCTCTCGCCGATAGACAACTGGCCCCGAGAACGACGACTTTTCACAACCGGACGATCAGAAACCGTCTTCACTTTCGCACGATTCTTCAAGAACTCCCGTTCGCAGTTTCTTCGCGGATTATTGCGGGCCAGAATGAGCAACGGGCTGTCCTCGCTGGCATGTGCCTTAACCACACCCTGATCAGACCCTTCATACAGCAACATCGATTGCGCTTTTGATCGTGTTTCCACCTCTTTCAAGCTTATGCGCTCTCCCGGCTGGATTGTCATCCTAAGTCTTCCGCAAAGGTCATAGCGACCGTGGCCCACAATCCAGTTCATAAACGCAGTACTGGAATCACACTCATCTAGCTCCGACAACATCTCGGATGCAAACCGATCTATCTCCCCCATCATTGACTGCAAGAGTTGAAGACCATCAACAGTTATGGCTTCTCTCCCCGCCGTAGGCTCCAATATTCCCAAGTCTGCCAAACCGCCGAATTGATACGAAGAGGCTACAGAAGCCGTCGCTAAACCGAACCCGTTTCGAAATGTTCGTAAGTTAGGATGTCCCGTTCTTAGTACTAGCTGTCCCTGAAGGGTCACCGAATCCCAGACAATACTCGAGAGATGCAACCAGATGTCGGCATTATTGGATACTACAATTTCGACATCCGCCGTCATCCGAGCGCCGATACCACAGCCGGACCCACTCCACTTCCAAGCTTCCGCGACCCTTGGCATGAGATCTTCGATGCCGTTTTGACTGACCACCGCACCATTCACACGGACTTCTATATCCACCAGTGACACGAACTCGGCGATATAGTCGCGCGCCGATTGGACATTGATCTCCTCTCCTGGCGCAATGTGGGCGGTGATCTTCGTTCCAGGACTGCCTGTAGGCGCAGCAATCTGCCGTTCGATACAGTTCCGCTTTAAGTCGAGCTTTCCTCTGTCGGCATGACAGATCGTGCGCGTCGCAGAAGTTACACTTTCTGTTTCGACGGTAAGCTGATCTGCAATACCGAAGTTGGCCATAGCTCCAATGCCGAAGGTGCCTACCACCCCGGCCGCACGAGCCTCCTCGTTATTCTTGCTGCTTCTTCCCGCTGTCCAGTAATGCTCTTGAAGCTCGTCGGGCGTCATCCCAACCCCGTTATCTGAGACGCTCACCTGGTTCGGTGTCAGATCAATCTCTATCAGGGGAGTAAAACTCGGGTCCATGTAAAGTCTTTGCCGAACAGCGTCAAACGCGTTCTGGGTGTTTTCTCGAAGCAACGCCAGCGGTGACTGGTAGATTTGCTTCGCGAGAAGCTGCACCACTCGCCGTGTTTCAATTTCGAACGGAATTAAGTCTCTGTTCATGACTGCCTCATGAGCTGTTCGGTACTGAGCCTCTCTTGGAGTTCCTGACGAGTGCCAGGGTCAATCTCCACTTCGGCGTCTAACCTGCCTTGCGCCTCGTCAAATCGACCCTCCCGGGTCAATGCCGTGACAAGTGTAACCGCTTCATCAATGTCAGCCGGCGTTCCAATAACCTCTATTATTGTATGCCATCTTTGTTCTGATAATAGACTATTCAGAAGAAGTCGTTTGGCATGTGGATACGAGTTAATATCTGTAGCCTTAAGCAATTCGATCGCTTCCTTCGGCTTTCCACTCCGTAGTGCATCTTCAGCGGCGTCGATGGTCCGCCTATCGTTGGACTCTTTCGTATCCAATTTTTCACCCATCACATTAATTTGTGGAAACCATGACACTTCCACGAATCCGTTCAAGAAAGCGCCCGACCGCTTGCGTGTGAATTGGCCACCGTCTCCCATTTCTCGAACATGCACGCGCGCCCTGATAAGGTCATCCTCAATCACGAGTAAGTTGTACTGTCTGTCTTGACCCCGGGGAAGCTGGTTTACTCCTGCGCAGAGAGAGCCCGCCCCTACAACTGCCATTGTTCTACTTTCGTCTAGATGAATATACTGGGTCAACGTACCCGCAAAATGCTGATGACCGTGCAAGCCAAGTTGGAACCCGTGCGCTATCATTTCTTGAATTTGTGATGAGTTCATGTAATCTGAATGTAGGGGAGGCCCTTGAATGCTGTGATGCCAGAGGGCGATCTGTAGCTCGTAATCGTGTGCCATCTCTCGGAGTTTTATGGCACAGCTGCCGACACTTCCTGGAGCAACGGACCCAGCGAAGTTATAGCAGTCGTTCCCATAGATAGAGTCAAATGCTGCTATCAGAACACGTCGCTCAAACAAGTCGAACAATTGAAAACCGCGCTTCCGCTCAAGTGGGAATTGTAAATCCACATCTTGGTAAAACGATTCTACAAAGTCCCAATAGAGGTCCATCCGTTGTTGATACATTGTTTCGTTCACAATTCGATACAATGTCAATTCACGCCATGACCATCTATAGTTGCTACCAGGCTGGGTTAGCGAGGCGAAAATGTCGCTGGGATATTTTGATTTCGGTACAATCTCCATTGCTTGACGCGATGTATTCCAACAAACATCGTGATTTCCCGGTGTCACAATCATACGTCGCTTGTCGCCATCGAGAAACAAAGTGCATAATTCATTCAAAAAGGCCCGGGTAACCTTATATTGCTCTCGAATGGTTTCTTCCCAGTTCTCGGCATCAATTGCCGCCCCTTCAATTAGGTCACCGCTTATGACGATCGCGGTCGGTGGCGGTACTCGGGGTGTTTCGACCACATAACGATCGCGGTCTGCCACAAGAGCCGCAACTAGGCTCTTGTTATCCATTGGCTCAGCTTGCGAGCGGTGAAGATCGGAAATGTGTAAAATGCTGAACATCTAGGTGCGCGCGTCAATCTTGCCTCATAAGTGGTCGGACATACTGGGCGGTAGTGGCTCAATTCTAGACCTCGTGGCCGCGTTGGGCTTTCCCCGCCGTCGACCGGTACGGCAGCGTAGGTCCATCATCCAATAGTAACTCGCGGGTTTCAACATCCAGGCACCACCTGACGCCCTCAGTCCATGACGAGAGCCATCCGGCCGCAGAGGCGCGGTGTGTCGAGCGCCCAGACGCGCCGCTATTCTCGTCCCAGTCATGCCGTCCGTCCGCTCACTCATGCCCTCGTGGCAGTACTTCGTTCACCAGGACCCTAGATCCTTTACCAGACATACACCATGATGGAGATCCTCTCCAACGTCCGGCCGGCCAGTGCTGCTTTCGCCGAGCCCGCGAGAGTCGTATCCGGCCGACATTCCCGGCGACCTTCAGCACTTGCGCCCTGCGCAGCATTCGCTGTCCTGATCCGCGTCGTAGGCTTTCGGCTCGGAGCTGCATAGGCTGACGCCCGTAAGGCTGTGCATCGGATCCCCGTTTGTTGCCCCTGCCAAGATGCGCATCGCTCTGCCTTTCGACGTCCACGCCGCACGTACCCCCTTCAGTTGATCCGACGCGAGATCCGGTCGCGGAGGTCTGGCGGGCCCGACGCGGTCAGATAACGCCTACCATCGGAGGTGAGGCTCCGCCCGCCGGGTCCGACGCGGATCAGGTCGAGACGGGTCAGGTATTCCGACACGATCACGAAGTCGGCCCGGTTCGAGATTCCGAGTGCCCTGCGAATCTCCTCTTCCGCCGACGCGCCCCGGGTCCGCAGCAGCTTGAGATATTCGACATGTTCCGAGGTAAGGCCGTTGCGGTCGATGTCCTGTGTATCTACGAACCACCGCGCCACGGCGCCCGCGTTCATCAGATCCGCCACTTCCTCCTTGGTCGGCACCCTTCCCAGCGCTTGTTCCGCCGTGCCGTAGAAACTCGCAACCAGTGGCTCAAGGATGTTGACGCTAGGCCGCGGACTGCACTGCATACGCGCCGCAATCTCGACACAGGTCTCGCGGCTGAGACCCGTTTGCCCGAGCGTCTTCACGGAGCGGAGCCAGACGATTCCGGCCATCTCCTCGAGCGTGTACGACCGCAGGATCGTCTTGTCCGGCCGGCTCTGGAAGGCCTCCGAAAGCCTGCCCGGATCCGTGGTCGCCAGAAGGAACACGACATCCTCGAAACTGTAGACGACATTGCCGATCGTGGTGCTGCGCCGCTCGTCTAGCGCGCTGAGCAGCACTGTCGAAACCGGGCTTGCGACCGCATGCACCTCGTCGATGAAGATCAGGCAGGGGTCGACCGTGACCTCGCCCGCCGCATCCGCCGGCGCCTTGCCGGCCTCTACCAGGCGCCCCACGATCATGTCCGGCCGGCGAAGATCGGCGCCGTTGAACACGATCGGTTCCAGCCGAAGTAGTCGTTCGGCGATCCGGCGGGCGAGCGTCGTCTTGCCAACGCCGGCGGGCCCGACGAACAGCTTGTCCAGGAACCTCTCGCCCCAGCCCCTGGCCTTGCGCGCTTGATTGTCCAGTTCCTGGGCGATTTCGTACTGCCCGACCATTCCCAGCGCGTTCACCTGCGGCGGCCAGACCGATCCCGCGCTCAACCCTCCTTTGACAACCGCTTCGTTCGCGCGGTCGACCGCCGCATCGGCACCGGTCGAGGACGGCTTATCCTTGCCCCTTTCGGTCGCCGTTTGACCAGTCCCGCCGCCATCCCAGGGTCCCGATTCCGGCGCAGAGGCATGGTCGGTCGTCGATGCCGCATCGTCACCGGCCGAGCACCGCCTGCCATTGTCTTCTTCATCCGCAGCATCGCCGTCCCAATCCGCGCCTTCCGGCGGAGCCTCGGTTGCGAAATCCTTGCCGAACAGTTCCTCCGCCGCCTTCTCGGTTATCGTCCTGATCGAGATCGGGATCTCCTTCCCTCCGAGCGGCGTCACCCGGGCCGGCTCCGTCGAGCGCAGCTTCACGATGACGATCTCGCCGTCTACCCGCACGATCGGCGGTTCCGGACCATCTCCGAACAGGTCCTTGAGCAGCGGCCCCCAGACCCTGCGCTGGGCGACGTCGTCCTGCTCCGCGCCCCAACGACTCGATGCCGCCCTCACCAGGACCTCCTTCAGCATCTCCGAACGCGGCGCCGCGAATGGCCCCGACCCGCCGACCGCGCTCGACAGTACCGCAGCCGTCCGCTCGATCTGATCGGCCGCGCGGTCGATCAGCGCCGTCTCGTCGGACAAGATCGCTTCCCCGGTCGTCTTGACTTCGATACAGGTGATCCGGAACGCTCCGTCCGTCCCCCGACGAACCGCGATCAGATCGCAGCGTCTGCGGTCGCCCGCCGGCCCCAGCTTCAGCCAGAGGCGTGCGATCGGCCCGTCGACTGAGGCAACCAACGCATCTCGGTCCTCGCTTCGCACATGGCGCGCGGCGAGCAGCATGCCCACGAACCCGAGCACCGACGCATTGTCCGGCAATCCGGACTGCTTCTTGATCATGTCGAGCAGCCCGGCACCAACCAGGTTCACGCCCTGTCGCAGAACGTGGCCCAACACCTCATCCGTGATCGTGAGATTGCAGCTCCTGAACGCGGCATACATCAATGTCGACAACCGACCGTAGTCCGCCGCACTCAGCAGCACCTGGCGATGTCCCTCCCCGCGCTGCAAGAGGCGGATAGACGTCATACCGCTTTCCGGCGGCAGGGCGCGATCCGCGAGCAGGACCCAGTGCGCCGGCGCTCGTTCTCCGAGCAGCAAGCCGTCAATCGTCGAGCGCAGCCGGTCGGCGTCCGCCGAGGCGACCATCGTGCTGTCCCGCTGCTCCTGCTCGAACTCGTGAATCATCATCACGAAATCCGAGAACGGCGGTTCGCCCGGGTGCGGGCTCAGGCCGATATCGCCCAGCATCCGATCGACCACGATCTCGTTGCGCACGCAGAAGGGACTCATGGGCAGCAGGCGCTCGACCCGCCGACGCCTGACCGAGATCGCGGACTCGTCGAAGATCGCCACCAGGTGCTGCGGATGGCTCGACAGCACCTCCCGCACTAGCCGGTCGAGGCTCTCATGGGGATCGCGCGCCACGCGCAGGTCCAGCCGCCCGGCGGCAACCTGCTCGTAGACCAGGTCTTGCGCCCTGCCTTCGAGGGTCGACGTCGCCGTCAGCCGGTCCCGGTGTCCGGCCGTGGCGACGACTGTCACTTCAAGTGCTGGAAGACGTCCGCCCGTGTTCCGCCGCTCGTTCAGGAACTTCGTCAGTCGCTCCAGCAACCGCGCCGGTTCGGGCGGATTGACCAGCGTCAATCGGAGCGGCCGCGGATGGTTGGGATAGAGCATCACGAAGTGATCGAGCGCGAGGACCAGTGTCTCCATGCCGTCAGCACTGCTGATCGCGTTGTGCAGGTTCTCGAACGTCGCAAGTCCGCAAATCCTGTTCGCGACCGGGAGCAACTGGTTGAGCCCCCGCCCTTCCGGCGTGGCTCCGGTCCTGATGACGCCCACAAAGCGTTCCGGCCGGCGCAACTCCTCGATGACGACCTTCCTGTCGCTTTCGGACATCGGTCCCGCACGCGAGAGATCGCGGAGAATTTCCCCGAAACGCTGGTAGCGCCACAGATGCAGCGGATGCAGCGGCAGCATCACCGCCTTGGCGCTGAATCCTCCGTCCAGACCCGCAATTCGGACTTGCACCAGGTCGAGCGACAGAATCGCGTCCAGCGTCGCTTGCGCCCACTCGGGCGACTGGTCCCAGACCGCCCGGTAATTCTGCTGGATCGCCTTATAGAGCTCGGTCGCCACCTCTAGGTAGCGCTCGCAGCCATCCCGCGTCTCGGGATGGCTGTCGAGCCATTCGCGAGGATGGATGAGAAGCGGCCCCACCCTCTCCGCAAGCGAGGCGCGCGCGGCGACGAAATCGCGCCACATCGCAATGATCGGGCGCGGTCGGGCTTCCGCGACGGCGTCCACGTCATCCCACCCTTCGAGCAGTGCCTCGATCGAGTAGGAGACTCCGTTGTGTTTCCAGATCGCGTCCGGGTCCAGAAATAGAGGATCGAACTCGGCATGACGGGCGAGCGCCTGCGGCAGGTCGCCGATGTCGGTCTCGATGAGCCCGCCGAAGCGGTCCGCAGCGCAGAAGGCGCAAACCCAGTCGATGACTTTCGGGTCGACCTGCTCTTCGAGCCGGGCCACCCCCTGGCTGGTTTCCTGGCTGGACGCCAGTCGGTCCCCGTTCTGCCCGAATTCGTCCCACGCCGCTTCGAGGGCCTCGCCGATGGCCGCGAGGTCTTCGTCGCGTCCCTCCAGCAGCGCATCCACCGCCATCTCGTGCAGTCCGGGCTCTTCCTCTTCAGCGGCGTCGTCGCCGTCGTCGTCGTTTTCTTCGGGAACGTCTGGCTCGTCCGTCTCCGAATCGGGGGTCGGTGGCGGGTCGGCGGGAAGATTTACAAGGCGTTCCGCATCCGCCAGCGTCAGTCCCGCGTCAGGCTCGCCGCGCCGATGGGCTTCCAGCCGGTCCAGCGCCCGGGTCACCAGCTCAGCCGTCTTCGCGTCCCGGTAGCGCGTCGTGCGCTCGCGGCGCTGCCGGACGTCCCCCGGCGACATGATGGTGACGCGCTCCCCGATACGCAGATTGTGTTCCAGCCGCTTGCCCAGATCGTCCGCCTCGAACAATTGCGGATCGCGGAGCAGTCCGAGAGCGGAAAGAACGTCGCGCGGTCTGTCGATCGCCCCGTCGCCTCCCTCGCTCCATTCCGCGAGAAAGGCCGCGACGCCCTCCAGGGACCGAACCGACTTCAGCCCTCGCGCCTGGCGCAGCGTCTCCAGCAGCGCTCGGTGCTGTGGCGTGGCCGTGAACTCGGACGCGTTTTCCGCCCAGCCCAGCAGAAAGACCGCGAGTTCTCCCGAAGAGGCGCGGGAGAAGAAGCGCAAGCCGTGCACGCTCGGATTGTAGCCGCGCGCCAGCGCGACGATCCTCGGATGCCGGTCGCGATCGTTGCGCCACTCGGTGGCGACATGGAGATCGAGCGTCACCCCGGCCAGCGCGCCGAGACCGTTCGCATCCGCAAGCGCCCGCACTTCCTCTTCTGTCGTCTCGAATCCGACCAGCGCCAGCGAGAAGCGCCCGGCCGGCATGCCACCCTCCGAAAGAGCCTGAAGCAGGCACGGAATGTCGAATTCCGGCAGTCCCTCTCGCGCGAAGTCGTTCTCATGGCCCAGTCGCGAGAGGATCCAGGCTGCCAGGGCCTCGCTCACCAGCGATGCTGCCGTGCGGGCCATCTCTCAGATCGCCTCTTCCGCGTCGATCGCTACCAGCGTCAGCCCGTCGGACGGCTCTACCGCCAGGCCCAGCCTCACAAGCAACGATTGGAACGCAGCCGCGTTAGGTCGCAGATCCTCGTCGTGATCGAGCGGACCGAAGCGGTTCGCGCGCAGAATGTCGCCGTCAGAAGCCTGGGCGCCGACCAGGACTGACCACACGCTTCTGAGCTGGGCTGCAAATGTCGGCAGGGTCAGCACCTGGCCCTCCTCGAGCAGGCTGTACGCGAGCACCCGAAGCGTGTCCGCTTGCAGCTCGACGTGCTTGTGCTTGGCGACCGCCGAGCGTGGTTGCACGATCCCGATCCGCACGCCCAGATCCCGAAAGTGCTCATCCAGGACCTGGCGGGCCGCCGCCGAGCCGGCGAATACGTTCCAGTCGTCTTCCTCGATCCCCGATCCGCCGGGCGCCGCAAAGGCCCGGTCATAGCTTGACGAAAAGAGGTCCAGCGCCCGCGCATAGGTGGCCCGACTCTGTGCGCGGATCCTGGGATTGCGTCCCTGAAGCGCGTCGACCAGCAGCAGCGGCGAATCGCTTCCCCGGCGCATCATGTAGGCAAACAGCCAGCAGCAAAGCCCCAGCACCATGTAGCGCATCGAATAGCTGGATCGCAGCCGTTCGAGATTGGTGGCGAGCCTGCCTACAGCAACCGTGCAGTCCTCCATTTCGAACCCAATCCTCGCCAGCCGTTCCGGCTCGATCTCACCGTAGAGTTCGTCGTGTCGATCACACCAGTCCTCGTCCATGTCGTCGAGCAGCGGCTCGCCGAACGCGGCCAGCGGCGGCGGCGGAAGTTCCAGCAGATTCCTGACGCGTTCAAGCGCCTCTCTCCCCTCGGCGGTCGACTCCAGAACCGCGATGACGAAGCTTCCCGAATAGCCGTGGTTCTTCGACCGGTTCGAGATGTAGCGCCTCGAAGGAGCGCTGTAGTCCGTGCCGTGCGTCGAATAGGGCGGGAAGTCGGCCCCGAGGGCCGAACCGTCGTTGTTGTATGCCGCGTTCAAGTGCGCGCGAAGCGTCCGGAACGACTCCAGGTCGATCGACGGGTCCAGCTTCTCAAGATCGACCAGCCGGGAACGAAGTCGATCGGACGGGTACTCATCCTCAACGTTGCGCTTGTCCCTCGGCGCCGTCTTCGGAACCGAAGCCTTGTTCAGGTATTCGAGCCGGTAGTAGCGTCCGGTCAATGCTAGAAGAAAACTCGTGGCGAAATGAACCGGCTTCATGCGGTAGGGCTGGTAGCCGAGGATGGCGCCATGCACCCGGCGCTCAGCAGCAGTGTCCGCCTTCTTCTCCGCCGGTGTTCGCTTTGCCTTAGCCATAGCGGCGCACCCGCTCGAAGCGACGCCTGTCCGCACTGAGGTTCACCTGGATCAACTCCAGATTCTCAAGGTGAACCGACCAGATGCTGTCGCGCGCCCCAATCGGGCCCGCGCCGAGTTCCTGCAGGAAAGCGTCCAGGCGGTGAATGTCGCGTTCCGGAATCAGCTTTCGCGGCAAACCGCGCCCCAGCCGGCAGAGCGTCCGCCAGAGCGGGAAGTCGATCCTCAGACGCGGCGTTCCCGGGCGTCCGTGCGCAGTCAGCGCGATATGGTCCGGGCGATATTCGAAACACGCCTCCAGCCGCTTCGGCAGGCGCGGCACTTCCGTGACGAATTGCTCCGTTGCGACACGTTCGGCGGCGACGAAGGATCGGGACGGCTGCTCGTGAAAGCGGTGACCGTTCCACAGATACAGGTGCTGATCGCGCGACTCGAAGCGGACCGGGCAGTACGCCGCGTTGATGGCCTCGACCAGGCTTGCGACCAGCGTCCGGCCCGAACCCCCGTTCCCGTCCAGGAGCCGCTCGAATTCACCCGTATCAGTGTCGGCCAGTTCGAACGCCTCCTCGCCCTTTTCGTGCTCGAAATAGAACCGGCGCTTGAGCGCCGCGAAATCCTTCCATTCGAGCGTCGGATGCGGCGCCGGCACCGGCGCGCGTAGCGCCCACCCTTCGCGTACCGCAGGCGCACGGGCGTCGAGCGCGGCATCCCATATCGGATGGCTGCAATTCGCCGGATCCACCGCCTGCAGTACCTCTGTCAACTCAAAGCGGTCGTCTTGAGCGAACAACGCCTCCGAGTACCAGTCCGCGCGCTGATACTCGCCGTGCTCTCCCCTTCCGAACACCATCCGAGCGAACAGGATCCAGAGTTCGCGCACCGTGGCGCGATGGCCGAACGCCACCAGCCGGTCGGCCAATGCCCGCAGCCGCGTGCGAACCCGCGAATGAGAAAGAAACTCGACATTCCGGCGGGCAGCCGATTCTTCCGGTCTCGCCAACGCCGCCTTCAGCCCATCGTCCGCCAGCAATCGGTCCAGCATGGTCTCGAAGAATTCCGCGCTCAGCGGGTTGCGGAGGCTGAGATCGATCACCACCACTTCGCCGGCGCACCCTGACCGCTCGCCGTCCCCGTAAGCCAGACGGTGCCGGCATTGCTGCCCGACCTCCGCCAAATGCGGGGCCGACTTGTCCGACATTCTCAACTGGTAGAGCGGGTATTCATTCGCGGCCAGGCAAAACGGCTGCCCGGCTTCCACGGCCTTGCGCCATTTGTCGAGGACCGGACGCGGATCGTCGCCCACCATCTCGGCGGTCGCATCCTCGACCACGACTGCGCCGGCGCTTTCGAGATCGCGCTTCACGCACCGCAGCAGGTGCGTTTTACCGTCACCCGCATTTCCGGTGACGACGACGCTCCCGCCCGCCCGCACCCGGTCGACGAGAAAACGCTCGATCCCGCCGGCAACGTGCAGCCGCTCGAAATCCTCTTCCGTCAGCGCTTCCGCGGTCGCTTCCCTGCCCGCCGCGGCAAGCGTGCGCCACAATCTGGCACCGTCGCTTACGACCGCCGCAGGATCCGCGCAGCTTTCCCCGTCGCTCATGCGCTCGGTTCTCCTACCACCTGTTCTTCAGCCTCCCCTAAGGGCGCAAAATGCTCCCGCGCCAAAGCAGCCATGCTGGGTCGGTGACGAAGACGGCTCGCGAGCCAGCGCCGCCGCCAAAAAGCGGCAATACGTTCGGTAGCGTCCCCATAACCGTCCGGCGCCTCGATATAGCCTGGCAACTCGTCAACGCGTTCCTGCAGCCACTCCCGCGCCGTCGGAAACAGCGGAGCACTGTAGATCAGGCGGTGATGGCGATGCTGGATCAGCCTGTCGGGATCGAATCCCAGCCTGCGCAGCCCCATCTTCACCTTGCGGAGCTTCGGACTCGTTCCTTCCCCGAAAACGCTGTTGACCTCTTTGAAATCGCGTTCGTGGGCGAGAAAGGCGTCGATCGCGCGGCTCGTTTCGGGCGAAAACTGTATCGTCCCGAAGCCCGAGGTCTGGCCGATTGCATCGTAACTTATCGTTTCCTGGTCCGGCGCGATGGTACCGGCCGGAAGACGCAACCGGTTGTACTGGCTCGACCCGTGGACGTAGAGGCTGGTCGTACCGAGGTAGACCAGCGCGTTCTCGCGGATCACCGGCCGGTTCTTCATTTGCGACGAGATGATCGACGGACCCGAATAGCGGCGTCGATAGTCGACACCGATCTGCGGGCTCAGCATCAGCAGCGCGACCAGCTTGCCGCCGAGAATTCGATTGTAGGGCGCGATCGCGCCGCAGGTTGTGATTTCAAGCAGGTTGGCGCCCGCCCGGCGCCCCTTAAGCGCCTCCAGCACGATGTTCACCGCGCCTCTTACCTTGTCCTTGCCAAGCGCCGCAGACGCGCGGTCGGGATCGGTGAGCTGATCCCGATGCTCGGCGATGGCGAGCCGGGCCGACAACAAACGCGACAATGCGGAGGCCCGCTTCCTGGCCACGAGTTGCTTGCGGGCAGTGTGCATACGTGCATCGACGGACGCCTTCGCCTCCAGCCGCAGGATGTCGTCATCCACCGGAGGCGCCGATTCATCGTCCCACAGATTGGCCTCGAACTGATCCTCGGAGGACCCTGCAACTTCCTTCAGCAGGGTCTCCCGCAATTTCGAGAACTCCTGCCCGCGCCGTGCCAGCCGGCGCATCACCCCATCGTCGGGAGCGGCAACTTCTTCCGCCGTCACGAGGTTGGTCCAGTCGATCTCCTCGAGCGACGTCTCGACCTGGCGTTCGAGCCATCGAACTTCCTCTTCCAGCGCCGCCTTGCCCCTCCCTGCCGCGCCGGTGAAGCGTTCGACGATCGCCGCGAAGTGCCAGCCGATGTATCGCTCGCGCGGCTCACCCATTTCGAGAGGACAATTGTTGAGCGCGGCGATGCCGATGACAGGGTGTGCCGAGTGCGCGGCGTCCCTCACGAGATAGAGAAGCTGCCGTCCCGGCGTGGGCACCTGGGGGATCGACCAACTGTAACGGAAATACCGCCAGATCTCCCTCAACCGGCGTCCCGTCGTCGGATCCACGCTCTTGTCCGCTTCCTGAAGATAGGGTTTGACGGCACCGTCCAGTGCCGCCACCCGTTCATCGCCCTCCAGCGCGCATGCCGGCGCCAGTCTCGCCGCCAGCTCCGCTCCGTCTGCCATGAGCAGCCGCACGCTGCGCCGTCCGTAACGGTCTTCTCCTTCCATCCGGGCGATGAAGTCCACTACGGCGGGATGCCGCTTCTGTTCATCGACGACTGGCTGCAGCTCGCCGCGCAGCACCTCCTTGCTGGCCACGATCTCTTCTATCGACTGTCTGCCCGTCCGTTCCTTGCCTTTCTCCAGTGCGAACCCGTAGCCTTGTTCGACGATACGCCAACCTAGCCGCGCAAGGTCGGCTAGGACCCTGACACACGCCTGGTAAACCAACACGTTTTCTTCGAAGCACTTTGCTGACCGGCACCAACTAATTTCTGTCTCCAGCGCACTGCTTATATCGTTTACGTTCCGCGCACGCTGCGCAAATGCGAGCTTCATCGCGAACTCATGAAACCGCTCGGCCGATTCTCCATCCAGAGGCGGATATATCGGTACGATCATCGGGTCTGGATGCTCGAAAATGACTCCAAAATGCAAAGGGCAAATGAACAAGAAATAACAGACCCTAATTTGTATATGCTCTCAGAGCGTTGTCGCATAGGTCGTTCTCTTGATACTGAGCACCCTCCATATAAGCCCAGTATATTGTCACTTTTTCTTGCCAAGCGGCTTGCGCAGACCTTCGTTCGATGTGTCCAATCAATTGTATTCTTTCGATTCACTGCCCCCATAGAGAGAGCGTTAAATCTGTGTCCGTCATTAGATTCTAAGGGCATGATTTCAAAGTACCGAGCGCCTTCGGTCATATTTGTCGTCGATCAGTTCCAGCCGCTACCACGATTTACTTACTCATATGCAATCGAAGCTTGGTCACGTTTCTGCCTGTTTTGTCATAACGGACCGATAGCGGCCTGGCTGACCGGCGCAATCCCAAGCCAGGCCTCGATTCTCCGGTCGGCTGGAAGAAACGGGCGGCGCTGCCAGTCTTCGCAGCGAAAGCGGGTGATTTCAACCTGCTGTCCCCCACTGACTTCGCGTGTCCCCGAATCTCGGCCAAAGGCGGTTCATCCCGTATGTCGAGACTTCACGGCTTCCTTCAGCGTATTGCCCGCCTTAAACACCGGAACCGTCGAAGCGGCGACCGACAGGGTCTCGCCTGTCCCCGGGTTGCGCGCGGTCCGGGCCGGCCGGTTCCGGGTGCCGAAGGTGCCGAAGCCGAGTATCCGCGCCTCTTCGCCATTCGCCAGGGCCTCGCTGATCGTCTCGAACACGCCGTCGATCGCTTCCTTCGCGGCGGCCTTGCTCATTCCCGTCCGGCCTGCCAGGCGCTCCGCCAGTTCCGGCTTGTTCATGCATGCGCTCCCGTTTTCGACAAGAAAGTCCGCTTCCCGAATTGAGTAGCACGTTGCGGTGCCGGGCGCGATATCCCGGAAAACCGGCTCCTCCATTGTCGCCCGGCGGCAGTTGCGCCATGTCCTGACCGGTACGACGTCCGAAAGGCATTGCGCACCGACAGCCGCTGGCCGCGGCCCCGGAGCCGCGCCTCGGCTGGCCCCAGGTCGAGCGGCCGCGGCTTCCGGCTCCCGCTGCGCCAGACCACGCGGCCGGAACCCCGGTCCGTCTGGACCTTCCCCGGATCCGTGCAGCATCGGGCGCGCAACTCCGGCTGGAAGAGCACGGGAGATTACCCGCCCGAACGACCGGTCGAATCGCGTCTGGACCAATATTCGCCGAATTCGAGGATCCGGCTTCGCCTGGTCCAGTTGCCGGGCTCTCCGGACCGGGACCATTCGACGTGGAGCCATCGGTCGGGATCGCGGGACGGATCGAGGGGCTTCCACCCGGGATCGTCATGCAGCGCGAGTGTGTGCGCCAGATAGGCGAAGACCATGTGGAGGCTGGTCCATTCGAGGAAGCACATGCCGTCGAGCGTCTCCGAAACGATGAGCCCCTTGTTTTCCTCGAGGTCTGCCAGGGAAACATGGACCTGCTCACCGTCGATAAGGAGGGAACCGTCCTGCTCGTCGTAGTCGCCGATGCAGCGCATGATCACGGTCGAGGGCAGGCAGCCGAGTGCCTCCACGCGGGAAAGGGCGTCCTTTTCCAGTGCCGCAAGGAGAGCGAATGAAAGCGGATACGGGCATGATTCCGACGTTGGAACCGGTTCCGGCATCGACACGCTGAAATAAGGCTCGGCGTCGCTGCCGGTGAGCTCGCGGAAGCCGATCGCGCCGTCCGGTCCGAGGCTGGCTACGGGGCACGACTCACGCAGCCAGGACAGCTTCCGCTGCGCATAATCGCTGAGGTTCCACGATCCCCGCAGCGACTTGTAGTGCAGGTGCTGGCGCCGCGTCGCCTCGTTGAGCGAATCCAGCCAGGGACGATGCGCGGCCCCGGGCCGCTGCGACGACGGCAGGCAGAGCTCGCTGTCGAACGCGAACGCGAACTCGTGGGTCATCGCCATCCGGTCTTGCATCCCGGCGTTGAGCGGGTGCAGGCTTTCAGCGTCCTGATTTACGGTGGATCGGTCCTGCGGCGCACTAGTTCCGGGCCGTCTCAACGACGCCTGTATGGCACGCCCGGCGCCTCCAGGCCATCGCCCCGCATGGTCCGATCGACGGTCGTGATCCGGCCCCGGTCCCGCTTGAGACCCCGCAGTTCCTCCCCCGACCGCGGTACACCCCGCGGCCGCGGCCGCGCCCGGCGGCGCCACGTCGTCATGTCCCGCTACTGCCCCCGGGGCGCCCGTCCGCGAACCGCACGTCGAACGACAGGAAGCGGTCGAAGAGGGCGGTCTTGCGCCACCGGACATCGAGTGAAGCCTCCGGCCCCCGATACTTCACCAGCCCGAACCAGCGGAGCGGATCGAGGATGTGCCGTGCCAACATCGTGGCCGCCGGACTCCGCTGCGCCGCCGTCCGCATCGTATCGTCCGGGACAGTGCACAACGCCGTCAGGGTGGCCGCGTTCTGCCAATCCGCCGCCACCGCGGAAATCGACCAGAGAACCGCGCCGATATCGCCCTGCGGCCACCAGCCCGGCAGCTTCCGGGGCCGGCCGCTCACATATTGCGACAGGTCGCTGTGCCAGAACGCATGGCGAAACAGAAGCGCCTGTAGCGCGCCCCGGCTTCCGGGCTCCAGCATCATGCGCCCCACCGGCGTCAGCTCGAACCAGAATACGTTCGCCTCGATCAACCCCGCCATCTTCGCCACCGACCGCAACAGGTGCAGCTCCCCCACAAGCTGCTCGTAGTACGTCTTGCCGGCCCGGTACCGTTCGGTCGCCTCCATCCCTGGCCAGGACATCAGCTCCCGCATCCGCGCCACGCTCGCCTTGTTGAGCCTGCCGTCGTTGGTCGCCCACACCGTCTCCTCGCCGCCGATTTGCTCGAGCAGGATCAGGGCATTCCGCACGAAAGCCGAGCCGGCGAGTTCCGCCTCCGTCAGGTCCGTCGCGAGCCGCAGGGCGCGATTATCGGCTGACGGCTCGCTCCCCAGCGCCAGCGCGCTTTCCCGGTCCAGCAGCTTCCGGACCGGCTCCATGCCGCCCGGCCAGGCCGATACGTCCAGCGCCCGTCCGCTCGTCCCCGGGCCGCTCCCCGGGCTCTTACCGCCGTCGTCACGATCCCCGGGGTCCGGTTCCGGGCCGCGCTTCACCCTCTCTTTCAACCCTTTGGCCGCCCTGAACGCCGGCGCCTTCGACGCCGGTATCGCAACCGCCTCCCCGGTTCGCGGATTCCGTCCGGTACGCGCCTCCCGGCTCCGCGTCGCGAATGTGCCGAAGCCGGCGATCCGCACCGCCTCTTCCCTGGCCAAGGAGTCGCCGATCGCCTCGAACACGGTGTCAACCGCCGCTTCGGCCTCGGCCTTGCGCAACCCCAGCCTGGCCGCCACCAGGCCGCCGATGTCCGCCTTGTTCATCCCTCGCTCCCTGTAGCGCCGCCGGCGGGCGGCGCGCACCAAATCCCCGACCGCGCGCCACCGACCTCGGACGCGACGCACTCCGGCAGGATCCACGCGAGACAAACACCTATCGTGTAACGCCCCCGATTCCCATCCCGTCCGGCCCCTGCATCCCATTTTCACGCGACCGCCCATTCGCTCCGTCCACGCACTACGGGCCGCGGCGGTGCATCCGCCCCGGAAGGAGGCCGTGGCCGGCCTCTGTCGGGGCGCATTCGGGGGCCGGAGACCGGTTCCCGCACCGCCAACCGGGAGACCCGTCCATGGCCGCCGACCTCACCGACATTCACGTTCCTTCCGAGTGCAGGGAAATGATCCGGGCCGGCGCTCTCGTGGCGGTCAATCACAGCGGTGGCAAGGACTCCCAAGCCATGACGATCCTGCTGTCCAGCATCGTTCCCCGCGACCGGCTTATTGTAGTTCACGCCCCTCTCGGCGAGGTCGAGTGGCCCGGCACGATCGAGCATATCGAGAACACGATTCCCCAGGGAGCTCCGCTCATCATGGCCCCCGTTGCCTCCGGAAAGACCCTGCTCGAACAGGTGGAGGAGAGGGGGATGTGGCCGTCGGGATCGGCCAGGTGGTGCACGTCGGGCACAAAACGCGGACCCATTGAGCGCGAACTGCGCCGCTATCTCAAAGCCTATCCGCGCTTCAAGGGACGGCTCGTCAACGCCCTCGGGCTTCGCCGCGACGAGAGCCGCGACCGCGCGCGCCGCGTCCCCTGGCGCCGCAACGAGCGCATGAGCGTCGCCGGCCGCGAGGTCTTCGACTGGCTGCCCGTTTTCGAACTCACGACCGGGGACGTGTTCCGCATCATCGCCGAGGCCGGCCAGTCGCCGCACCCGGTCTACTCGTTCGGGCTGACGCGCTGCTCGTGCTCGTTCTGCATCTTCTCGTCGCGGTCGGACCTGCGCCGCGCGGCGGACCTCCGTCCGGACCTCTACGCAAAATACGCGCAGCTCGAACGGCGCATCGCCCACACGCTCTCGCCCACACGGAAGTATCTGCCCGAGCTGACCGGCATTCCGGTCGATAGCGCCGTCGCCACGCCGCTTCGGCCTCGAGCCTTGAAGGGAGAGCGCCCGGCGCGACCCCGGGCCGCGTCAGTTTCGAGCTAGCGGCGCCCCGTGTCGGGCGGTCTCCCAGACCGCGCGGCTCTCCGGGTGGCGGCGCATCCAGTCGCGGTAGCCGTCCATCTTCCGCTTCCAGTCGATCTCGCCGCCGACATACTTGCCGGTCTCGTCGATGACCCCGCACTCAAGCTCCGCCGCCACCTGGTGCCACCACATGTCCACGTCGACCGCGAACTGTACCTCGGTGACGCCGTCATGCGCCAGCATCTTCGCGCAGAGGGCGCGCGCGACTGCCTCGATGTTGTCGCTCCAGGTTCGCATGGCCGCAAGTTAACGCCGTCTCGCCGAGCGCTGCAAGGCGCCCGTCAACTTCACGCAGCAGCCGCGCCGGGGCCACTCGCGCCGTTGTGCGCGGACGCCGCCGAGCGTCACGCTCCAGCATCACCCCCAAACCGTCATCCGGCCAACCCGATACCGTCCATCCACCCGGAGTGGAGGCCGGCTCCGGCGGGGGCGAAGGCCGGGCGCCCGGAGGAGGCGGCCCGCGCCGTCCTTCCGCCATTCCGGAGCATGCCCATGACCCTTCCCGAGACCATCTCCGCCGACTACACGCTGCGCCCGAGCGAGCTCGCCGAGGTCCTCGCCCTCCTGGTCGAGGCCCGCCAGCCGACCATGGTCTGGGGACCGCCCGGAGCGGCGAAATCGATGATCGCCCGCCAGGTCGCCGCCGCCGCCAACCGCAACTATGTCGACGTCCGGGCGCTGCTGCTCGACCCCGTCGATCTGCGCGGCATCCCGTGGCGCGACAGCACCGACCGCACGCGCTGGGCGCCGCCGGTGTTCCTGCCGCCCTCGGACGATCCCGGCCTCTGGCTCATCAACCTGGAAGAGCTGCCGTCCGCGGTGCCGATGGTGCAGGCCGCGCTCTACCAGCTCTTCCTGGAGCGCAAGTGCGGCGAGTACGAGCTGCCCGAGGGCGCGTCGCTGATCGCCTGCGGCAACCGGGATGCCGACCGCGCCGTCGTCCACCGAATGCCGACGCCGCTCAGCAACCGCCTGGTCCATCTGGAAATCCGGGTCGACGCGAAGGACTGGTGCGCCTGGGGCGCATCGAACGGAATCGCACCCGAGGTGCTGTTCTTCATCGAGCTGGAGCCGGAGCTCCTTCACGCGTTCGATCCGCAGTCGAAGGAGCACGCCTTCCCCAGCCCCCGGAGCTGGGAGTTCGCCAGCAACATCGTCAAGCACCGCAACGGCCTCGATCCGGAGGTCGAGCGGGCGCTGTTCCGGGGCACGGTCGGCGAGGCCGCGGCGGTGCAGTTCACCGCGTTCCTCAAGGTCTGGCGCGAGCTGCCCCACCCGAGGGCGGTCATCGCCGACCCCGGGAACGCCGACATCCCGGAGAACGCCAGCACGCTGATGGCGCTCTGCGGCTCGCTCTACCGCATGGCCTCCGACCTCAACCTCGACGCGATCGTGACCTACGCCACCCGGCTCCGGCGCGAGGTCGGGGAGTCGCTGGTCGGCGCCTGCGTGCGCCGCGAGCCCGCGCTCCAGCGCTCGCCCGCCTTCATCCGCTGGGCGGCGGCCAAGACCCAGTGAAGGAGAACGCCATGTACTGGCGGGTCACACACCGCCCGGCGGGGGATACCCCGTCGCGCAGACACGCCGTGCGGGCGCCAAACCTCGACGCGGTCAGGCGGAAGCTTGCCGCATTCCTCGACGTCCCCGTGTGGACGCTCCGCTAACCCGAGAGGAGAACCCGATGGACCTCAACCGCGACGCCATGCTGGTCGGCCTGCACATCGCCGCCTGGTCCGGCCGGCTCTACGACCGCCAGGCGAGCGACCACGTCGCCGTCGCCCACGAAGCCTCGACCGGCGCCGGGCGCTACAACAAGCGCCTGCTGCCCAAGGCCGCCTTCGCCGCGCTCACCGCCACCATGAGCGAAGCGAGAACGAAGCACTATGCCAACTCGCTGCCCTGGGACGACAAGGGCGCGCGGCTGCTGACCGTGGCCAACTACGAGCACTACACGGAGCTCATGGACGGGCTGCGCGAGCGCGTGGTGCGCCAGCGCGCCCGCTTCATCGAAGACTATGACGACTACATCGACCAGTCCCGGCTCGACCTCGGCAAGCTCTTCCGCATCGAGGACTATCCGTCGAAGGAAGACCTCCAGGGCAAGTTCGCCATCCGCTACCGCATTACGCCGGTGCCGGACGCGGATCATTTCATCGCCCAGCTCGCCTCCGACGACACCGAGCGGGTGAAGCGCGACATCGAGCGCCACGTCGAGGAACAGCTCCACGGCGCGGTGGGCGATCTCTACCGGCGCATGGCCGAGGCGGTCGAGCGGGTCTCCGAGCGGTTGCAGGAGGACGGTGACGGCAAGCCGCTGGTGTTCCGCGACACCATGATCTCGAACATCCGCGACCTGGTGGACGTGGTGCCGCGTCTCAACATCTTCGGCGACGAGGAGCTGGCCCGGCTCTGCGAGCAGGTGAAGGAGAAGATCGCCAGCGTCGAGCCGGACGCGCTCAGGCCGTCCAGGACCTTCGACCCGGCGGCCCGGGCGCAGGTCAAGCGCGATGCGGACGAGCTCGCGGAGAAGTTCGCGGGGTATTTCGGGACGCGCGCCGAAGAGCCTGCCGCCGAGCCGGTGCGGGAGGCCGCCTGATGGCCGCCCGCGTGCTCGGCGAATCGGCGCTCCGGGTCAGCGACTGCGTGACGGAGCTGTTGCGCAAGCAGCCCTTCTTCGGGAGCCTGGTGTTGAGGCTCCCGCTCCGGCCCGATTCCACCCGCGAGACGCTGGCGACGGACGGCCACGAGATCCGCTACTCGCCCCGCTGGGTTGCGGAGACCGAAGCGCACCTGATCGAGACCGCGATGGCGCGGGTGGTGATGGCGTGCGCGCTCAAACACCACACGCGGCGGGGCGACCGCGATCCCGAGCGCTGGCAGATGGCCTCGCAGCTCGTCACCCATGCGCTGATCCGCGACGCCGGGTTCACCCTGCCGCCCGACGCCGAAGCCTGGGACGATCTCAGCGTCGAGCAGGCCTACGACCGGCTGCCGACGCCCGAGGACGGCGATTCCGGAGACGATGGCGGCGCATCCTCCGGCGCTGCCGGTGCCGGCGCCGCCGACCAATCCTCACCGGACGCTGGTGACGACGATACCGGCGATACGTCCGATTCCACCGACACCGCCAATTCCAACGATGGCGGCAAAGACCAGGACCAGGACGCCGGCAGTAGCGACCCGGACGAAGGGGACGGGGACGGCCAGAACCGGGACGGCAATGCCCAGGGCGAGGATGGCGCATCCGATGCGCCGCCGAGCCACGATCCGTCCGGCACCGGCGAGGTGATGGACGCCGGCACGCGGGCTGGCGACGACGACGATTCCGCGGAAACTCCCGTTGATGTCGCCGCCGAGGAGCAGGCCTGGGACGAGGCCATGCACCAGGCGCTCAACATCGCCCGCGCGGAGGGGAAGGTTCCGGGCCAGGTCGAGGAGACGGTGAAGGGCTCCCATTCCAGCACGCTGGACTGGCGCACGCTCCTACGCCGCTACATGACCGACGCGGCGAAGAGCGACTATTCCTGGAGCCTGCCCAACCGGCGCTTCATCGACTCCGGGCTATACCTGCCCTCGATCCGCTCGGAGGGGATCGAGACCATCGCCGTCATCGTCGATACCTCCGGCTCGCTGCCGGCGGCGACGCTGGCGGAATTCTGGGCCGAGCTCCGCGAGGTTGCCGCCGAGATCCGGCCGGAGCACGTCGTCGTGCTCCAGGTCGACGCCACCCTGCAGGACGCGGCGGAGTACGCGCCCGACGAACTGCCCGAGGAGATCGCGCTCAAGGGGCGGGGCGGAACGGACTTCCGGCCGGGATTCGAGTGGCTCGACGAGCAGGGGATCCAGCCCGCCGTCTGCCTCTACTTCACCGACATGGAGTGCTCCAGCTACCCCGACACCGAGCCGCCCTATTCGACGGTGTGGGTCAACTGGAGCCGCCCCCCGGAGGACTGGAACCGCGAGCCCTGGGGCGAGCGCATCGACATCGCCGCATGACGACGCGCCGACACCGCCGCACCGTTCAAGGAGTGCCAGCCATGCTGACCGTCCACCCGTCGCCCGAAGCCGTCCGCCTCGCCATGTCGCGGATCGAGCGCGCCATGGCCGCCTGCGGCGGCGACCGGGAGGCCCCCATGGATTGGGGGATCGTCCACCGCCACGACTGCCGCACCGTCGCCTGCCATGGCGGCTGGTACGCGCTCGGCCGCCTGACCGACCATCCCGCGATCCGCTGGCGCCATGACGAGACGTTCTACAGCGATCCCGGCGAGACCATGATGGCGCTCAGGCCGGACGGGCAGCTCACCCACGTCATGTATTGCGAGGGTGCGCACATGCTCGCGCGCGACCTCGGGTTCATGAACGCCCCCGCGCTGAAGGGCTGGGCGGAGCGGCATCCGCAGATCCGGGGCAACCGCCACGGCGAGCGCATGTTCGCCGGCGACGGTGCGGTCGCGTTCGGCAAGAATGCCTTCGCGCCGGTCATGGTGAGCGAAATCGTGGTCTGGTGGCACGCGGTCGCGGACCGGCTCGATGCGGCGATCCCGGTCCACCCCGACCGCCCGGCCGCGCTGACTTCCTTCCAGTCTCACGATCCCGAGGCGCAGGAGACCATCGCGGTCGAGCCCTGCACCGCCGGCTACCGGCTCGTCCGCCAGCCCCGCCCGGTGAGCCTGCCGTCGCTTCAGTCCTGATCGCGTTCGTCCGGGGCGCTGCCCGCTCCGGCCTCCCCGCCGTACCGCCGCCGCGCCCCTGCCCACAACGCCGCCAAGAGGCGGAGCCGGGCCGGGGTCCGGGCGGCGCGGGCGGGCCGGCGGGGGCGTTCCCCGACGCCGCCTTCGCTCATTCCCACACACCATCGAGGGAGGTTCGCATGAACTTCATCGCCCCACGGGCCGAGCC
>MKWU01002308.1_pt1 | contig 29154 bp, 30 predicted proteins | sample 809101 | NCBI WGS metagenome assembly MKWU01 (sample SAMN05860141, study PRJNA318959) | sponge metagenome | host: Aplysina aerophoba | place: Slovenia: Piran, Adriatic Sea, Gulf of Piran | collected 2013-05-07 | reverse complement strand
CACTGCTCGATGCGCTCCTTCGCCCGCTTGTGCTGGCTCTGCCAGTAATGCCACTGGCGCTTCGCCTCCACCAGCTGCCACGACAACGGCCGCTCCCGCTCCAACTGGAACTGGACCGGCATCCCTGCCTGCGCTGGCAACTGCCTTTCCGCCTCCACATCCGCTAGGCTGCCATAAATACATTTCTTGTGTCCAGCGTTTTATCCAAGTTTTTTTCGCCGCCCCCCCACCGGCTGTCACCTTCCTCAATTCACGGCCCGCTCGAACGGTTACCTACCGTTAGCGGTCTGAGTGCGGCCAGATTGCGTCTTCCGCAGTGGGGCAGATGAACGAGTCCAGACCGCTTGCCGTTGTCATTCCTCGCCGGCCCGAGGCGGAACCTCTCCCGCCTGTTCCGGGAGGAGCTGCAATCGCCGGACCCAGGGCGAGCCGCCTGCTACCCTGAGCCTATGCCCGTTCCCGGCACGGCTGTGCGGCGCGCTTCCCGCCCGCCCGAGGTGCGGCTGGAGGAGTACCCCTACTCCGACGGCCGGGTCCTGATGGAGACCGACCCGCATGCCAATTCGATCGTGGCCATGCGCAACCAGTTGCAGTGGCATTTCGAGGCCCGGCCGGACGTGTACGTGGCCGGCAGCATGGCGGTGTATTACCGGCAGGGGGACCCAAGCGCGGTGGTGGCTCCGGACGTGTTCGTGGTGCAGGGCGTAGAGAAGCGGCAGCGCCGGTCGTACCGGACCTGGGACGAAGGCGGGGTGGCGCCGGCCTTCGTGGTGGAGGTGGCGTCGGCGTCGACGAGCCGCCGGGACGGGACGGGCAAGAAGGCGACGTACGAGGGGATGGGCGTGCTGGAGTATTGGCGGTTCGACCCGCTCGGGAGGCGGATCCCGCAGCGTCTGGTGGGCTGGCGGCTGGCAGGCAGCCGGTACGAGCGGGTGCGGGAAGCGGCGGAGGGTGGCTGTTACCGGAGCGAGGTGCTGGGGCTGGATCTGCGGGCGGAGGGGTGGCTGCTGCGATTCCGGGACCCGGTTCTGGGGCGGGACTTGCTGACCCATTCGGAGACCAGCCGGGCCTTGCAGGAGGCCGAGCGGGAGCGGGACGAGGCGAAGCGGGAGCGGGACGAGGCGAATCGACGCATCCGCGAACTGGAGGCGAGGCAGGAGCTGTCCGGCTAGCAGCCGACCATTCAGAGCGGATTCCGGCCAACCTGTGTCAGCCAATCGGGCAGGACCTGCCAATTCAAGGCATCAGGGCGGCTCCGACTTGAAAGGGCAGCAGTCTCAACAGACGCCACGGTTCGACGGCCAGATCGCGGGCAATCGACGCAGCCGCTGGCTCAATTCCTCGCCCCTCCGCTTGGCGGAAAGGAAAGCCGTTTTCAGACGCCCCTTCTCTCCCTGCTTGCGATCCCTCTGGCGCTTGGTCCAGTCGGCGCAGCCTCGCTCGTTCCTGTCCGGGTCCGGTCCAATAACTGAAACTGGTCGGGTCGGATTTCCAGCGCGCGCCTCCACGCCTTCAGCGCCTCGTCCCCGCGGCCGAGCTTCTGGTTTGTCACACCCAGGAGGTAGTGAGCGTTGAAGTCCGTCGGCAATGCCGTGACCGCCCGGCGGAGCAGCGGCTCGGCGGCTTCCAGATTGCCCGACGAGAACCGCATGTAGGCAAGATTGAACAGGGCGGGGAAGTAGTCCGGCGCAAGCTCGAGCGCCTGTTGCCACAGACCGGCCGCCGCCGCCGTCTCGCCGCCCCGCGCAAGTTCCAGTCCGCGGTCAGTCAGGGCCGCAGGGTCCGAGGCCTGGTGGCCATGGATCGCGGCCGGCCAGCAAAGACATAGCGCGACCACCAGGGAGCCAGCGGCTTGCGTCGGCGCGAAGCGGTTCCGCCTGACTGTCACTGGACGGTCGCGACCTCTTCCGAACCCTCTGCCAACAGCCAGGTGTCACCGCCCGCAGCGCCGGGAAATTCCTCTTCCTCGCCGCTGGGCCATCGCACCTTGATGCTATCCACAGTGTCCGCATCCCCGAGCCCGAAGTGAACTCTCAGATCGTTGTGGGAAACGTAGCTCGACTGGCTCATGACGGCGCGGGTCTGCCGAACGCCGCCCGCTTCAATGGTCACAACGGAGCCGATCGCGGCCCTGTTGGATACAGTGCCACGCAAGGTCAGGCGGACCCAGTTGCTTCCCGGCGGCAAGTCGTTCCGCAGCAATGACACCTCCTCAGCCATGTTCATGACCACCACGTCGATATCACCGTCGTTGTCGTAGTCGCCGAATTCCGCCCCACGGCTCGACCTGGCCTGGTGCAGTCCGGCACCCGAAAGGACGGTCACGTCCTCGAAACGCTCGCCAGAGACGTTCCGGTAGACAAGATTGGATTGCGCATACGTTTCCGCGACCTTCGCCTGGTGATCCAATTCCGGATAGACGTGCCCGTTGACTTGGAAAATGTCCTGCCAACCATCATTGTCGAGGTCGACGAACTCCACGCCCCACCCGACGTACCTGGGATTGGAAGCCAGTCCCGCGCGCACGCAGATGTCCTCGAAGAACACGCCGTCTGTGTTGCGGTACAGGTTCGGGTAGTCGTCCGCGAAGTTCGTCTTGACCAGGTCGAGCCAGCCGTCGCCATTGAAATCACCGACTCCCACGCCCATCCCGCCTTGCTCGAACCCGTGCTCGTTGAAGGCGACGCCCGTCTCGGTGGCGTCGTCCGTGAACATTCCGCGCCGTTGTTCACGAACAGGATGCTCGGCGTCGAGTCGCAAGCGATGTAGATGTCCTGCCAGCCGTCCCCGTCGAAGTCGGCCGCCGTTGCCATGAATGCGTAGTAGTCGCGTACATCGCGCACGCCCGCTGCCTCGCTGCCGTCCTCGAACGTGCCGTCGCCGAGATTGCGGTACAGCGTCACGCCGCCAAACGGGAGCCCCCGCGGATCGCAGTAGACGGGCATGCCTTTCCATTCGCAGTTCGACGTCTTGCCCGGGGCGGAGCCGTCTCCGGATCGAACTGCTGGTATTGCGTGACCAGCAGGTCGAGCAGGCCGTCTCGGTCGTAGTCGACGAACGTGCAACCGGAACTCCACTGCTTCGAGCCCTCCGCGACCCCGGCCATGGCCGCGGAATCGGCGAAGCTGCCGTCATCTCTGTTTCGATACAGGGAGTCTGCGCCCCAATACGCCACGAACAGGTCCAGCCTGCCGTCGTTGTCGTAGTCGCCGGCGCATACCGCGCTGCCCCATCCGGACCGTCCAAGGCCGCTACTCCCGGTCGAGTCCTCGAATTTGCCATCCCCGACATTGCGAAACAGGCGGTTCATCGGCGCATCGCCTTCGGGGAATCCTTCGAGCGTCGATCCGTTGATCAGGAACACGTCGAGCCGGGAGTCGCCGTCATATTCGAGGAAAGCGGCCCCCGAGCCGTTGGACTCGATGATGTAGCTCTTCGTATCCCGTCCGCCGTACGTGAATTCCAGGTCGAGGCCGGCCTCCCGGGCGGTGTCGACGAATTCCGCCCCCTAGGGGAGTCCCGAGGCCTCCAGGGCCTTGACGGGCTGGGCGTTCGGGCTCGCGACTCCTTGCGCCAGCAGCGAGCAGGGAACCAGGGCCGACAGGCAGAGTGACAGCAACGGCTGAACGCCCATGACAAGCGTCGGCGCCACTCGAATCCTGAGTATGCCACAGGCGCTGTGGGGCATCGCCGCTGGTCAGAACGAGGGTCGGCGAGAGCAGGCGTAGCTGGCTACGCGCGATGCCTGTTACCGGGCCGGCGGGGGAGCGGTTCCGGTGGCCTCGACGCTTGCAGAGAGCCAGCTCAAGCCAGCGACAGGCCAGAATCCTGGAGGCGGCGAAAGTCCCCCGCATCGGCGGTCGCAAGCGGGGCACCATCAGCAATCGCGGTCGCCGCGATCATGCAGTCGGTCAGAGATCCGCGTATTCTTCCTGATTGATTGAACAGACGAGCCGCCAGTGCAGCGTGCTCCGAGGTGAATTGCCGGTAATCGTCGATGATTGCGGCTGCCGATTCGATGTCGGACCGGTCGAGAGGGCCACATTGGAACTCCGTCCAAGCAATCGTGCTCATGGAGAACTCTTCGCCCTCCCGAACCCACGTCCGCAGTTTTTGGTTTTCGGGCGAACCTGTCTCCAGCACCCGGATCAAGAAGCTGGTATCCAAGTGAATCATTCGGGTTCGAGAGGTAGCAGTTCAGGTTGAATTGCAGTCCGTCCGAAAAGCGTTTCTGAACTTTCACCTGCAAGCCGTAATACGACCCGTTGTACTGGTTCGAACCCCCGTCGAGATCCCCGAACGAAGGCAGCAGCCGCCGCGGCTGCACAGCGCCAGGGCCGGGGCTCAATGCGTTGTTGAACGGGGAATAGCCGATCTGCTTCCGGGTTCCGGATCCCACGTAGCCGACATCGAGCGTCATGTCGTCCATGATTTGCCGCTGGATGAAGAAGTTCCACTGCATCGAGTAGGGCGAGCGGTTCGTCGGCTGTTGCGGCCATCCGCGGATGGCGGCCGTGGAAGAGAACGGCGGGCCCTGGTTGGTGATGCTCAGGTCGATGCCTCCGCGGTTGGGGCTGAACACTTGCTGAACAGTGAATGGCCAGAACTTGCGGAGGTCCTGCAGTTCCTGAACGAAAGTGGAGTTGCAAACCTCGTCCCCCCGTCACAGTCCCTCCGGCTCCGCCGCCGGCGTTGTACGAACCGAAGCCCATGCTGACCAAGGGGTCGCCGAAGACGTCCCGCTGGTACATTTCCAGGCCGGTCTGGTCGATGAAGTCCGGGCGGGTGAGTCCGCCCAGATGCCTGCCGATGCCGGGGTTGTTGGGCGGATTCGTCCCGAAGGTCAGTTGCATGACGGTCGTCGGTCCGAAAATGTGATTCCAGGTGCCGCCATAGTTGAATACGTCGAATTCGCGATCCGCGCTGAGATTCGGATTGGAGCTGGGCTGGGTCAGGTCGGCGTTCTGGTTGCTGAACCGGAAGTACACGGTGTCCTTGGTGCTCAGGTTGAGGTGACAGGCCTCCATCGAATGGGAGGTTGGGGTCTGCCCCGAACCGCAGTGGTTCCGAGACGTACAGGTATCCTCAGCCATGCAGTCTTGCAAGTGCGCAGTGCAGGGCTGTTCGACCAAGCTCGTCGGCTTGGTCTGGGTCGTGGCCTGCCTGGAGAAATCCGGTGAGGCGATCCAGGTCGCTGTATCGGATCGCTTCATGCAAGGGGTAGTAGCCTGGGGAAGCTGCCGCCAGGGGCACAGCTATCAAAATGACCAGGATTGGCAGAACTGATGTCTGCCTAATCTTGTGCATGCGGCTTCCGCTCGTCCACTGGATGCGGATTGCTCACCTTACATCAACGGTTGGTTGTGTCAAGAGTTTCTGCAAGACAAGGTTGCGGAGGGGGCAGGAGGGGCGGGGAGAAGGCAGAAGGGGCTGGGCGGCGGGCATTTGGCGCAGCCTTCCGTGATTGATGTCAAGCGTGTTCCCCGCCGCCTGAGCACCGGCTTCCGAGGCGGCTTCAACATGGATCTGCGGCTGCGCGGCCCGACGGGGGCCGTACGTTCGACGAGCGCTGAATCCCGGGTCTGCCCTGAAGCCGTTGGGAGAAACCGAGCATGACTGCGGAGAGAACGATAGCCAGCAAGCTGGGCTATTCCGGCCCGCATCACGATCACGAGGATCTCAGCCTCCAACGCGAAGACCGAATTGGCGTGCCGATTGTCGCCTGGACGCAACTGTCCAAAGGAATCCGGACTCGGACTGCAGGTCGTGACGAAGACCAAGGCGCGGTCCTCGTTAACTCCGTGCGCGCCGCCCCAGGGTCCAGATCATCGACCCGCCCAGCATCGACCCCATTACCGCGGCCACGGCAGGGGCCGCGATGAACACCATGGTGTTGCGCCGACCGGACATCTTGCCTCTACCCCCGTCAACGCCGACAAGGGGTCGGTTACGTTTTCCGATGCGACTGAAGGAAGAACTCAATAGCCCGTCGTTGTTCCTCGCCGATCGGCTGCGAGGGAAACACTGCGTCGTGGATGTCGAATACTTCCTCCGCCGTACTCAACTGCAGCACATCGACGAGCGTAGCGATATCCGTCAAATCGGCCTGGCGTCCTGACCGCAATTTCATGGCTAGCAAGTGCTCGGGCGAAGCGCCTGTGACGACCAAATGCGAAGAAGCGAAGACGGTCTTTGCGCGCTGGTCCGGGTTTAGGGGCAAGTATGTCGTTGCCTGTTCATTGAGCCACGAGTCGGGCCAACCGCGCTGGCGCGCGACTTCGCGAGACGCTTCGAGCACTGCGCCATGGCCCTCCAGGATCAGGGCGTCGACATCGAAAGTCCGGCGGCTCCGCCGGAAAGCGAGCGCGATCGCGGCTCCGCCCACTATGTAGATATGGGCCTTGACCCGTTTCCGCCCCAAGCGATCAGAGAGATCCTTGAAGGCGTCAACGATTTCATCGTGGGACAAGGCACGCATCGGGTCGTTCTCCGCCGCGATCATCGAGATCTCGCGGGTCGGGAAGGGCTCCGTGCCGCAAGAACGCCCCCGGGCTGTCGATGAGTGACCGCGAGACGAGCACTGGATTGCCCTCGGACAGGATCCAAGTCAGGTCGAGGAATCGTTCGCGCTCGTTCATCCAGCCTTGAATCGGGTGCTCGTGCAGCATTGCCAGGTGCTCAGCCATACCGGCGAGCAAGGCATCCCAGCGAGTGCCTGTCAGCGGCGGGGCCGGCTCAAGCGCCCGTGCCTGCTGCTCGCGATCTGCTTCATGGAAGCGACGCGGAAGATCGTGGATGAGCATCCGATAGCATTCGGATTCGTCGAGCGCATGCTTGATCACCTGGCTATAGTTGGCAACCGTGAATTCCGGAACCATTGGACCCACATCAATTTAGCAAGGGCTGAGACCAGGCGACTCGGTGTGAATTGTTGGGAGTGGCGCCATGCATTGCCGCGAGCACGTGGCGGCCCTCGCCTGCGCCTGAGGATTCCCCAGTCGCTCCAAGCTTCGATAGCGGCGGCCGGCAAACTGCATTTCTTGCTGGCCGGGCCTAGCAATCAAGATGAATGGATGATTGGATGCGGCGCGACGATCCAACCAGGGGCCATGCGCCGGGAAGAGCATGGTTGGCTAGATCGGACGGTCTCGAGGGTAGGGCACCCATCCGGGGGAGGTTGTGGGAATGCTCCACAACTCGCCGCCCGCGGTAATGAACAGCGTCTTCCAGTCGGTGCCGCCAAAGGCGCAGTTAGTCACTTCGTCCACAGGGATGGCGACGAAGTCAATCAGGTCGCCTGTGGGCGAGAGGATGTACACGCCGCCCTGGTAGCGATCCGCTGACTCGAACGGGGGATTGGGCCGGTTCCGGCCGGCCGCCACGAACAGCCTGCCAGCTTGGTCCATCTCCAGGCCGTCCGGCCCGCGACCCTCGAGCCAATCGAAGATCAGCTCACGGCCGGCGGAGTCGATCGAACCGTCGTTGAGCAGTGGAAAGCGCCACAGCTTCCGAGCCCCTCCGACGGTGTCATTGTTGTTGTCGGCGACATAGAGGTACTCATCCTTGGGCGAGACAAGCAGTCCGTTCGGACGGTCGACCTCGTGCGAGATGATCCTGGCGACCTGTCCAGGCGCGTCGATTCGATACACGCCCTCCACGAGGTGCCCCGAGGAGTCGCGCATTTCCATGCTGCTGCGTGCGCCGTAGCGCGGATCGCTGAAGTAAATCCGTCCCTGCGAGTCGATCGTCAAGTCATTCGGGGAGTTGAACCGCCTCCCCCGGAAAACGTCTGCCAATACAGTTGTCGCGCTGCCGGAATCCGTACGCGTCACGCGGCGGCTGCGGGCCTCGCAGACCGTCAGCCGGCCCTGCCTGTCGATCAGCAGACCATTGGAACCGGCGTTCTCGCGATACACGCTGACATTGCCAGCTGCGTCACGCTGCGTGATGCGATTGCGGCCGGAGAAATACAGGACGCCCCGGGGATGCCACACGGGCCCTTCTCCGGCATTGATTCTTCCGTGGCTGACCGGCTTGGCTCCCGTCGGGATCGGCGCCGCCGCGCGCGCCAACGGCTGGACGGAAAGGCACGCCAGGATTTCACGGCGGTTCAACATTGCTGGAGTCGCCACCCGAAGCCTAGGTTATGGGACATCGGTTGTCCCTGGCAACGGATTGTACAGGGCTTTGCCAAGTCGCCTCGGCCTTCTCGCGGTCGAATGGCAGCAGGGGACCCCGGAGCGTGGGTCGCAGCGCCGTGGAAGGGTTGATTGGGACTGCCTTCGAAGCTACACTGACGGTGCTCGGACGGCCCGACCGTACCGCCGGGCTGAAATCAGTCTTCATGACGGTCAAGTTGGAGGGACAAAGAATGCGAACGTTATTGATGGTCATGCTGGGTGCCGGGCTCACTTGCCCGCTTCTGGCGCAAGAGGATCCGCTGAGCACTGAGGCCAGGCAGGCATGGAACCGCACGAACAACCTGGTTGTGGCCGCTGCCAACAAGATGCCCGAGGAGCACTACAGCTACAAGCCCGCCCCCGAGAGCCAGAGTTTCGGGGACTTGGTGGCACATACCGCCAATGCTGCACTGGGGGTCTGCTCCGGATACATGGGCGAACGGAAGCGGGCCGGTGTCAATGGGTCTAGCTCAAAGGCTGACTTGCTTGCCGCTCTCGAAGCTGCCGCGGCGGAGTGCGATGGTGCCTACAACTCGCTCACCGACGCCAGGGCATCCGAGATGATCGAAGGCAGGCGCCGCAGTCGGTCCCGCCTCGGGACACTGTACGGCAACACCATTCACATCGAGCACGAGTATGCGCAGATGGCAGTGCACATGCGCGCGAACGGGCTTGTGCCTCCGTCCAGCGAAGGCCGCTAGTCCGGTCTGACCCTAGATCCAGCCAATTCCTGCTCGGCGCGAGCAGAGCGCCCGTCGTCTGCCCCAGTCCCGTGCGGGAGCGTCTGGATTCCAAAATGGGCGCGTCCGCGCGGACGTTGCTGCATGCAGAACAGCCGCCGATTGCTGGGACTCGGCGATTTCTTCCTGCGAATCCGCGATCACGTCGGGGTGAGCCTTTCCAGGCCGGTTCGCGTCAGACCAGCTATTGAATGGGGCAGTTCGTCGACTCTCCAATCCGCGAGGCGTGGGATGCCCGGAGCACAGTTGATGGATCCAGGCGAACCCTGGCAAGCCTATGGCTTGAGCGCGTCGCGCTGCCCTTGCCTCATTCGAACAACGAGGCGTCGATTCCCGGAATCAGCCGCACGGCGTTCTTCCAGTAGATGTGTTTCAGGGTGTCATCCGGCAGACCGAGACCATACAGCCGCCAGTGGGCATGGTAGCGACGGTAGTACTCGAAGTACTCGTCGCGGGTCTCGAGCACGCGCCAGTAGTACGGAAACTCGCTTGGTTCGTAGGAGTCCTTCCCGAATAGGACGCGGTCCTTGTAACGGTTCACGAACTCCGGGCCACTGAACGGGATTCGGCCCAGCTCGTAGAGAACGGCCGCGATGTCGACGTGGACATTCGGATGTTCGTCCAGCAGCGCCCCCAGCTTGCCCAGGTCGTTACCTTGCCAGCCCATGTGCGCCAGGATGAAGTTCACATCCGGATGCCGCTTCAGCATCCGATCCCTCTCCGCGATCAGGTCCTCGAAGCTTGGCGGCGCTTCTTGCTTGCGGCGGGGCCGGAGCTTGAGTTCGAGCCAGCGCTCGTTCCGGGAATCCTGTGGTGCCCAGAACTCGGCAGGGTCCGCGACGTGGATCAGCACGGGTATCTTCAGGCGGGCGCAGGTGCGGAACAGGGGGTCCATGGCAGGGTCGTCGACCGGCACGCGCCTGCCTTGGGGATCGCGCACACTCATGCCGAAGCTCTTGAATATCTTCAGTCCCTGAGCTCCGGCCTCGACGTCCTCTTCTAGCTGGCGGGCGGCTCGCTCTGGCCAGCCTGCAGTACCGATGCCGCCGAAATCAGGATTGGCGAAGACCGCGAACCGTCCCGGGTGCCGTTGGCGGAAATTCTGAACCGCGGCTCGGAGCCGCTGGCCGTAGCCGCCGCTGAGGTTGACGAGGACGGCGAGATTGAGCGCGTCCATCTCCCCGACGATGGCGTCCAGGCGGGCCTCACTGATCGAGCCCCGGTGATGGCTGTGGACGTCAATGACCGGGAACTTCGCACGCGGCACTTCGTGCTCGTCCACCACCAGTGTCGAGCGCGGCTCCCATTCCTCAACGCTCAGGTCTTGGGCCATGGCGCCGGTGCCGAGCAAGGCGAGCAAGCAGGGAAGCAATCTCATCGGGACACGTCTCGATACAGGGTACACCGGGCGCAGGTCCTGGACCTCCTGTGCACAAGCCCCGGACATCCCTGAGCCGCAATCCGATCAAGTCGAGGCAGTTGCCAGTGTGGCGGCGCCAGCGGTGTTTCTATGCGCTGCGACCGGATCTCCCTGGTGGCAGCCAAGGTCGAGCCAACGGCCTCGACGAAGCGCCATGGAGCATCCGGAGGCGGACTTGCGCCACTGTAATCGCTAACGCTAACCCGAAGCCGTGGAACTGTGAGACGGCGATGCCGCCAAAGGCGGGCGGGGAGGGGTCACGCATGGACTCATTGGCCGGACTTAGTCTCCATTTCGTCTATCACTGCATGCATTTTTTCCGTGAGGCCGGGCATCGATGTCATCGTCTTCTGTTGAGCCCAAGCCATACTCTCCTGCATGATCAGCGGCATCTTCTCAAGGGATTTCTGCCCAACGGGTGACCGATGAAAGGCAAGCATCTCGTGTAGCTCTTCTTCGGTGAAGTGCTTTGACAGGATCCCCGCCACCATGGAATCCATATCGCCCATGAGTTCAGACAAGTAGGTGCGTGCCAATTCGCGAAGCTTGGATTCCGTCTCCGCATCCATGTCCGGATGCTTGGTCTTCAATTGACCGACGAGTTGGCTGGCGGTCACATCGCCCATTTGATCGACTATCTTGTCGTATTGCATGGCCTCGATCAGCTCCGAGAGGACCTTCTGCTTCGAGGCTTCGTCCGCACGAGCCAGCGGCGCCGACAAGCAAATTAACGCGATTGCCGAAGTGGCAGCGACGATTCGAATTGACATACGGAACCTCCGGATTTGGTTTACCTTACTACGTATTCCCTGGTTGTCAAGAGAATTTTGCATTCCAGGTCTTGGTGTTTGTTCGCGGCGGCATACGCATCGTAGGCTCCGAGGTGTCCCCGGCGTAACGGGGCGGCAGGCCGGTGTTCAGGGCTTGTCGATCGGTCTAGGGATCCTGAGCTGGCTGGATGGGCGGCGGGTCGTCAAAACTGCCCCCAAGTGCGAGGTGCAGGTCGACGCGATTGTCGATCCTGGCCCGCTGGAGGCCCAGCACCGCGCTCTCCGTCTCGAGAATGGCCCGCTGCAGGGCGAGGATCGTGAAGATGTCTCCCATTCCCGCCGCATAACGCTGTTCGGCCAGTTCGATCGCCTCCCGGGTGGTTTGTTGAGAGTCGCGCAGCAAGCTCTGCTGGTTCCGCAGAGTCGCCTCCGACGCTAGGGCCGACTCGACTTCCAGGTAGGCCTTCCACATGAGGCTCTCGTAGTTTGCGGCCGCTTCGTGGGAGCGCGCCTCCGTTGCCCGCACGTTCGCCTTCAAGCGCCCGCGGTTGAAGAGGGGCTGGGCGAATCCGAGCGCGTAGCTCCACGCCTGCAAGTTGGGGTTCACGAGGTCCAGTAGCTTGTTGCTGGCGGTGCCGGCGGCTGTTGTCAGCGCGAAGCTCGGCCGCAACGCAGCCTTCGCCTGAACGATCCGGGCGTCCGCACCCAGCAGGGCCTGTTCGGCAGCAATCAGGTCGGGTCTTCGCTGGATCAGTTCCGAGGGCAGGCCTGCGGGCACTTGCGGCGGCAGGCTCGGCAACCCCGCCTCTGGTGCCCGCTCTCCCGCGGGATATTCGCAAGCCAGGACCTCGACCTGGCGCACAAAGCGGTCGCGTGCTCGCTCGTGCTCCCGCACTGTCGACTGCGCCCTCTCGATTTCGCTCTCGGCGATCCGCACGTCCACGGATGCCCGCGATCCGTACCGGTAGTGCTCCTGGGTCCATTCCGCCACCGTTTCCAGATGCTTCACGACCGCCTGCGCGGCCTTGAGCTGGGCATGGGCCTCGACCGCCGCGAACCATGCCTTGGCCACCTGCCCGCTCAGGGAGAGACGGACGGCAAGCAGGTCCGCCTCCCTTGCGGTGATGCCGGCGTCGGCGGCGAGCTTTTGCGAACTGAGTCGGTTCCAGAGGTCGGCCTCCCAGGCGATGTTGAACGTCAGTCCCGCGCTCGAGTACGTGCTCTTGAGAACTTCATCGGAAAGGCCCGGAAACGGAAGCCCGACGAAGTTCTGGCGCTGGCGCAGGCGATTGGCACCGACACTGATCTCCGGCCAGTCGGAGGCGTCCACGATGAGCCGCTCCTGCGTGGCAACCTCGATCCTGGCGGTGGCGGCGCGCAGGTTCTGGCTGCAGCCGAGCGCCTTGTGGATTGCGGCGTCCAAGCCCGGGTCGTCCAGGTAGGTCCACCAGTCGGCGCCGGGAGCCAGGGGTCCTGTCTCGGCTCCCTGCCAAGTCTCTGGCGCCGGGACCTTGAACTGATGAACGGGCAACTGCACCGGTTTCGAACAGGCGCCCATCAGAACGGCGGATAGGGTGATTGCAATTCGAACACTCATCTTTAGGCTGCCTGGGTCGTTCCCTGAATCCCTGCGGCGAGGGTGCTGCCCTTGGCGGTGGCGCGGAAGCCGGCGGCGACGAACCGCACCATGGCATCGAGCGTCCCGTCCGTGTCTAAAGGATCGCATGCTCCGGCGGTCCATTGCCGAGTGCGGTTTGAATCGAGCATCGTATGTACCATCACGCCGACTGCAAAGTGCATGCGCCGTCGCAGGTCCGGTTGCGCCAGCTCGGGCAGGGCTCGTTGCAAGGCGCGCTCAAACCGCATGATGACCTCGGAGAACTCTTCCTCGAATGCCGATTCCAGGTACTTCCCCGGTTCGCTGTAGAAGCGCGCGCAGAGTCTCATGAACCGTCTGCCGCGAACGGGCGACCGGGCCAGGCGGAGGACGGGCGAGTACAGAGCGGTCAGGATTCCCTCGACGTCCGCAGTGTCCTCGCGCTCGATCCTGTCGAGCATCTCGAGACGCTCGGCATTGATGGGGCGGACGCGTCGGCAGAACGCGGCTCGGGCGACCGCTTCCTTCGATCCGAAGTGGTAGTGGACAGAAGCGAGGTTGACGCCCGCCTCCCGGGTCAGCGCGCGCAGAGACACGCCGTCGACTCCGTTCTCGCTGAACAGCAGCTCCGCGGCGTCGAGAATCAGGTCCTTGGTTTCCACAGCCTGGGGCACGGCTTCATCCAAACGTTTGTTTGGAGGATATGGGCTTGTCGTGAATGCTGTCAACCGCTGAAATGGCCTGCTTGGCATCATGGCCCTCTGGTGGCGCCGCCCTTCGAGTTCCTGGGGGCGGACTGCGTTCGCGAGAACACCCGCCGCGTTCCGGGTTCTGTCTTCATGCCAGATCGGATCCCAACGCCATCGAGGCTCGTTTGGATAGCGTGCCTGACGGACGCCGCGATCCCGTCAGGTAGTGTGCGAGGGGGGCTTCCGCAGTGGGTCCTTTGAGAGCAGGGATTGGATGTGATTCTCCAGGTGGGTCTTCGAAAGCGAACCCACGTGCCTTGAGTGGACTCTGCCATTTCGATGTACGAAGAAAGTGGTCGGCAGACTCTTGATCGTCCCAAAGCCCTTCTTGGTCTTATCGTCGGCCAGCAGTACCGGAAAAGTAGGTTGCAGCTCGTCAAGGTAAGGTCGGACGACCTCCCATCCCTTCCTGTCAACGGAAATCGCGATCACGGTGAAGCCGGACTCGGCGTATTTTTTCTGAGCCTCATCGAAATAGGGCATCTCCCTGCGACACGGGGCGCACCAGGTCGCCCAAAAGTTGAGCAGCACCAACTTGCCTTCCCAATCGCTGTTGGTCCAGACCCTGCCGTCCGCATCCTGCAGCTTGATTGCGGGAATGCTGTCACCCGCCGAGAGCAAGTCATCGTCTCCGGACGCCGATGCATCCCCCGCTGATGACGAGGCCGACGCGCCGGGGCTCGAATCATCCGAACTCCGAGTTGCATCCAGTTCCTCCCGGATGTGTTTCATGAAGAACCCGGACATCGTTAGTGCGGTCGTGCCCACGCTGATCGAGATGGTGGCTACCACATAGACGATTGCCAGAATCTTGATCGACCTGACTTGGCCGGCCATCTCCTTGACCGCAGTCGCAACCTGTGAGAGTTGCTCGCGATCAGTCCGGTCTTGGTCCGGGTTGATAGGTGACAGCATTGCGACGGGCCTCCTCGCGAATCCACCGCCTCCACACTGCGCGCGCCGCCGCTTCCGATTTCGCGACAACTTCCGCCAGGGAGCCGGGAGAGTTTCGCGACCTCATGCTAGCAAACCAAAACCGCGGCCTCGGGCCGAGAGTCAGTCCAACAGCTAAGTCGCACATTTCGAACAAGTCAGACGGCGCTTCCCCGGAATCGGAGCTGGTTCAATAGAGCTTGCTCTCGTGGCTGGCCCTTCGCGCGCAAGCGTCCGGAAATCGGTTCGAGCCCCTACGGACCTCCTCGGCTTCAAGCCCACCTTCGAGGCAGTGGAGCTTCCCCGGAATGGCCCTTCCCAAGTCGATTCACAGATCGAAGGAGGGTGCCGGGCTCCAAGGCCGATCCCGGACCTTCCAGAGCGAGCCTTCGCACACCCGGGAAACAAGTCTGCATGGCGGCGCCAAGAGCCGTTATGCCGGAACGGCCCGTCTTTCGGGCACTTCCTGGCCGGTATCCGAAAGATCCGAATAGAACTGCGAGCAATAGCGACGAAACATTCCGATCTCGCCGTCGGACTGGCAGAGCCGTGGTCGGGACCGGTACTGCTTCCGTCCCCAGATCACCACATCCTGAAGAACGTCGCGCTTCTGCGCCGACAGGATGACTTTGTTCATCATCCGGGCACGCAGGCTCAGCGGGAGGAATCTCAAGCCCACGATCGGCCGCTTCGGTTTCCGCATTTCTCGCACCTGCCCAACCAGCGTCACCTCGATGAGCGTGCCGTCGACAGGGGTGGCGAGGACCCACAGGCGCGAATCCATGCCGATGGAGTGCTCGCGGATGTTGACGAATGAGTAACCCAGTCCATAGATTTCGGTGATGGCAGAGACATCGAACACGATGTCCACGATTCCGGCGACTCGCTGGCTGCGCCTGAAGTCAAAGCAGCTCTTGAGAAACGCTCCGTCCACCGACACCGGACCGACCCGGCTCACGTTGTCGTATCCGTGCACATATCGCAGGTGGGCCAGGTCCACCGAATTCTCGGTCGTTTCCTGGGGATGGCCGGCAAACCGGACCGACCGGAATTCCAATTCGCTCCACTCGGGCCCGACCGGCGGGTCAGCGTGAAGGTTCCATTGCGCCGGCCGTCCGTCGATTCCCCACCAGGCGAAGACCATGCCCAGAAGTTCCCGCGTCTGGTACACCCTCAGCTTCGCGGACTTCGGTGCCGGGGCGAAGGGAGTGGCGACACATTGGCCGGTTGCGTCGTACTCGAAGCCGTGAAACGGACAGACAAGGCAGCCATTGCGCACCACTGCTCCCCCTGCAGGCCCAAGGTCGGCGCCCAGATGAGGGCACACCGCCTCGGCCACGCAGATGCGGCCCTTGCCGTCGCACCAGGCAACGATGTCTTTGCCCAGCCAAGTCTTCTGAATCAGCTTTTCCTTCAGGATCGATTGACGGGTGGCGACGAAGAACCAGCCCTCGGGAAACGGTGGGAGCAATGAGATGGTGCTCCGCTCGATTCGCCTTGCCTGCATTTCACACCGAGAATCAATGGTTTGGCGGCTCGGTCTGTTTCAGCCCGGCCGACCGGCTCAAGAACGGCAGAATATGTTTGTTCATAGTATCTCAGGGCACGGGAAGGGCTGCACAGGGAGGAACACCATGTGCGGGGCGAAGCTACTCCGGCTGGCTGTGGCTGACACCGTTTCGGGCTTGGTGCGAGGCGGTGTCCTGCGACCCTCCGGACCCCTTGTGTTGCAATGATCGCCGACCGAGGGTCTGAGGGAGACGGAGCCAGCGGCCCGACGGGCCTGCGGTTCGTGAGGCTTGTCACGGCGGTCCTGAACGCCAGGATCACTGCCAGTTCGGGATTGTCAGAGGATAGGGAAGGAGTATGCTAGGGAGTGAATGGAAGCAAGCGTTCGCTCGCCCGGCCGGCTTCGCGATGGTGGGTCCATCACCGGTCGGGAGCGACGCAACACAGATCGCGCAGGCTCGATGCGGGGAGCGTCCGGCTGACCGACGGCTGGCAAATGCCCCGGAATTGAGCCATCCGAACTGGATTGGAGGGCCATGAGCACAACTGTCGAGTCTCCAGTACGCCTTGCCGAAGAGCTGATCCTGCTCATGCTCAACGAACAGAGCGGCTACCTTGAAATGGTTCCGAACTGGGATTTCTCCTGTGTCATGGCAGGTGCCGTAATCGCCGATCTTGCGCTGGAGAGTCGCATCGACACCGATTTGGATGCGCTCTTTGTGATTGATTCCAGTCCAACCGGAGACAGCCTGCTTGACCCGACGCTTGAGGAAATCGCCAATTCCCAGGAGAACTCGGAGACGCAATACTGGGTAGAACGAAATGCGGCCCGTTCCGAGGAAATCGTCACAGTCACGCTCGACCGCTTAGTCGAGAGGGGGATTCTCGAACACGAGAGCGGCGGATTCTGGACGCTCTCGAGCCACGTCTCACGTTCGGGAAGCTATCCCGCCTCCGACAGCACGATCCGCCAGGAAGCCAAAGCGAGAGTCCTGAGCGTCATCCTGGACGACATCATCCCGGATCCGCGCGACGCCATTCTCGTCGCTTTGATGCACACATGCGACGGGTTCAAGCTGGTGCTCTCGCCCGAAGACTACCAGGCCAAGCTTGAGCGGATCCAGATGGTCGCCAAGCTCGATCTTGTCGGGCGGTCGGTTGCCAGCGCAGTCCGGGAGAGTTCCGTCAAACCGAAGACCCGCCGTGTTCTCCAACCCAAACCGATCCCGAAGCTCAGTTTCGTCGACATCCTGCGACAGCGTGACTTCCGTACGGGCAATATTCCAAAGGCCATGTACGGCATCCTCCAGAAGTACGGACCGGTCGTTCAGGCTCCCTTCAATATGGCCAACGAGACCGTGGTTGCCTTGATTGGGCCAGAAACCAATCAGTGGGTCAACAGGCATGGTCGGTTCTACCTTCGCTCGAAGGACTACATCGAGGGTCTCGAACGCGTGTTCGGCGCATCTCGCACCCTACCAGGCATGGATGGCGCGGAACACTACAAGATGCGCAAGTCGCTGCAGAGCGCCTATTCCCGTGCCGCGCTTGCGCGACGGCTACCGGAATTGATCTCCCACTGCAAGCAATCCATCGGTTCATGGAACGAAGGTGACGTTTTCCGTGTAACCAAGACCTTCCAGAACCACATGAGCAGTCAAGTTTCGGGCCTGACGATGGGAGTGGATTGCAGCCACTACGTCGACGAACTGCTTGCCTATGAACATCGGGCGCTTGTCACCGAGGTTCAGGGTGCGCTGCCAAAATTCATGCTGAAGACGCCGAGGATGAAGCGTGCGCGCAAGCACGTTCGCGAATTCCAGGAAGCGATCCAGGCATCGCACACGCCGGCGCAGCGGAAGGGGAAGCCAAGAGATCTTGCGGACGCATTTCTCGAACTCCATCGAAACGACCCGCAGTTCCTTCCGGAAACGGACATCAGGTTCCCGTTTGTGGCGGCAATGGTCGCCAGTATCTATCTCGGCAGCGCGCTCGGCTTCGCAGTCTATTGCATGGTGCGGCACCCGGATGTGTACTCGAGGATCCATCGAGAAGCCGACGCGCTCTTCGGCGGCGGTCGTGAACCGAAAGCGGAGGAGTTCACCCTCGAGGCCATCGATGTCACTCACCGCCTCTGCCTGGAGTCCCAACGTTTGTACCCCGTGATTCCCTGGCAGTTGAGGACGGTCATGAACCCGTGCATCGTCGAAGGCTTCGAACTGCTTCCCAAGACCCGACTATTGGTGTGCCAGACTGCATCGCATTACGCCCCCGACCTGTTCAAGGATCCACTGAAATTCGACATCGACCGTTACTTGTGGGATCGGGCAGAGCATGTGACGCCGGGCGCCTACGCCCCCTATGGCCTAGGCACGCACACTTGCCTCGGAAGTCGCTGGGTCGAACTTCAGATGGCCGTCAATCTCCTGCTCATCGCGTACCACGTAAAGCTCGACGTGCTGCCGGAGAACTACAAACTTGCCATCAATCCGTTCCCGACAGCCGCCCCCAACAAGAAGATGAAGTTCCGCGTCGCTCAAGTCACGAATACCGTCTGAGCACGCCAACGTCCATCGCCGTCCCCGTCGGGACAAGGTAGGTCAAAGCCTGCCGCGGCGGACCTCGTCGAGAATGCTTGCGCACCCTTGCCCCGCGAACGTGGGTCCGGTTCAAGGGCGACGGGCTTGGCGCCCGACTGGGGGTCAGTGAGACAGGGCGGCCGCCGCTGCCACGCGACGCGAGTTGACCCGCAGATAGATAGCCATCAGTGCCGGCACAAGCAGTATCAGGATCCCGGTTGTGACCATGATGCCGACCCCGAGCGAGGCGGCGAAGGGGATCAGGAACTGGGCCTGGATGGCGCGTTCGAGAATGAGCGGCGTGAAGCCGGGAAAGGTGGTCACCGAGGTCAGCAGGATGGGACGGAAGCGGCCTTTGACGCCCTCGACGATCGCCTTCTTCGGAGTGGCGCCCTCCCGAAGTCGATCATGACCAGCAAATCGTTGACGGTGACTCCGCTGAGTCCGAAGAAGCCCATGAACGATGCGGCACTAATGGCGACTCCCAGCGCGAGGTGGCCGAGAACGACGCCCACAAGGCCGAACGGAATGATGGCGATCACGATGAACGGTTTGAGGTAGGACCTCAGGGGAATGGCCAACAGCGCGAAGATGGCAAGCATGGCCAGCGCGAAGCCGCGATACAGGGCGTCCAGCGACTCCAACTGCTGCTGTTCGCCTCCGAAGGAGTAGGTCAGCCCGGGGGCGGATGCGATCAGTAGCGCAAGGATCGTGTTCTCGAGGATGTCATTTGCCTCCCCGCCGGAAATCACGTTCTCGTCCACATCTGCCGTTACCGTGACCACCCGCTGACCGTCCTTGAGCCGGACTGCTGGAGGCGACGTGCCCATGCTCATCGATGCCACGTGGCTCAGCGGCACCTCACCGCCCGACGGTGTGCGGATCAGGTAGCCCTCGACATCAGTGATCGAATCGCGCTCTTGGTCGGGGAGTCGGGCGCAGGCCCGGACCTCCTCCCTGTCACGCTGTACTCTCAGCGTCTCCACGCCGAAGAACGCCGCCCGCGCCTGCTTTGCCCGTTCCTCGACCGTAAGGCCGAGCGTTCGCGCCTCCGGCCGCAACGATCGCGGCAGCGACCTGTTCGTCCGGCGAATGGTCGGACCTCACATTGAAGACGCCTGCCACGGTGCGGAGGCCGTCGACGACCGAGTCCGCAAGTTCGTTCAGGTGCGTCGGGTCCGGGTGCGACAGCACAGCCTCCACGGTGCTGCCGAGATTGATGACCTCCCCGCTGAAGGCGATCCCCCGGACGTAAGGAAGGATCCCGACCTCCTCCCGCCAGGCCTGCATGACGGCGATTGTGGACAAGTCCCGGTCCTGGGCACTCATGAGCTTGAATTCGACGGTGGCGATGTTGCCCTGCGGATTCACGGTGGGGGTTGGGTCGAGCCCACCCCTCTCCACGCGAGGTCTCTCGCCGACGGTTACGGTCACGCCCGACAGCAGCGCCGGCGCCCCGTCCGGCCTGTCCTGATTCAGGCGATCCAGAACTCGCCGTCCGGCCTGCGCTAGTTACATAGCCACCTCGAGGGCCCGTTCTGCGGGTGTCCCGTCCGGCATTTCGAGATTGGCCGTGACAAAGTCGCCTTCCACGACGTCGGCGAAGGTCGTCGGGACAATGCCTGCCGGCACCAGGGACAGGCTGACTACGAGCAGGCCGATCGCCCCCGCTACCACGACGGCGGGTTGATCCGTCGCGAAGCGCAACGCTCGATCCATGGGGCCGTTCACAAAGGCGGACAGCAGACGATCCACAAGACCTCGGATGGACGAGAAGAACCGATCCCCGAGATTGGTGGGCACCCACACCGGTCCATGCAAATGGGACAGGTGGCTCGACAGAATCAGGAGAGCCTCGACCAGCGAGATCAGCAGCATGCCGATGATGATCACTGGCCACGCGGTCCACACTTTTCCGATGCCGCCGGGGAGGAAGAGCAGTGGTGTGAACGCCGCCACTGAAGTGAGAACCGCGAAGATCAACGCACCCTTGATCCGTTGCGCGCCGCGGATCGCCGCCACGACTCCCGGCACGCCCTTCATGCGTTCGTAGTGGATGTGCTCGGCCACGACAATGGCGTCGTCGACGATGATGCCGATGCCCAGGACGAATGCGAACAGTGAAATCGTGTTGATGGCGAGGTCGAGCACCAGCATTACGGCCAACGCCCCGAGGCCCGAGGTGATCAGGCCGGCGACGACCCACAGCGCGACCCGAATCTCAAGAAACAGGGCCAGCGAGATGAGCACCAGGATGAGACCCAAAAGACCATTCCTGACGAGGAGGTCGAGACGTTCCGAGTAGGTCTGGGAGTCGTCGTTCCAGAGGGTGATCCCGACGCCATCAGGCAAGGATGGAGTAATCACGTTCGCGGTGTACTCGTGGACGGCTTCGGCGACATTCATCACCTGCTCGCCCTCGGCCAGGTAGACCTCCACGAAGCCTGCCTGCCGATCTTGGTGGTGGAAGATCAGGTTGGTGTCCTGGAAGGCATCGCGCACGTCGGCGATATCTCCGAGGCGCACGACCGTGCCGTCTTCCCGGGCGATTACGACGATCGCCTCGAAATCGAGCTGATCGTAGTTCTGGCCGATGGTCCGGACGCGTACCTCGGCCTCCCGCGTGTCGATTCTGCCGGCCGAAAGGTCGAGGGAACTGTGGCGGACCGCGTCCGCGACATCGTCGAGCGTCAGTCCGAGGGAGCGCAATCGGGCGAGCGGCACTTCGATCGAGATCTCGTAGTTTCTTGTCCCGGTCGTCTCGACATGGGACAGGCTGAGGAGCGTCCCCAATTCGTCTTCGATCTGGTGGGCCAGTTCCTTCAGCGAGCGCTCGGGGATGTCGCCGAAGACGATCAGGCGCATCATGCCCGTGCGGGGTTGTTCATTTCCCTGAACTTGGGACGCTCGGCTGCGCCGGGAAGCGAGTGGATGAGGCCGACGGCGGACTCGATTTCGTCCATGGCCTCGTCGATTTCCGCCCCGGTATTCAATTCGACCCGGACCGATGCGATCCCCGGTGCCGCCAAGGACTCGACCGCCTTGACATCCGCCAGCGCCTCGACCTGCTCCTCGATCTTGACGACGATCGACTCCTCCACCTCCTCGGGCGTGGCACCCGGATAGGCCGCGGACACTTCAACGGTATTGAAGGGGACGATTGGCCAGGCCTGTCGCTCCAAGCCCCCCAGCGACACGATTGTTCGCCATGTAGGCGATCGGTTCGCCTGTGTCCGCTGGTTGTTGTTCGTTCTGGCTCATTGCGCCAGGCCGGCCCCCGTCTGTACAACCATCCCTTCGGTGACAAACTGAACGCCGCCCGTGACGACCAATTGCCCCTCTTCGAGAGCGCCGACTACAACGGCTTCATCGTTGACGCGCTGCAGGACACGCACTGGGACAATACTCACCTTCCGGTCGCCGCCCACCACCCAAACCTCGTTGCCAGGCCGCAATGCCGGTCGCGGCACCCGGAAATAGCTCTTCGGCTCAACGCCCTGGATCTCCAATTCCACGAACTTGCTCACCAACAGCGGGGGGCTGCCGGAGCCACCGGTCCCGGTCACCCGGGTGCCGGGGGAAAAGGGGTTGGGCACGCGCACGATCGCGTCAATCGTCCGTGTCCGCTCGTCGAGCGACACCTCGGTCCGGTCCACGTATCCCTTCCAGGCGTAGCTTCCGTCGCCGTACCTGGCAATTACGCGTGCGGCCACTTGTCGCTCGACGTCTCCAGCCCGAAGCTTCCACAGGTCCGGAATCAAGGCTGCGCTGGCGTCGGACAGCGGCACGATCACCTCGACAGCGTCGGCGGCGATCAGCCGTCCGACGGCCTGGCCAGCGGTTACAAGCTGCCCCGTTTCCAGCGACTCGTCAAGCACATAGCCATCCATGGGGGCCCGCACTTCGATGCGGGAGAGCGCTAGCTTGGCAGCGGCCAGCCGGACACCCTCGCGGTCCAGCGCGGCTTGGGCCGCCTTCAGCTGGGGTTCTCGAAGGGCTAGGGGACCTGCCTCGGACACCGTAGAACCGGCTTCTTGCCGCAGGCGGGAGTACTTCTCGAATTCGCTGCGGGCGAACGCGGCCTCCTCCTGAATCACAGCAAGTTCCGCCTGCCGGGCTTCGATAGCCACCTCGATTTCCCGCACATGATTCACGAAGTCGGCATCCTCGATACGGAAGATCGGCTGGCCCGCCTCGACGCGCCCCCCGCTCTGGAATCCGGGCTCCGTCCATACGACGCGGCCGCCGACCTGCGGGGCAATGTCGATTTCCGCGCTGGGCCGCACTGTTCCGGTTCCGTGCACAGCAATGGCACCTGAGCCGGCCACGACCGGGGCGGTTCGCGCAAACGGGATTGGGGGCGGTGGCTCGCTCCGCTCAGGTTCGGGTGCCAAGGACACCAGGTAGGTTGCCAGCCAGACGGAGCCGCCCAGAATGGCAGCTGCAAGCAAGTAGCCGATTCCTCTGTGCATGCTGGTTTACCCGGTGGAGTCTGGTGCTGCTTGCTGGACCGTCGCGCGGGACGCGTCAGCGCTCAAAGAGCGTCCGGCGCCGGTGTTCGGAGGGAATACCGTTGGCGTGACTCCAAGCTGTACTGACTGGTCTGCGCTCCATGAATGAAGGCATTGCCTGTGAACGCCATAACTCAACGCAAGTCGAGAACTGTGAGTGAGGGGCACCAGAATTGAGCCAACATTATACCGTTAGGAACCGCAATCGCTTGGCTAGTCGGGCAGTTCTTGATCGTCGATTGAAGGCAACCTCGGCGCAGCATCGGACGGTCTGTCTTGGTCTTTCAACTCCCTCGACGGTTCCTGTCCCGGACGAAACGCGGTTGCGAGGGCCCCCTCGGCGATTGCCACCAGGCCGCCTGTCCGCAACCGAGGATCGACGGTCCCTGTCACGATCCCTTCCAGGCGGTCGAAGTCTGGCTCCGGTGCGGTCGAGAGTTGAAGGACTACACCAGGGAAGTTCGTGATCCTCTCCCGTGACGACAGAAGGCTGAAGACCTTGGACCGTTCGCCACGAGTGATCGTCGCCAGCACAGTACCTGAAACGGACACGCTGACGGAAAGAGCGCCATCGGGCCGCGCCTCACGTTCCCGAGCTGTGTTGAATTCCTGTACAGCGAGTTCGAGTGCCGCCATCGATCCTTCAAATTGCTCGGTTAGTGCCAAGCCTCCCGCGATCGTCAGGCGAAGATTTGGACGAATGTGTGCGGGGAGCTGAGCTGTCACGCTATTGGCGAGATGAATTGCCTCGAGCGCAGCCTGCCCATGTCGGTCGCCGGATCCCTCAGAGAGGTCCCAATGGGCAGACGACAGGCTCAGAGCCGCCAGAACCAGGTGGAGCTTGTTACTCAACGTCGAGGGTCCTAGACGGGCTGCCTCCAGATCACCCTCAGTGATCGCTTTTCTGATTTCCTCCAGGGCAATGATTTCGAGCAACGGCCGACGGATCTCATCCTCCAGCTCCGCCACGATTTCACGCGCCCCTTCCAAGTCCCCTTCTCGAAGCCTGGCGGACGCCAGGTTGAATCGCAGCTTGGCCTTTGTCGGCTCGTCGGGTGCCGACTCAATCTCCTCTTCGAGTCCGATCGCGGGATTGCCGGAAGAGGACTGACCCCTTGCTTTCAGCACCGGCAGGCGCTGATCTTGGTCCAACGCTGCACGCTGAGCGCCCAGGAGGCTCGCAAAAGTCGGGGCCTGGTTTGGAGCGTACGAGTCCGACCACAACGCAAGTTGCTTCGTCAACCCGAATGCCAGGAGACGATCGCGAGGCCGCGCTGCCTCGCGGGCAAGAATCTCGCTTGAGGATGCAAGGTAGAGGCTTACCAGTTCGCTCGGAATTCCCGGTTTGGTCTCCGAGATACCGTACACGTCGCCCTCGGACAGGACGGGCGTCACCCTGACGGCATCGGAGCCTGGTTCCACCCCCAGGGGGCCAAAGACGTAGCTTCCGAGAGTGAAGAGACCTGCGACGGACACCGACGTCGTGACATTCAGCAGCGCGTGTAGAAACACGTCGTCAGCCTCATTTGGCCGCTGCTGCCGCAGCTTTGTGAGGGTGGAGACAAGGCCGAGTTGTCCAAAGTTGTCCAAGTCGGAGAAGGTCTCCGCGAGATCCTGTGCGAAGCCGAAAGCCGCGGCAGGGTTTGTCCTCGCGGCAGTCAGCGTGGCCCTGAGGCTGGTCCAAACCCTTGGTTTTGGCAGGTCTCCGCGGCCAGTCGGTGACCTGAGCCTGAATTCGGGATGACATCTCGATGCTGCTTGCGCAAGACTGGACAAGACCAGAATCGAGGACTCCTCGTTCAAGTCGAAGTCGATGCCCGCGGCGACCCAATAGGCCTTCTCGAAAACCCGAATGCCAAGGTCCTTGTCATGCTGACAGGCTGCCGTCCCCAGCCGTGACAGGGCATTGACAACGCCACCATTCCAAGGCATGCCCCAAAGACGCTCCGAGAGCTGATCAACCCGATCAATTGCCTCTGCCTGGTTGTCGGTGTATTCCCGCTCAGGGGGATCCGCCTGCTGCTCCTGCCCGTTCAGGTCCACGCCTCCGGCGAAGAGGGCCGCCGCCAGTACGAGAGAACGTGGGCGCAGCCGACGCATTCCGAGGCGTGTCCAGCAGTTCCGGATAGACGGGATCGGGTGCCGGGCGGCCGAGCCAGCCGTCAATGATCGAACCGTACCCTTATGGTGACCATCCGCCATACTTGCTCAGCTTAGCCCAACTTTTTCCGGCTGGCCGCGCTGGGATCGCACCGCTTGAGCGCTTCCCGAAAGTCAATGCCATCTCGCACGGATCTCAACGCCCGAGTCAGCCTCCACTACAATCGTTGCCGGAGGACGCAAGAGGTTGCCGGGCTTCTTGCCCCTCGAGTCAACCTTGCGATCTGCACTCTGCGCCTCGGCCATCGCCCGGATGCCTTCGAATCGACAAGTGGAGCGCCGCCTTCAGGACTTCAGCCACTTGAAGTAATAGAACAGCAGCGGTTCGGCTCCGGTGCACTTGATGCCGTGGAGTTCATTGGCGTTGGTATACATCATCGATCCGGGGCCGACCTGGGTCACATCGCCCTGCACGTAAATCTCTCCGCTGCCCTCTGTCACAAGCATGATCTCCTCTTCCGGGTGCTTGTGGGGAGGGTGCGGTTCCATTCCGGGCTTCAGCCGCAGGCTGCCCCCTTCAAACACGCTCAGTTCGTTGGTCGGCCCCTGGTAGTAGATGTGCTGTACACCGAAAGTGTGCTCAAGCTTCTCTGCCTTGCCGCCCGTCTTCACAGCGGCACCGATCGCGGCTTGGGCGCCCGGCGTTCCGCCGGGCGCCATCGTCGCCCCCACGGCGGCCGATGCCATCGCAAAGAAGAATCTGCGGTCTTGCATAGCTGTGCCCTCCCAAGCTCGTAATGGCCCACTATAGCCCAACCACGAAATGCTCTCCGGCCCTTGCAGGGAGTCTGCGGACCGAGCGGTGGCAGCTGGAATGACGACTCGATTGAGTAGCTAAGAGCACAAGCAGCAATGGACGGCTCTTCGAACGGTACCCCGATCGTCATCGGCCGCCAAACTTGCTCAATTCAACCCTACTTTTTCCGGCCGTCTGCGCGGAGAATGCACTGCTTGGCTGGCGAGAGTCATCGTCGTCTAGCACGGCACTCAACGCCTGTGACGACCGCCACTGCAGTCACCACCGCCGGAGGATGCAGGGGACGCCCATGCGCTTCGTGGGAGTTGTGCTGGGGGCGATCGGGCTTCAGTGTTTGCGACAGAGAGGGTTCTGGCAACCCTGGTGGGCATCCAGCGGAGGGGGCTCGAGATCCGTCCCATGCTTGCCGCAGCGCCCGGTCAGAAGGCTCCATCTGAGTTGGCTCGTCGAGGCTGGGCGGCCCGCGGTAGTCCGGAAACAGGGCGTGCGCTGTTCGCGATCAATCCGTTGCGGGCCGGCCGGCGCCGTTCTGGCTCCGGGCCGATGACCGAATGGCCAGGGTCGCCACGATGGCGACTACGATGAGAGCGATTGCCAGAGCGGCAAGAATCATTCGAATTGACATTGAATCCTCGTCAAGACTGATACAAACACAACTTTGGCTCGCCGGCAGGACCGATCCGGCAATGGTCTGGGCGAATCACTGAGTCCGGAGGGCATTGGACGAGCCACAAGGGATACCTGTGTCCCATGGTGAGGCATCGGTGGGGATCTGTCGAACCCGGATTCCCTCCAACAGGCGTTCGCAACCAGTGTCCCGAGTCGGAAACCCGTGTGGATAACCTTTCGATCTTGTCGAGGACGGACCGCGCAGTCGCGACCCACACGAATGGACTTGCGTCCCGGTTGCACCCCAGCATGGGCGCGTGAACGCAAACGACCTAATCGTCCACGCTGGTGAAGCTGTCACGCTTGATGACGTGCTGGCTGATCAGCCAGGCGCACCGAATGGGCCGGGGTTTGTTTCTCTCTTGCTCCCGCGCGGTCTGCACGGACGCGAAGACCGGCAGGCTGCGCCTGCAGGACCTGCCCCCCGCCGCGCCGGGCAAGCCCTCGTCTACGCCTTTCTGAAGCGCCAACCGTACATCATGCGCCCGTAGAAATTAAACCACTTCCTTGCTTCAGAATCCTGAAATGGATAGTCCGCTCCGATCTGTCGCGCCGTAACGAGGCCGGAAACGAAACAGGTCTCCTGGCTGTTGATCAGAGTATGGGCGCCACAGTGCCAAGTTCGCCTCTTGCCCTGAACGAAGCGAAACAAATGGACCAGAAAGGCCACGTGAGGCACATCGTGCACGATGTGCTGAAACCACCACTTCTTGATGATCTTGCCTTCATCGATGCGGCTGATCGGGTTGTAGGTCACCAGGCATGGCTTGTCCGATCGACTCGCCCAAGGCTGCTGGTTGTGCATGATATAGGTGATTTCATAATTATCAGGTCGCACACCGAACTGCTCGATATGGTTGCTTCGGGTGGCGAGTGGCTTGACATCGCTGTCCGGAAGAATCGAGCCGTCCGAGTGAACGACCGTATGGTTGTGCAGTTCACTCTCGTAACGTATCGACGAGAGAAGAAAGCCCTCCAAGAAGGTCGGTTTGTCCAGAATCATTAGCGTTTGATTCGCGTTGCACGAGAAGACGACGTCATCAAACGTCTCTGTCCTTCCGTCTTCGTCCTCCACGACCACTTCCGAGCGACGTCGATACACTTTTCGAACCGGTCGCTCAAGGTAGATCTTGTCCCGGAAGGGAGCCGAAAGGCTTTCGTAGATACGCCGCGTTCCACGGTCCCAGGTTTGCATCGGCGTTGCGGATTCGATGTCAAAGAACTCCAGATACCGAGCAAACAGGGACGCGGGCATGTCGAACACGTTCGTGGCCATCAGGAAGTTGACGAACATGGGCTTCAGGATCTTGTATCTGAAATCCCCGGAGAACCTGCCCAGGTTTAGAACCGTCCCCATGCTGACGTAGTTGAACGGGTTGAGCGCACTGAGCAGTCTGGACCTGGATCTGGTGAGCCGGCCGAACCGCTTTAGATGTCTCAGGACCTTCTGGAATCTCTCGATTTCCGGTTGCAACTGCCTTCTGATGTCGGAGTCAAAGTCATGAGCGTAGACGCCGCCGCGATACTTCACGCTGTAACTGAACCACCGCTGATTCGTGATTGGTTGGATGGGGCTATGGTGGAAAATCAGCCGTTGGGACACGGAAACTGTGGCGGATTGCCGCGGAGAATCGGGTTTTGTTGCGCTGCTGGGAGCGCTGGCAGGGTGCCAGCGCCGAGTAGGGAGCAGCGGTCGCCTCAACGAGGCGCAGGGAGGCCGTGAGCCAGGCCGTGAGGGGCCTGACTGCGCAGCCGCGCAGCGCAAGCGGCGCTAACCGGGATTCAACAGCAGTTGCAGCGCCTCGTCACGGTTGCCCGCGTAGTACGTTTGCGCGTTCGGCACCGTGTCGTCTGGCCGCTGCGACAACAGCAGCGCCAGCGCCAGATTGTTCAGCGCCGCGGAGTTAGACGGGCCGTGACCGGTGCGGATGCGGCTGCGATCCTCTCCCAGCGAGACGTCGCGGCGATAATGGTTGGCGCTCTCCACCTGCCAGTGACCACGCTGCAACGCCAGCAGCTCCTGAGCCGAGGCGGCCTTCTCAGACAGCGAGGTGAGGCCATAGCTGTAGCTGATCGACACCGGGCCGTTCAGCCGTTGGCAGGTCTCGTGCTGGATGCGATAGGCCTGCTTGGCATGCGGGTACGGCAGCAGTTTGGGATGCGGCGTGAAGACCTCGATCGAACGCCGCTCCCAGTGTTTGTTGCGCGAGCGCTGCCAGCGCTCTTCCTGCCAACTACGCTGAGCGCCCAAGCCCCAGTTCAGCTCGGTCAGCGTCGCCCAGGTTTGCGGGCAGTTGCCCTTGATGCGCACCAGCACCTGCCCGCCGTGCTGCTCGATGATCGCCCGCTGGATCTCTTGGCCCGCATGCCCGGCGTCCAGCGTCACCACCTTCCCACGCAGATCCACCTCCTCCAGCAACGCCCGCAAGGCACCCTGCTCGCCGCCTTCCTCGCGGTAGCTGCGGCTCGCCAGCGGCAGGCCCGTGACATGCTCCACCAGCGTCACGGTCTCCCAGTGCAGCCCCTCCGCCGTCAGCCGGTTCGCCCCGCGGATGCGCTTGCCGTCCGCCGCCAACGCCT
>MKWU01002305.1_pt1 | contig 29177 bp, 22 predicted proteins | sample 809101 | NCBI WGS metagenome assembly MKWU01 (sample SAMN05860141, study PRJNA318959) | sponge metagenome | host: Aplysina aerophoba | place: Slovenia: Piran, Adriatic Sea, Gulf of Piran | collected 2013-05-07 | reverse complement strand
AGCACCTGGTGGAGCAGAAGCCCGACATCGTGACCCTGCGAATGCCCGGGCTCGGCGCCACCGGCCCCAAGAAGGACTCCCTGACCCTGGGGACCATCATCACCGGCTTCACCGGCTTCACCTGGCTGTGGAACGAATCCGCGGAGGTGAATCCTCCCGTGGGGTCCGGCACCGTACTGCCGGACTACGTGTCCGGGGTCGTGGCGGCGATCCTGTCCGTGGCGGTGACGCTCTACCGCCGGCGCACCGGCCGGGGGATGGCCATGGATCTGGCCCAGGCGGAGGCGGCCGCGTTCCTCATCGGCACCGCCATGATCCAGGCCGCCAACACCGACACCGAACCCGTCGCGGTGGGCAACCGCTCCCCCTACCACGCCCCCTACGGCATCTACGCCTGCAAGGGCGACGATCGCTGGTGCGTTATCGCCACCGAGGACGAGGCGCAGTGGGACAGGCTGGCCGCGGCCATCGGACGGCCGGAGCTGCCCGGGGACCCGCGGTTCGGCAGCGTGGAGGACCGGGTCCGCAACCGCGCCGAGCTGGACGCCGTCATCGAGGACTGGACCCGCACGCGCGACTGTCACGAGGTCATGCGGTTGCTGCAGGCGGAAGCGATCCCTTGCGGGGCGGTGCAAAACGGCGCCGACCTGGTGATGAACGATCCGCACCTCCAGGCCCGCGACTTCCTCGGGACCCATGACAATCCGCGCTTCGGGCGCCTCACCCTGCCCTGCCTTCCCATCCGCTTCACCCGGAGCGACATGACCCAGGACTGGGCCTTCCCCGACCTCGGCCGGGACACCGACCGCACCCTGCGAGACGTGCTCGGCTACGACGACGCGCGCATCCGGCAACTCCGGGAGGACGGGGCGCTGGAGTGATGCAGGCCCCGCGGCCATCATGGATTCGCGCTTCCCAGGCTGTTTCGAAACTGATGAGGCAGAGCCCCCTGGATTCGTCATTCCCGCGGAAGCGGGTATCCAGGGGCGGTGGTGGGGCACTACAGAAGCGTTTCCCCGCCTCGCCACCCCTGGATACCCGCTTCCGCGGGAATGACGAATCCAGGGGGTTGGCGCGAATTCTTGTCCGGGCGACGCTTTTGACTCAGCCTGTTCCGCGGGAATGCCGGCCGGAAGACAGTACGGTACCGCCCTACGGCTCGTAGGAAATGTTGGACCGGATCAGGTTGCTGATGCGCCGGTGCATGGGGTTGCGCAGCTCTTCGCCGATGTGGGCCATGGCGCCCAGGGTGCGGCCGATGAGGGCGAAGGCCTTGGCCATCTGCCACTGGAGCCCCATGTCCGAGGCGATGGCGGCGATGGCGCCGGTGACGTTGATGGGCAGGCCCCGGTTGTGGCGCGCCTCCGCGGCCTTCTTGATTTCTTCGAGGAACTCGCAGTAGCGTCCGCGCACGCCGGTCTCCGCGGCGATCTCGTACAGCCGGTCGGCGCGGGGGTCGCCCTCGGAGTGGGTGGCATGGCCGATGCCGGCGATCCGCTGCTTGCGGTTGGAGTGATCTTCCAGCACTCCCTGGGCCGCCGCGGCCAGGTCGGCGTCGCCGCTGTCCAGCGGCAGCGCGTCCTGCAGCATCTTGGCGCAGTACTCCGAGGAGCCCAGGTGCACGCTGCCGGCTCCCAGCAGCGCCGCGGCGACCGCTCCCTGGATCGCCTCGGGCGCGGTGGACACCGTCAAGCGGGCCGCGACGATGTTGCCCACCATGCCGTGCTCCACCAGGACGTTGAGCAAGGCGTCGGTCATCCGCCCCTCGTTCTCGGAGGGAACCCGTCCCACCAGCATCAGAAAGGTCATCTGGCCAAAGCTGAGCTTGCCCAGGATGTCCTGAGTCAGGTCGATGTTGCGGACGAGGACACGATGCAGCTCGGCCTTGCCCAATCCGGTTACGATCTTGGTCTTGTCATCGCTCATCAAGGTCTCCCCGCGGCCTGGCGTCAGGCCGGGCACGGGCGGGTTTGAAAACCGCCCCTACGATTCTTCTCCCATCGGCGGCCAACCCGCCGAGACCGGGCGCCCCGCCGTCACACGTCGATACGCGTATCCCACAGGATCGGATCGCCGCCCATGGCCGGGCAGAATAGATCCACCTGCAACTGTACCTGGCAGCCCGGACAACTGTACTCGTGGTACTCGCCGATATAGGGCTCGCCGGACGGCAGGGCGTCTTCCATGTAGTCGTTCAGGTCCAGGATTCGGCGCAGCGCGTAGTTCTTGTAGTTCTCCTCGGCGCCGCAGTAGAGGTGACCGCACTGGGTGCAGCGGATGGCGTGCTCACCGTTGCGGCGGGCGATCTCCAGGCTTGCGTGGAAGCGCAGGACCGATTCGTACTCCCCCGCCCGCGCCGGGTCCAGCGCCGAGGTCTTTCCCGAAGGCGGCGCCCCGAGCTGCTTGCGCTCGACGCGGATGCGTTCCCGCAGGCTCTTGGTGGCCGCCGCGTCCACGGAACCGCCGTCCTTGGCCAGCACCACGCCGTACACTTCCTCGCCGATCTTGGGGGTGAGCCAGCCCCGGCCGAAGTCCCGCAGCACCAGCGCGGGGTCGCGTTCGAGCGGGTCGCCGAAACCGCCGCCGCCGGCCACGTAGTCGATCAGGAGGCTTCCCTCCGGCAACATCACGCGCTCCGGCACCCCATCGGGATGCACCACCCGGCCCCAGGTGCCGTCGCGCATGCCTTCGCCGTCCGGGTATTCGCCCACCTTGACCCGGTCCAGCAGCTCCATGCCCGCGTCCACCATGTAGCGCAGCACGCTCTTGCCCGTGGGATAGCCGCCGCACAGGCCGTAGCCGCCCTGGGCCACGCCGCCGTAGGGCTTGTAGTCCACGCTGCAGTCCTGGGAGCCGTAGATCCAGTAGACGCGGTAGCTGCCGAGGCCGCCGCGGTACTTGCCGAACCCGCTGCCGTCGGGGTTGTGCCCGCGGGTGAAGTACAGGAACGGATACTGCATCTCGATGCGCTCGATATCGCTGATGCCGGCGGAGGGGATGTTCATGTGGCCGCCGGTGTTGACCCCGTCCCGGACCGGCGCGCTGCCCATGCCCGCGCCGTGGATGTCGTACAGCCCCTGGGCCACCCGGATTCCGTCGCGGGTATGGCCGCCGTAGAAGTAGCCGGGGCCGCCGGCGTAGGCCAGGTTGCCGGTGGTGGAGGCGTTGACGTCGTCCGCCCGGCCGGCGGCGTAGAGCATCTTGGAGACACATTCGCAGATGGTGGAGACCAGCACGTTGCCCACCCGCGGCGCGGCGCCGCAGGCGGCGGGGAAGGTGCAGTTCAGGATGCTGCCCTCCGGTATCTTGAGGGTCACCGGCTTCATCTTGCCGTCGCTCCAGGGCACGTCCCAGAAGAGCGCGTTGGTGAGCGCCAGGGTGATGTGGGCCGCGGTGCTTGGGAAGGTGGAGTTGTGGTCGGTGTCGGTCTGGGGGCTGGTGCCCTCGAGGTCGAACTCCAGCTCGTCGCCCTTCTTGGTCATGGTGCAGTAGAGCTGCTGGGCCACGGCCTTGCGCGACTTGCGGTCCAGGGTGGTGACGTATTCCCGAGAGACCCAGGTGCCGTCGGGCAGCGAGCGCAGCTTGGCGCGGGCCTTGGCCTCGGAATCCTCGATCATGCGCCGACCCGCGGCCTCGACGAACTCCGGACCGAATTTGTCCACCAGTCCCAGGTAGCGGTCGGAGCAGACGTTGTTGCCGGCGATCATCGCCTTCATGTCGAGCCCGACGTACTGTGGGTCCCGGCACATGCCGGTGAGGGTGCGGAAGACGTCCTCCCGGAACTCCCCTTTCTCGACGATCTTGAGGCCGCTGATGCAGATGCCCTCGTGAAAGACCTCCAGGGCGCCGCCCCGGAGCACCCCGCCGGTGTCGGCGGTATGGGTGCTGGTGGCGGTCCACGCGATCAACTCGCCCTCGTAGAAGATGGGCTTGATGACCATCATGTCGTAGGTGTGAGAGCCGGCCACGTAGGGGTCGTTGAAGAAGAACTGGTCGCCGTCATAGAAGCCGGGCGACTCCTGGAAGTACTCCATCATGTTCTTGATGGCCTGGGAGGTGGCGGCGGCGAACCGCAGGTGGCCGGAGCACGCCAGCACCATGACGCCCTCGGCGTCGTAGAACGAACTCATGCACTCGCCGCCTTGGGCCACGATGGGAGAAGCGGTCACGCGCTGCAGCGTCATGCGCCCTTCTTCCCCGATGGCCCAGAGCCGGTGGAAGTACATCTCATAGCGAATGGGATCAACCGCGGTCGGTTCCATCAGTCTCTCCTGATTGAATGTCCTGTCCTTAGATTTCCATCACCAGGTTCAGATACGGATCGACGGTCACCTTGGCGCCCGGCGGCACCGGAATGGTGGTGAAGGGCAGCTCCAGGACGGCCGGACCGGTCACCTCGTTGCCCGCCTTGAGGAGCCCGTTGTCGTACACCGGGGTCTCGATGAATCCTCGCTCCGGCCGTGTGAAGTAGACGTCGCGCTTGCCCTTGACGGCCTGGGCGCCGTCGCCCGGCTCCACGGGCTGCGGCTTCAACTCCGGCTTGGTGACCAGACCCACCGCGTCCACGCGGATGGCGCTGATCTCGATGCCGGCCTTGGTGTAGCCCGCGCCCACGCCGTAGAGTTCCTCGTACTTCTTCTCGAACATCTCCTGCAGCTCCCGCAGCCGGGCGTCGGTCATGCGGTCCCACGTCAGCGGGATCTCCACGCCGGCGGTCTGGCGGCGGTAGCGCATGGTGAAGAAGCGACGGAACTCCACTTGCTCGGTCTTGAAGCCCTCGCCCGTCATGATCTCTCCCAACTCGTTCTCGATGGTGTCGAGGCGCTCGTTGGGTCCCTCCGGCTCGGCCGGGAAGATGTACTGGCAGGTCATGACCCGTGTGTGGATCACGTCCGCGGCGGCTACGCCGAAGGCGGAGAACACGGGCGAGGTGGGGAAGATGTAGATCTTGTTGATGCCCAGCTCGGCGGAAAACCCCGCGGAGTGCACCGGCCCGGCGCCGCCGAAGGCGTAGATGACGAATTCCTCGGGCAGGTGTCCGGTGCGCACCACCTGTTGGCGGATCAGGTCGGACATCTTGCTGTTGACGATATCGTAGACCCCGGCCGCGGCTTCCACGTTGCTGAGGCCGAGCGGCTTGGCGATCTTTTCCGCCACGACCTTCTCCGCCTTTTCCTTGTTGAGCGACTTGCGTCCACCGAGGAAATAGTCAGGATCGATGATGCCCAGCACCAGGTCGCAGTCGGTGACCGTGACTTCCTCGCCGCCGGCGTCGTAGCACACCGGGCCCGGACTCGCGCCCGCGCTCTGGGGACCCACCAGCAGCCGGCCGGTCTCCTCGTCGACGCGCCCGATGGTGCCGCCGCCGGCACCGATGGACTGGATGTCGATGATGGGCTGGAGCATGCGAAAGCGCTCGACGATGGGTTCCGCCGCGTAGCGCCAGTAGCCCTCGGTGATGAGGCCGACGTCGAAGCTCGTGCCGCCCATGTCGGCGGTGATGACGTTGGGATGGCCCAGGAGCCCGGCCACGTAGGCGGACGCGATGGCACCGCCGGCCGGCCCGGACTGGAGGTTCGACACGGGAGTCGCATGAGTCCGGTGGGCCACGCCGCCGTTGCCCTGCATGATCAGGAACGGGTTTTCCAGGCCGCCCTCCTCGAGCTTGGTCTGCAGGCCGCCGAGGTAGCGGTCCACCGTTGGGCCGAGGAAGCTGTTGATGATGGCCGTGTTGGCGCGCGCGTACTCGCCCGCCACCTGCGCCAGCTCGCTGCCGAAGGACCAGAACACCTTGTTGGACGGGTCGGCCTCGCGCGCCAGCGCGCGGACGTCGTCCTCATGCTTGGCGTTGGCCCAGGCGTGCAGCAGGCTCACCGCGATGGCCTCGCATCCCTCCTCGTCCACGAGCTTGCGGATGGCGTCCATCACGTCCTGGCGGGACAGCGGCACCACCACCTCGCCGCGGTAGTCGATGCGCTCGCGCACCCCCAGGACCCGCTCGCGCGGCACCAGCGGCTCGGGCTTGGTGACCCACGTGGCGTGGCGGATTTCCTCCTCGGAGAGGCCGTCCACCCGGCCGATGGCGCGCATGATCTCGGTGGTGTCCTCGAAGCCGCGGGTGGTGATGAAGCCCACCTTGACCCCGGTGCGGGTGATGAGCGCGTTGGTGGCCACGGTGCTGCCGTGCTTGAACAACACCGCCTGCTTCAGCAGGTCGGCGCGGTCCACGTCCAGCACGCGGCCGGCCTCGGTGAGCGCGTCCATGACGCCGCGGGAGAAATCGTCCGGCGTCGTCGACGCCTTCGCCGTCCACACCTCCCCGCCGGGGGACATGACCACCACGTCCGTAAACGTGCCGCCGGTGTCGATGCCGATGATGTAGCCGTTCGCTTGAGCCATGCCTCTTCTTCCTCCTGATGGAAACTGCCTGGATTGTCTTTACCGCCGGCGCGGACGGCCAAGCCTGCGCGGGCCGCCGCCCAGGCGATCAGGCAAGGACATCGTTGTCCTCTGCCAGTTTTCGCGCGTCAATGCCATTGCCGGAAAAACGGAAACGTTGGGTGAGTTGCTGGACCTCTGCCGCTGATGTCCGGTCCGGGACGCCAGTTGAGCGACAGGGTCCTGGCGATTCGCGTCACAAACAGGCTTGTTACCCGCTCGGAAAACGCCAGGGCCCTGTCGGGTGCAAGTGCATGGTTCGAGGTACGCGACACTCTGTCGCGTACCCTCTCAAGAGTTGAATAACGGAGCTGAATTAACGCTTGGGCTCCAGGTAACCGCCCTTGCCCCGCACGTAACCGCGTTCGGTCAGCGCTTCCTCGATGAGATCCCGGGCGACGAACTGCTCGAGGTCGGGAAGCGGCTTGTCCTTGGGCCAGAGGTTCTGCGCCATCATGCGCTTCACGCGGGATTCGAACAGGCTCTTCACCAGGTGCTTCGGCAGATCCGCGCCGTATTGGTCGAACACTTCTTCCCATACGCCTTCGGCTTCCCGGCGGTCCTTCATGGCGAAGTACTTCTGGATGACGTCGATGGAGCCTTCCTTGTTGGACTCCATGTACTCCGCGGCTTCGGCCATGGCATGGATGAAAGCCTTGGCCGTCTTGCGGTTGGCCTTGAGGTAGTCGTTGTGCACCCAGAAACTGCCACCGATCCGCGGCAGGTACTTTCCGGTCTTCAAGATGACCTTGAAGCCCGCGAGCTTCGCCTTGGCCGCGTGCGGGAAGGTGAGCAGGCCGGCGTGGATGTCGCCGTTGATCATGGCGGCGATCCGTTCGGCTTCGCCCCGGAAGCTGATGACCTTGTAGTCGCGTCCGGGCTCCATGCCGAAGTTCTTGGACAGTACGATGTCGGCTTCATCGTAGTCGGCACTGCCGGGCCGTCCGAGCCCGAGGATCTTGCCCTTGAGGTCCTCGACCGACTTGATGTCCTTGTGGGCGGTGATGGTCCACTGGGAGATCAGCGATTGGCCCACCAGGAACGTGATCGGCGCGCCCTTGAGCAGAGCCTGGGAACCGCCACCGGGGATCGGCACGAAATCGATCTGCTTGGCGATGCCGGCGTTGAGCAACGCCTTGCCGCTCATGCTGCGGTACTTGGCCTCCAGGCCGTGCTTCTTGAAGATGCCCTTGTCCATGGCGATGTACGAGGGAATGTGAAACCCGCTCGCCGATGTCGTCCGGCCCACGCTGATGGGCGTCATGTCCGCCGCGGTTGCCGCGGATGCCGCCAAGGTCGCGATGCCGAAGGCCAGCAGCGCTGCCGGAGCTGTCCATTTGGAATTGAATCGCTTCATTGGGTCACTCCTTTTGTTTGCTCCATCGCACACGGATGAACGCTTGCACTCTAGGACGAAGTCACAGCCGTTTGCAAGCCGCCCACGCTTACCGGCACAGCGGCCACACCTGGTACCAGGAGTCGCAGCGAAAACGCGACTCGCACTTGTCCAGTTGCGCCTTGTAGCGGGCGGCGGTGGCGGCCACGCGCTTGGCGGTACGCTGCACCTGAGGCTTCTTCTTCCAGGTGCCGCGGCGGTAGCCGCCGCGGCCTTCGTGATAGGCGAGGTAGAGCCTGTGCGCGTCGGTCCGGGCGATACCCAGTTCGCGCCAGGTCTTGTGGTTGTACCAGCCGACGAAGTCGAGGGCGTCCTCCATGTCCGAGCGGCTGCGGAAGAGCCGGCCCCGCTCCGCCTCGTATTCGCTCCACACCGGGTTCTGGGCCTGGGCGTATCCCTTGGCCGACGACGGACGCCCCAGCGGGATGAACAGGAGCCAGCGCATGGGCGGCTTGGCGTGGCTCTGGAAGCTCGACTCATGGCGCACGAAGGCCATGAGGACATGAACCGGCGTGCCCCACTGGCGCTGGGACTTGACGGCGTAGTCGTACCAATCGGGATACTGCGAGAAGACTTGGCAGACGTCGGCCTGACGCTTGGGCGGGGGTGTGTAGGAGCACCCCGACACCCAGACAAGGACAAGGACGACCAGCAACGTTCGCGCGGCAACCAAGGCTTGGCTTGCTCCCCGCTTTCGCTCCGTGTTCCGGCTACTTCTTCGGCACCGGGACGCTCCGTCCATATGCCACGGAGCGTCCCGCTGACCTTACGCGGTCAAGGCGCCGCAGGCTCGCTTGTGGCCTGCACTACCTTCACCCGCACCAAGTGCCCGACGATGGCCACGATCACGGCGGCGGCGCCCGCCGTCAGGGTGACCGCGCCCGGGAAAATCATCGTGAAGCCGCCCGCCACCAGCAGCACGCGCTCCCACGCCGCGGTCGACTTCGAGATCCAGCCTTCGAAGCCAGCGGCCAGCGCGAACAGAGCGAACGCGGCCACGGCGACGGCGAAGAGTATCTCGACGACGCTCCCTTCCATCAGCAGGCCGGAGTTGAACACGAACATGAACGGCAGCACGAACGCGCCGATGGCGAGCCGCATGCCGATGAGCCCCACGATCATGGGGTTGGCTCCGGCAAGTCCTCCGGCAAGGAACATGGCCGGACCCGCCGGCGGAGACATGGGCGCGATGACCGCGAAGTAGACCGCGAACAGGTGCGCCGCCAGCGGCGCCACGCCCAGCGATACGGTCACGGGAACGATCATGATGGCCGTCAGGATATAGGTGGCCGCCACCGACAGGGGCGCGCCCAGCACCAGCGACGCGATCATGGCGATCACCAGGGCCGGAAACAGGTAGCCGCCGGAGAAGAGCATGACCATGGAGCCGAACTTCCCGCCGAGGCCGGTGGCGGAGATGGCCGTGACCATGATGGCGCCGGCGGCGATGGGCAGCGCCACGATGATGGATGTGGTGGCGCCGGTCTCCAGCCCCTTGAGCACGTTCTTGACGAAGTCCTTGCGCCCCTTCTTCCTGACGCCCGTGACCACCAGCAGGGTTGCGATGGCCACCAGCGCGGCCCGGATCGGTGTATACCCTTCCAGCAGGACCCACACGATGACGATCAGCGGCAGGATGAAGTGGCCGTCCTCCTTGAGCACGTTCCACGCCGAGCGCCGCCCCTCGGTGGGAGAGATGATCCCCATCTTCACGCTCTCCATGTGCACCTGCCAGAAGACCGTGTAGAAGTAGAGACAGGCGGGGATGAACGCCGCCACGATGATCTCGACGTAAGGGATGCCGCTGATGTCGCTCATCAGGAACACGGTGGACGCCATCACCGGCGGCATGAACATACCGCCCATGGAGGCCGACAGCTCCACCCCCCCGGCGAACTGCGGCCGGAAGCCGACGCGCTTCATCATCGGGATGGTGAAGGAGCCGCTGGTGGCGACGTTGGCGATCTGGCTGCCGGAGATGGTACCGAACAGGCCGCTGCCCACCACCGCCACCTTGGCGGGCCCGCCGCGGGCGCGCCCGGCCACGGCGTCGGCCAGGTCCACGAAGAACGCGGCGCCGCCCAAGTGCAGCAGCAACTGGCCGAAGAGCACGAACAGGATGATGTAGGTGGCGGAGATGTTCATGAGCGAGCCCCACATGCCCTGGGGGCTCAGGAACAGCACGTCGATGACCACGTCATAGGTCATGCCCGCGTGCCACCAGATCCCGCCCAGCAGATTTCCCCAGAACATGTAGAGCAGGAAGATCACGGTGACGATCACGAGCGGCATGCGCGAGACACGCCGCACGCCCTCGAGCACCAGCAGAATCAGCAGGCCGCCGAAGATGAGGTCCAGCAGCGGCGGCTCGTCGATGAGGCTCAACCACAAGGTGATGCGCTCGAGGTTGAACATCATGTAGACCCAGATGGCGATGGACAGGATCGCCGGGATCCAGTCCCAAAGCCCCACCCGCGTCTTCTTCACCGCCGGGCCGTAGACGATGAAGGAGAAGGCCAGAAGCCACAACAGGTGCGTCGAACGGTGCTGGAATACGTTCAGCTTGCCGACGCCGATGATGAAGACGTAGACGTGGTAGAGGGAGTACAGGATGGCAAAGCCGGGGACGAGCTTGCCGGCGATGCCGGTGAACTGCCGTCGGCTGCCTTCCGCGTAGTCCTCGTACACTCGGCCGAGGGTCGTCAGGAAAGACATGGGCGGAAGATGAAACGTTGTTGGAGCTCGGACGCGCGGCGCGACGCCACAACGGACGTCGCGCCACCGCCGGCGCGGAGCATACGCGGGACAGCGGGTCCCGCGTATGCCGCCGTGCGCTCTACTTCATGGCACCCACTTCGCGGAAATACTTGACGGTGCCTTCGTGGAGGTTCAGGGCCTTGGACGCCTTGTCCAGCGCGATGGTGTTCTCCGCGCTCAACGCCTTGAAGGAAACGTGTACGTTGACCAGGAAGTCCTTGCTGCCGTAGATGGCCTTGGTGATGGCGTAGGCCTGATCCACGGACAGGCTCGAGTTGATGACAACGATGTCCGCCATGCGCACGGTTTCCAGAGGCTTCTGGTTGACGAACTTGTAGCCGTAGCCGAAGTCTCCCGGGTTGTCGAGCTTCACGTGCTCATACCCGAACTCCGCGCCGAGCTTGTCGATGGCTTCCTTGTCCAAACCTACCCAAACCATCTCCCGGTTGTTGGTGAGGTCGACGATGCGGGCGCTGGGCTGTCCCCAGAGGCCTCCCAGCCCCTCGATCTGCCCGTCCTGGAGAAGCTCCAGCGAGGGAGCGGAGTACTGGTAGTGGATCTTCGCGCCCCAACCTTCCATGTCCTTGAAGTTGGTGCCGTGCACGTTGGCCACGTCATCGAACACCATGTAGGAACCGCTGCCCTTGGGACCCACCGAGATGCCGTCCTTGGCCTTGCGCGCCACGTAGTCGCGGAACGTGCTCAGGCCTGCCTTGGGCGTGGCGACGAACATGAAGAGGTCGGCGCCCCAGAACGCGAGCAGCTTGAAGTCGTACTTCTTCTTGAACGGCGCGTTCCCGCGGATCGCGTTCACGGCCATGCGCGCCGAAGCGCCCACTCCCACCTCTGCCTTGCCTTCGCCGGTCAACGCCAGCCCCGCCGCCGGACTGGAGGTCGGCACGGTGACGTTCGAGTTGGGGACGCCCCGGCGCAGGGCTTCGCCCAGCCCCTCGGACTTCACCTGGAGCGTACCGCCCGCGGGCGAACCCGCCACTGAAATGTTCCACTGCGCGAATGCGTTGACGCTCAGCGACAGGACCGCCGCCAGGACCAGGATCGAGAACAACGTTTTACGATGCATTCAGACACCTCCTCGGGTTTGTCGATTGCGCCTGTTTATCTCATTTGCCGTGTGACATCAACAGGAAGTTGCGCCGGGAAGGAGATTCATAACGAACCATTCCCGGCCCGAATTCATTGGACAAACGCTTGCGGTTACGTTAACACCGAATGCTAATTTTTTCAGTCAGGAGGACAGACAAATGACACGAACCCGTTTTCTGACACGCCTCGGCGTGGCCGTGGCCACCGCCATGGTGCTGGCCCTGAGCGCCTTCAACCCCGCCCCCGCGGCCGATAAGATCGTCGACAAGATACACTTCCTCATCCCCGGCGGCGCCGGCGGCGGCTGGGACGGCACCGCGCGCGGCACCGGCGAGGCGCTGACCAAGTCCGGCATCGCCGGATCGGCCTCGTACGAGAACATGTCCGGCGGCGGCGGCGGCAAGGCCATCGGCTTCCTCATCGAGAACGCCGAGTCCAACCACGGCACCATGATGGTGAACTCGACGCCCATCATCATCCGCTCGCTGACCGGGCGCTTTCCCCACAACTTCCGCGACCTGACCATGATCGCGGGCACCATCGGCGACTACCAGGCCCTCATCACGGGCAAGGACAGCCCCTACAAGAACTTCGCCGACGTGGTGGCAGCGTACAAGAAGGACCCGAAGAAGGTATCCGTGGGCGGCGGCTCCGTGCCCGGATCGCTGGACCACTTGGTTGCCGCCATGGCCTTTCAGGCGGCCGGAGCCGATCCGACCAAGGTCAAGTACATCCCCTATGACGCGGGCGGCAAGCTGAACGCGGCCATCCTGTCCGGCGAAGTCGCCGCCGGCTCCACCGGTTTCTCCGAGGCCGTCGCGCTGGCCAAGGCCGGCGAGATGCGCATCCTGGCGGTGACCGCCCCGGAGCGTGTGTCCGCGTTCAAGGACGCACCGACTCTGAAGGAGCAGGGCTTCGACGTGACGTTCGTCAACTGGCGCGGCTTCTTCGGCGCCCCGGGGCTGCCGCAGGAGAAGGCGGACCAGTACCGCAAGGCCCTCGCGGCGATGTACGCCACGCCCGAATGGAAGGCCGTGCGCGACCGCAACGGTTGGGTCGACATCCACAACCCCGGCGACAAGTTCACCGCGTTCCTGGAAAACCAGGAGAAGGTGATCAAGAAGCTGATGCAGCAGCTCGGCTTCCTCAAATAACGACTCGGTGATCCGGGGCGTCCGCCAGGGATGCCCCGGACCTCTCTCCCTCCGTGTGCGCAACGAGCAGGAGTGGACTCATGACTCTCGAACGCGCCATCGCCCTGATATTCATCGTCGTTTGCGTCGCCTACGGCTACACGGCCTTCGTGGTCATGGAGGCCGCGATGCTCCCGTTCGAGCGCAACATGACGTTCCTGCCCAACGAGCTGCCGAAATGGCTGAGCGTCATCGGCGCGCTGGTGGGAGTGGCCGTGCTCGTCCAGTCCGGTTCCGGGACCGACGGCGAGGCCCCCGAAGACGACATCGACGTCGGCAACCTCCGGCAGTACAAGCTCGGCCAGGCGATCTTTCTGCTGGTGCTCATGGTCGCCTACGCCCTGCTGCTGCGGCCCATCGGCTTCGTGACCATGACGACCCTCTTCCTGGTTGTCGGGGCGATGATTCTCGGCGAGCGGCGCTACATCGTCCTCGTTCCGGTGGCCCTGCTGGCGGCCTTCCTGATCTGGTACTTGGTACAGGAAGTGCTCGGCATCTTCCTCCGACCCTGGCCCTGGTTCCTGTTCATGTAAGGGAGACGAACGATGGTTGAAGGAATCCTCGCCGGTCTGTCCACCGCCTTCAGCATTCAGAACCTCCTCATGGTCATCGCCGGGTGCCTGATCGGTACCTTGATCGGCATGCTGCCGGGTCTCGGCCCGATGTCGATCATCGCCATCATGATCCCCATCGCCATACAGATCGGCGATCCCGCGGCGGCGCTGATCCTCTTGGCGGGCGTGTACTACGGCGCCATCTTCGGCGGCTCCACTTCGTCGATCCTGATCAACGCGCCGGGCGTGGCCGGCACCGTCGCCACGGCGTTCGACGGCTACCCCCTGGCGCGGCAGGGGCAGGCCGGCAAGGCGCTGACCGTGGCCGCCATCGGGTCGTTCTCCGGAGGCACCATCGGCGCCATCCTGCTCATGGGTTTCGCGCCGGGATTGGCCACCGTGGCCCTGCTGTTCCACTCCGCCGAGTACTTCGCGCTGATGGTCGTGGGCCTCGCCGCCATCGCCGCCTTCGCGGGCTCGGGTCAGGTGGGCAAGGCCTTGATGATGACCGTCCTCGGCGTGATGCTGGCGACGGTCGGCGAGAGTGCCCTGTTCAACGCGCCGCGCTTCACCTTCGGCATCCAGGACCTGCAGAGCGGCATCAGCTTCATCACGCTGGCCATGGCGCTGTTCGCCCTCCCCGAGGCCCTGTACCTGGTCCTCAACCCCAAGCGTTCGGAACGCGAGGGGGACGACGGCGGCAAGATCGCCAACCTGCGCATCACGCGTGAGGAGGCCAAGGAGATCGCCCCGGTCATCGGACGCCAGTCGCTCCAGGGGTTCTTCATCGGGGTCATGCCGGGGGCGGGCGCGACCATCGCTTCGTTTCTCGGCTACGCCGTGGAACGCAACATCGCCAAGGGGGAGGACCGGGCGAAGTTCGGCAAGGGCTCCATCAAGGGGCTTGCCGCGCCGGAAACGGCCAACAACGCGGCCTGCACCGGCTCGTTCGTGCCGCTGCTCACCCTGGGCATTCCCGGGTCCGGCACCACCGCCATCCTCCTGGGCGCCCTCATCGCCCTCAACGTGGCGCCGGGACCGCGCCTGATGGTGGACAATCCTTCCATCTTCTGGGCGGTGATCATCTCCATGTACCTCGGCAACGTGGTGCTGCTGGTCCTCAACCTGCCGCTGATCCCGTACATCGCCAAGCTGCTGGAGATCCCGCGCAACTACCTGATCCCGTTCATCCTGTTCTTCACCATGATGGGCAGCTACATCGGCCAGAACAACGCCACCGAGCTACTGCTGCTCACCGGCATGGGACTCGTGGCCACCATCATGCGCATGGCCGGCTACCCGCTGGCGCCGATGCTCATCGGGTTCATCCTCGGACCGTTGCTGGAAAACAACTTCGCCCGCGCCATGAACCTCACCGACGGCATCGGCTTCATATGGGCGCGGCCGATGACCCTGGGGCTGCTGGTCTTCGCCGTGGTGCTGATCTTCCTGCCGTCCATCCGCGCCGGGTTCGCCCGACTCAAGGGAGACGAAGCCGCCCAGGGAGATTGACGGCCGAGACAAGCGGTCACGTCGTCCCACGCCTCCCGCGAGCTATCCCGCGCCTGTCGACAAGGAGACAATGCATGAACGCCGAGACGGGTTTACCCACCGTTCGGGCGGAGCACATCGGCAGCCTGGTCCACCCCGACCCGCTGCTCGAGGTCTTTCAACGGCATGACCGGTACGAGGCCGGGGACGATGAGTTGCAGCGGGCTCAGGACGAGGCGATTCAGGAGATCATCCGAAAGCAGGAAGCCGTGGGGCTGCAAGTGGTGGGCGACGGCGAGTTGCGGCGGCGCAACTTCCAGGAGAGCTTCTCGGCGTGTGTCTCCGGCTTCGACGTCCCGCGGGAATCCATCCGCTTCTACGTCCACGAGAACGTCAACACGACGCCCCTGGAACGCGCCGAGCAGGATTTCAGCGCCGCGGGGCCGGCCATCGTCACGCGGCGCAAGGCCGTTGCCAGACTGAGCCTGACCCGCAATCTGCCGCTGGAGGAGTACCGGTTCGCCAGCGGCGTCGCCGGCCGCGTGGTCAAGCCCACGCTCATCGGCCCGGACCGCATCGCGCAACGGTTCAAGTGGGAAGACTCCCGGTCCGTCTACCCCGGCGGCCTGGACGAGTTCACCGACGACGTCGTCCGCATCGAGCGGACCATGATCGCGGACCTGGTGGCGGCGGGCTGCCGCTACATCCAGATCGACGCGCCCGGCTACACCGCCTACGTGGACCATGTCTCGCTGGAGCGGATGCGCTCCCGCGGCGAGGACCCGGACGAGAACCTCGAGCGGTCCATCCGCGCCGACAACGCCCTGATCGACGGCTTCCCGGGGGTGACCTTCGGCATCCACCTGTGCCGGGGAAACGCCCGCACCCACGACCCCGTGACCGGCGAGTTGGTACCGCAGTGGCACCGGGAGGGGCACTACGACGCCATCGCCGAACGCCTCTTCAACGGCCTGCGGCACCATCGCCTCCTGCTGGAATACGACAGCGAACGCGCGGGCTCCTTCGAACCACTCCGGTTCGTACCCGCGGACAAGACCGTCGTGCTCGGGCTGGTCACCACCAAGAGCGCCCGGCTCGAAAGCGTCGAAGAGCTGAGAAATCACGTGGATGAAGCGAGCCGGCACTGCCCGCTGGAGCAACTGGCCTTGAGCCCGCAGTGTGGCTTCGCCAGCGGCCTCTACCACGAGTCCGTGAGCGAGGACGACCAGTGGCGCAAGCTCGACCGGATCGTGGAGACGGCCGCGGCGATTTGGGGCGGTCCGTAGTGTCGGCTACCGTCCCGGTGCGATGGCGGGCTGCCCTGCCTGCGGCCACGCGCAGGGCGCGCTCGCCTGGGCCAAACGCTCTTCCAGCGGCAGGCCCTCGTCCCAGTGGTAGGCGATGAAGCGCCGGCCGTTGATACCGTCGGACGCCTCCGATGCGAGCCACACCACCGGCTTTTCCATCACGGGCGGCTGGATCAATTCCTCGCGGTTGTACTCGGCGTCCTGGGGGATGAGGTTGGTGTTGGCCGGGCCGCCCGGCACCAGTATGTTGGCGGTGACGCCGGTGCCTTCCAGCTCCTGGCACAGCGTCGCCATGAAGGCCTCGTGCCCGGCCTTGGACGGCCCGTAGGGCGAGCCGTAGGCGCGGTACATGGTGTTCAGGCTGGTGGTGACGCCGATGATGCGGCCCCACCCCTTCTCGATCATGTGCCCGACGGCGGCGCGCACCATGTAGAAGGGACCGGCGCAGTTCACCCCGAAGACCCGCAGCCAAGCCTCGGGCGAGACCTCCCAGCACTTCTCGCGGAACTCGGAGGTCAAGCCGACGTTGCGCGGATTGGTCCCGGCGTTGTTGACGAGGATGTCGAGACCGCCCAGGTCGGTGATGGCGGTGTCCACCGCCCGTGCCGCGCTTTCCCAACTGCTCACGCTCTCCACGATGGGCAGGACGCTGTCCTGGCCGGCCACGGCGCGCACCTCGTCGGCCGTGCGGTTGACCCACTCCTCGCTCACGTCCATCATGGCCACGCGCGCGCCCGCCGCGGTCAGGGCGAACGTCATGCGCCGGCCGAACCCGATGGGGCTGCCCGCCCCGCTCACCAACGCCACTTTTCCTTCCAAGGGTCTGTCAGCCATTTGTAAATGCCTCCTGTTCTGCGAGCGGTTCACGGTGACTCGTGCGCGTCACCACGAACCGGACTCGTACACCAGTGATCCCGGACGATGCAAGGACAGCGCCCCTACTCCGGCGGTTCCAGGCGCGCCTCCATGAACGCGGGGGGCGGCGCGCTCCGCGTGGGCAAGGGCCGCGGCCCGCCCGCGTCGAGCAGCCCCCGCATGAAGGCGTTCTGGCGTTGCCGGGCCGTCCAGAGCGGCACGCCTCGGGTCATGACGGCGAAGAACGTGCGCCCGAATTTCCGCGTGTACGCGACGCCGGCCATGGTGGAGATGCGCAGCACGCGCACGGTTCCGGACTTGCCCACCACCGCTCCGCGGTAGCGTTGCGCCGCCAGCCGGTCCTCCAGAGTCCCGGCATCGACGCCGGCCACCGGGAGCACATCGGCGTAGGCGAGCCCCCGCGCTTTGAGGGTCCGCTCCAGGGCCTTGAACATCGCGACCACGGCCCGCGGGCTCATCTGGTTGTTGCGCCCGTCCCCGGCGGCGTTGTCGATGACGATGAACCGCCGGGGTACGGCCGAGACGGCGGCGCGGAGAATACGCTGCACTTCCGCCGGCCCGCCGACCTGGTACGAGAACTCGTGGAAGTTGTCGTTCGAATGGGCGTTGAAGTCCTTGAGGTGGCGCCGCAGCGGCGGCGAGGCATGCACCACCAGCGGGCGCGGCGGAAGCGGTTTGCTCCGGTCCCGCGCCGTCACGCGCTCGAACCGCAGCTTGTGCTCCTTCAGCGGCATGGATGCGCCGGGGAACAGCGCGCGCGTCACCACCGGCCAACTCGCGGCGGCCAGGCGGCCCGTCCACACGCGCTTCAGCCTGCGTCCCTCGGGGTCCGGGGTCCAGTCGAAGAAGAAAGGCCCCTGGACGCGGATCGCGCCCTTGACCCGGTGGACTCCCTTTTCCCGAAGGCCCAACAGCACCCGGAACGCGTTGGGAAACAGGAAATACGGATCGCCCTCCGACTTCACCACCAGATCCCCGTCCAGGGTGCCGCCGGCTACGGGACCCGCGGCGAGAAAGGTCGTGCGGAAACGCCGGTCCGGGGGAAGCTTCGAAAGAAACGCCAAGGTCGTGGCCACCTTGGTCACCGACGCCGGATGATACGCGCGCGTGGAGTTCAGCGCCGCCAGGACCTTGCCGCTTTCCGCGCGCACGAACACCCCGTGGTCCGCGCCGATCTCCTTGCGCGCCAACGCCTGAAGGGGCAGGTCGGCCGCCGTCGTCGGCGCCGAGAGAAGGTGAAGAGCCAAGGATGCGAGGCCGAGCAGTCTGTACATGGTCCAGAGCGAGACGTTGGGACGGACAGCAACGGTCCAAAGGATAACGCGGCCCGGAACAACCCACAATGCCGATAGCAGGGAAGTCGGCGTCCCCTGCGCAGCGCGGTCGAGGGACGCCGACTCGAGCCGCCGCGCCTTGCGGCCACGAACCCCGAAGGGTATTCAAGGACGAATACGACGACCCACGCAGCGGCGAAGACCCCGACGGGCCGGGAGGACCACGACATGGGTGTTCTGATCGACGGCAAGTGGCACGAGGATGGGCAGGTACAGACGGATTCCCGCGGCAGCTTCGTCCGGGACGATTCGATCTTCCGCAACTGGGTCACCGCGGACGGCGCGCCGGGGACCACCGGCGAGGGCGGTTTCAACGCGGAACCCGGGCGCTACCACCTGTTCGTCTCCCCTTCCTGCCCCTGGGCGCACCGGGCCATGATCCTGCGCAAGCTCAAGCATCTCGAGGACGTGGTCTCCATGTCCAGCGCGGACCGGCCGAAGTCGGCGGGCTGGTCCTATTCCCGCGGCATCGACGACCTCGCCCCCGGCGACGACGGCGTCTTCCGGCTGCACCAAGTCTACACCGCCGCCAAGGGCGACTATAGCGGCAAGGTCACGGTGCCGACGTTGTGGGACCGCCGACGCCGCACCATCGTCAACAACGAGTCGTCGGAAATCATCCGCATGTTCAACACGGCCTTCGACGGCCTCACCGAGGTCCACGACGACTACTACCCGGCGGAGTCGCGCGCGGAGATCGACCGCATCAACGACTTCGTCTACGAGCACGTGAACAACGGCGTGTACCGTGCGGGCTTCGCCAAGTCGCAGAAGGCGTACGAGGAGGCCGTGAAGAAGGTGTTCCACGGCCTCGACACCATGGAGGGTTGGCTGGCCGCGCGCCGCTACCTGACCGGCGCGCGCGTCACCGAGGCCGACTGGCGCGCGTTCCCCACGCTGCTGCGCTTCGATCTGGTGTATCACGGCCACTTCAAGTGCAACCTCCGGCGCGTCCAGGACTATCCCAACCTGTGCGGCTACCTGCGCGAACTGTACCAGTGGCCGGGAGTCCGGGAGACCTGCGACCTCGACAAGATCAAGGCGGGCTACTACGGCAGCCAGTCCCACGTGAACCCCACCGGCATCGTCCCCTTGGGTCCGCCCATGGATCACCTGGAGGAGCCGCACGGGCGCGAGGCCCTGCCCGCGGAGCATTGAGGCGACTCCCGTTCCCGTTTGACTGTCACGCCGGGAGCGTCATAAACAGAAGGCATCCACGCAGGAACACTCGACAGCAACCATGCACCGGCGCGCGGCCACCCTACCGCGCCGGCAACCCGAACGGCGATGCAAGGAGACCAATCATGAGCGAACGCGTATGGGATCGTTATCTCTCGGAACAGGACAAGGCACACGTTGCCATGAGGCCGTCCAAGCCCATCGGCTTCGGCAAACGACCCGCCCTGTTGCTCATCGACCTCTACCGCTGGGTCTTCGGCGACAAGCCCCAGCCCGTGCTGGAGGCCATCGAGGACTGGCCCGGGAACTGCGGCATGGCCGGGTGGAACGCCATCCCCCACATCCAGCGGCTGCTGACCACAGCGCGCGAGGCAGGCATTCCCATCATCCACATCTCCGGCCTGCCGGAAGCGGGCGTCGACGAGTGGTCCTTCCGGCGTGACGGAGGAACCGCCAACCTGTCGCCGGAAGCCCTGGAGCGGCGGCGCACGAAGTTCGACATCATCGACGAGGTAGCGCCGCAACCCGGCGAGGCGGTGCTGCGCAAGCTCTCGCCCAGCGCCTTCTGGGGCACGCCGCTGATGGCGCACCTGAACCAGCACGGCATCGACACCGTCATCGCCTGCGGCGAGAGCACCAGCGGCTGCGTCCGGGCCAGCGTGGTGGACGGCGCCACCTACCGGTTCCGCATGGTGGTGGCGGAGGAGTGCGTGTTCGACCGGCACGAGGCCTGCCACGCCATCAACCTCTTCGACATGAACCAGAAGTACGCCGACGTGCTGGCCCTCGACGACATCGTGCAATACCTGCACGCATGGCGCGCCGAGCGGCCGGCCGAAGCGTAGCGCTCACCGCCAACGCAGGAGGGGCGCCCCCATGGGCGCCCCTCTTTTCTCTTTCACACTCGTACTCCGCCGTCCCCCGGCACGTCATTCCCGCGGAAGCGGGAATCCAGGGGCGGTGGTAGGGCACCGCAGTGGCGTTTCCCCGCCTCACCCCCGCCTGGATTCCCGCTTCCGCGGGAATGACGAAAATGGGGCGTCGTTGCCTCGGGAGTCTTGACACTCCCGCTTTCGTGGCGATGACGTTCCGGAAGTCTCCGGTTACGCGTTGTTCAGGTTGCTGGGCCGCCCGTTCTCCGGCAGCTTCACGCCCCCCTCGCTCGCAGCTTGGCGCAGACGGTCCCACTCATCCCTGAAGCCGCGGGTGTGGCCGCGGAAGTGCGGGATCACGTAGCGGGCGAACAGCTCCAGCGAACGGCGCAGGTTCTCGCTGCCGGTCCACTCGTGGGTGGTGAGCATCAGGCCGCCGAAGCCGCCGGTCTCTTCCTGCATGCGCTCGATGTGGCGGATGGCGTCGTCCGGCGTGCCGATGATCCAGTCGCGCCGGTCCGCGCCCGAGCGGGGCGTGATCTCCGACTCCGGCTGGTCGGGGTAAGCCTCGTAGGGCCTCTTGAGGCCGATGGCGAAGAAGTACTGCATGTCACGGGCGATACCCGCCTCCACGTCCGCCCAAGCCTGCTCCCGGGTCTCCGCGAGATAGACGCTGGTGGCGATGCGCCAGTTGTCCCGGCTGGCGCTCTTGCCGTACCGGGCCGCGGCGGCCTCCACGGTCTTCCACTGCTCGGCGTGGGCCGGGTTGCGCCAGCGGTTCTTGCCGGCGGGAGACAGCAGCATCATGCCGTGCCGGGCGGCCATCTCCAGGCTCCCGGACGTTCCCGACGAAGCCACGGCCAGCGGCATGCGCGGCTGCTGGTAGGAGCGAAGCTGCAGCCGCATGCCCTCGAAGCTCCAGAACTCGCCGTGATGGTCGATGGGCTCGGGCGACTCCAGCAGGCGCACGATGATGTCCACGGACTCGGCCAGCATGGCGTGGAGCTTTTCGTTGGGCAGGCCGAAGAGCTTCTTGTCGGTCACCAGCGCGCTCGGTCCCACGCCCAGGATGGCGCGCCCGCGGGTGAGGTGGTCGAGGAACGCCATGCGCTCGGCCACGTGGAACGGGTGGTGGAACGGCGTATTGATCACCGACGTGCCCAGGCGGATGCGCTTGGCGTGGGCCGCGGCCTTGGCCAGTGCCAATTCCGGCGCGGGCATGTTCTCCCAGCCGCCGGAATGGTGCTCGCCGATGAAGAACTCGTCGAAGTCCAGTTCCTCCGCGTAGTGGATGAGCGAGATGTCCCGGTCGTAGGCCAGCGCCGGATTCTCCGAAGGATCGTGGATCGGCATCATGAAAAAGGAGAATTTCATCGTGTGACCTCGCTGGTGTTCGGTCCGGTCATTGCGCCAGGAGCGTGTCCGAGAAGTCGAAAGACCCCCCTTACTCGGACAGACTCCTAGGCGGCGACAAAGTAACCGCCGGCGATGGCGTCGTGCCACAGCTTGATGGCGACCGGCGCGATCCCCTGCGGCAGTCCGTCCTCGGCCTTCCAGAAGCTGTGCACGCCGGCGCCGAACTGCGTCAGGTGGGTCCGGGGCGCGGGGCGCATGGCCGCGAAGGCGGGCAGGATGACTTCCTTGTAGACCTCCGGGCTGTGGTCGCGGCTGTCCTTGGTGATGGCGAACAGGAACGGCGGCAGCGGCGGCGCGTCCGCGCCGGACAGCTCCCGCGGATAGCCGCGGTAGCGGGCCACCAGGGCCTCGGTCTCGTCGGCGTTCATCCCCAGGCGCTTCGCGCTGACCTGGGCGGCCTCGGTCAATGAGCCGGCGATGTCGTGGGTGATGACATACTCGGCCTTGAACTGAGGCCGCGCCTTGGCCCGCTCCCAGGTGTCGAGGATCTCCTCCATCAGCATGGGTAGTTGCATCAAGGCCGCCGGCCCCTGCTGTCCCAGGGCCTCGGGCCCGGCGTAGCGGGCGAGGTCGCGCCAGGTGCGGATGTACAGCTCGTTGAAGGGGTCGCTGCGCGCGGCGTCCTCGGTGCTCACGCGCTCGAAGCCGGAGACCTTTCCCATCGAACCGCTCCAATTGTCGCGCATGGCGCCCACGTGGCCAAACGGCGTGTGCTCCGTGGCCACCACGCCGGCGAAGTTGGGAACGCGCTGGGACAGCATGGAGACGAAGGGTCCGCCGGTGGAGTGGCCCTCGCCGTAGATGGAGAACGTCCCCTCGGGCAGGTGCCGCCGCATGGCCTCCTTCATGCCCTCCTCGAAGGCCACGGGCCACGCCGCCATGCGGTAGTAGAAGTTGGTGCCGGGCTTGGCCCGGGCCACGGTGCGGGTGCCGTAGCGCGGCCGCATGGTGACGTCGCGCGCCACCTCGTACTCGTCGCGCCCGATGGGTTCGCCCTGCTTCCAGATGGGCGTGCGCACGCTGCCGTCCGCGTGGATGGTGTCGTCGGGCCAGTCGCGGCTCGCGTCCGGGAAGTAGAACCGCCCGGGGAACGTGCCGCTCAAGACCTTGAAGCCGAACTTGCCGGCCGCGAGCATGGCCACCCGCTCCATGATCTTGTAGTCCCCCGACCCGCCGTGGAGGAGGAAGATGCCCACCTTGCGGCCGTCCGCGCCGGCGGGAATCCGGCTCTCGTCCTCGGGCTCGTACACGGCCACGGCGATGTCCCATTCCAGCCCCAGCGCCTCGATGCGGATGATGTCCTCCTCGACGCGCACGGGGATGTCGGGCCTGGCGAGGACCGTTTCGGAGTCGCGGATGGTCTGTTCACGGGATATGGCCGCGGGCAGTTCGATGGTTGAAGCGGACATGGGCAACCTCCGGTGGTGATGCGAGTTCCTGTCTACTATAGACGCCGGGCCGCCGCCACATGTCCGCCCAACCCCCCATCTTGCCGACGGCGGGCAATCCTGCGCATATAGTCGGGGACTCGGTTCCAGGACGCCACGCCATGTTCCGCTTCTCCCCCAACCCCAACGACGCGCACCGCATCCATTGGCAGGACTGGGGCCCCGCCGCGTTCGAGCGCGCCCGCGACGAGGGCAAGCCCGTGATGCTCTTCCTCGGCGCCTTCTGGTGCGGCGTCTGCCAGCGCATGGACGAGACCACGCTGTCGCACACGGAGGTCATCGCGCTGCTCAACGCCTACTTCGTGCCGGTGCGGGTGGAGGACGCCCAGCGCCCGGACATCGACGTGCGCTACAACCGGAACGGCTGGCCCACCATCGTGTTCATGAGCGCCGAGGGCGACTATCTCGCCGGGATCAACTACCTGTCGGCCACGGACTTTACCGACGTGCTGGTGCGGATTCACGTGGGGTACCAGGAGCGCGGGACCGATTCGGGGACGGACCCTGCCGCAACAGTCTCCACGGGACCCGATCCGGCGGCGTGGAGCACCGTCGAGCCGGAGCGCGAAGCGCCGGCGAGTTCCGCACCGGTTACGACTTCAGCGCCGTCTTCACCGGCTGCGGTACCGCATCATGCGTCGCCCGAAAACCCATCCCCCGACCCGGGCACGCTGGACCGGATCGCGGAGACCGTCTGGCGCCTCGCCGATCCCGTGCACGGCGGCTACGAGATCGACCGCAAGTTCCCCCACTGCGAAGTCAACGAGTTCCTGCTCCTGCGCCACCAGGCCACGGGCGATGCGCGTTTCCTCAATCACGTGCGCCTCACCCTCTACAACATGCACCAGAGCAAAACCCACGATCCCGAGGGCGGTTTCTTCCGCTATTCGTCCAAACGGGACTGGAGCGAGCCCCACCACGAGAAACTGCTGGCCGACCACGCCGGCCTGTTGGACAACGCCCTTCACGTGTTCGAGCTGACGCGGGAGTCCTTCTTCCGCGAACTGGCCGAAGAGTTGCTCGAGTATCTCCAGCGGGGTTTCCGCGACCCTTCCATGCCGTTCTTCCACGGCTGCCGCGACTACATCCGCGTCACCCCCGGCCGGGACGATCCCCCGGGTTCGCTGCCGCACAGGAACCGCGGCATGTTCTCCATCACCGATCCGTGGATGTACACCGACGCCAACGCCCGCGCCGTCCGTGCCTGCCTGCGAGCCGCTCGAACCCTCGGGCGCCAGGACTGTGCCGAGCACGCGCTGGCGACGCTGCGCCTGCTGTTGGAGCGCTCCTGGGACGGCACCCGCGGCATGGCGCACTACTTCGACGACGCCCCGCGCCTGCGGGGACTGCTGGCCGACCAGGTCTGGATGGGACGCGCGCTGATCTCGGGATTCGAGACGACCCACGACTCGCTGTTCCGGCAACGAGCCGAGGTGCTCGCGGATTTCGTCCGCGCCCGCTTGCGGAATCCCGCCGGAGGTTACTTCGACATCGCCGAGAAGGGCCCGGCCTACCTCCACTACCCGCTCACCCTCATCACCGAGAACGGTGCCGCGGCACGCTTCTTCCTCGAACTGTTCGACCTGACCGGGAAGGCCGAGCACCGTGACGCCGCCCTGTGGGCGCTCAAATGCTTCGTCGGAGACTTCGCCGATTACGGCGTGCACGTGGCGGAATACGGCACCGCCCTGGGCGAGTACGTCGCGCGCGCCGATCCGGGGTGATCACCCCTCCCCCGCCCCTGGATTCCCGCTTCCGCGGGAATGACGATTCGGGGCGTTGGCGCCGATTCTTCTCCAAGCGTTGCCACGGCCATGGGAGCCGCGATCCGTGGATGGACGCGGGCGTTCAACCGCTTTGAATCCCCTCGTGAATGTGGAATCATGTGCCCGACCTCGAAGGATGGAGGGCATTGCGTGAACCTGACCCTGGCGTACCATCCGGTGCGAGCCCTGCGATTCGGCTCGCAGACACGGCTGGACGGAACCACACTCGAAATCGACACCGACGAGCTTCGCCGCGTGCTGCTCGAGGACGAGGCGCTGAGCGACGCCACCTTCGACCTCGCGGCGCCGGGTGAGGACTGCCGAGCCGGGCCCGTGTTCGACGTCGTCGAGCCCCGGGCCAAGGCGGACGGCGGCAGCCCCGACTTCCCCGGCATCCTCGGCCCTCCGGTGACGGCCGGCATGGGCACGACCCACGTGCTGTCGGGCATGGCGGTCACGGTGCTGGACGAGCATGCCGCGGGGGGCTCGCGCGGCGCCGTCGGCCGGGTGCTCCAGATGAACGGGCCGGCCGCGGAGGGTTCGTGGTACGCCGGGCTGCATCACCTGATCGCCATTCCCCGCGTGAAGGCGGGGACGGAAGCCCATGCGGCCAAGCGGGCGAAACGCGTGGCCGCGCTCAGGGCCGCCGTTCACCTGGCCCGGGCGGCGCTCTCCCAAGCGCCCGCGGAGAGCCGCGCGTTCGAGCCCGTCAATCCGGGGCCTCCGGGACGCGCCGATCTTCCCCGGGTGGCGTACGTGGGGCAGATCTTCTCGCGTCAGCGGGCGGCGGAGTTGGACGAGCCGGTGCTCTACGGACTCAACACCACCGGCATGCTGCCGGTCCTGTTGCACCCGGACGAGTGGCTCGACGGCGCACTGGTGACCTCCTACTACACGTCCATGGGCGGCGCCGAGACCTTTGGCTACCAGAACCATCCCATCATCATGGAGTTGTATCGGCGGCACCACGCCGGCGAGTTGAACTTCGTCGGCGCCGTGGCGAGCATCGCCGGCTCGGACAACGCCGACCGCGACCGCAACTGCCGCACGGCCGCTTCCCTGGTGCGGTGGGCACTCAACGCCGATGCCGCGGTGCTCACCAAGTACGGCGGCGGCGTGCCCCACGCGGACCTGGCGGAGACCGCGCGGCTCCTGGAGTCCGCGGGCATACGCACTTCGGTCATGGTGTCGGACGTATCACGCGACCGCCGCGTGGAGTCGGCCCTGCTGTTCAACTTCCCCGAAGTCAACGCCATCGTCTACGGCGGCGGCAACGACACCCGCTGGCAAGTGCCGCCGGCCGGCCGCATCATCGCCGCGACCCCGGCCATCGGCGAGCTTCTTGCCGGCGTCCGGGAGCTCAACGCCATGAACGTGGCCGGCATCACCAACCAGCAGGGCGCGTCGCGGCTGCGCGCGGTGGTTTACTGAAATGTGTGCGTCACAGCTTTGAGCAGGGAGACCCTAACCATGAGGATCGTCCACTACCTGAACCAGTTCTTCGGGGGCATCGGCGGCGAGGAGCAGGCCGGGAGCCCGCTTCGAGCGGTCGAGAACGCCGTCGGTCCGGCCCGGCTGCTGGAGCAGACCCTGGGTGACGGGGCCGCCGTGGTCCACACCCTGGTGTGCGGCGACAACCACGCGGTGGAGCACCAGGAGGAGCTGGTGGCCGCCGTCCTGGACCATGTCCGCGGCGCCCGCGCCGACCTGTTCGTGGCCGGCCCCTGCTTTGACGCGGGACGTTACGGCATGGCCGCCGGCGCCCTGTGCACCGCCGTGCAAAACGAGCTCGGCATCCCGGCCGTCACCGCCATGCACGAGGAGAACCCCGGCGTCGACCTCTACCGCGAGGGCCTCTACATCGTCGACTCCGGCAAGAACGCCGCCAAAATGAAGCCGGTGGTCCAACGCATGGCCGGCCTCGCGCGCAAGCTGGTGGCCGGCGATGCCATCGGCCTGCCCGGCGAAGAGGGCTACCTGACCCGCGGCCTGATACGGGACCAGTTCGTGGACAGGACCTCGGCCGAGCGGCTCGTGGACATGGTCCTGGCCAAGGTCCAGGGGCAGCCGTTCGACACCGAGATGCCCGTCACCGCCTTCGAGCCCGTGACCAAGCCCAGCGGCGTCGACGACCTGTCCAAGGCCAAGGTCATGCTCATCACCGACGGCGGCCTCGTGCCCAAGGGCAACCCGGACAACATCGAAGGCATGGCCGCCACCCGCTGGGGCGCCTACGACATCGCCGGCGCCGACGACCTGGCGGGAGAGGATTACGAGATCTCCCACGGCGGCTACGACCCGCGCTTCGTCCAGGCCGACCCCGACCGCCTCGTGCCCCTCGACGCCCTGCGGCAACTGGAGAAGGAAGGTGTGGTCGGCAAGGTCCACGGCGAGTTCCTCTCCACCTCGGGCCTGTCCAACCCCCTGTCCAACACCCGCCGGCTGGGCCGCGAGATGGCCGAGAAGGTCAAGCGCGAGGGAGTCGACGCCGTCATCCTCACCTCCACGTGAGGCACCAGCACTCGCAGCGGCGCTGCGATCACCACCGAGCTCGAGAAGGCCGGCGTCCCCGTCGTGCAGATGACCTCCGCCCTCCCCATCGCCAAGATGGTCGGCTCCAACCGCGTCGTACTCGGCCACGGCATCGTCCACGTGGCCGGAGACGCGAGCCTGCCGGCGGAGGAGGAAAAGGCCCTGAGGCGCAGGCTCGTGGAGGAGGCGCTGGATTCGTTGAAGGCGGAGGGGGGCGCGGACTAACCTCGAGCAGTTTGAGACTCTCGTCTGTTCTTGCGATACTGCGAACTTATCGGGTGATTCTTACCCATAACGGTTCCCAGCGTCGGTCAGCCTCGACGTTGCGAAACGAATTGTGCAGAGCATCGTCATCTCTGCTTGTTTATTCACACCTCCAAAGAAGGCGGAAAAAGGAAATGTTGAAACATCTTGAGGTGCACAACTTCAAGGCATGGCACAGCCTCGATTTGAAGCTGGGAAAGGTCACCGGGCTGTTCGGTACGAACAGTTCGGGCAAGAGCAGCGTGCTTCAGTTTCTCCTGCTCTTGAAACAAACCAAGGACGCCACCGACCGCGGCTTGGTACTGGACTTCGGTGGGCCGAACCAACTCGTAAACCTTGGGACGTACGAATCCATCGTACACCGCGGTGACCATACTGCGGAGATCGCCTGGACCATGCACTGGGACCTCGTGAAGACGCTGAGGGTCGCCGACCCGATGAGCCCTCGCAACCCCGCATTATTTGAAGGAAAGAGTCTGCAAGAAAGTTCTCGCGTGGCATTTGTGGATTCACATCTGTCGACACGATACGTGAAATACGGGTTTTCCGACGCGGTCTTCTCCATTGAACCCAAGGGAGCAAGTTCCGACAAATTCGATCTTGCCTCGGAGGGAGACACCGCACCGCAGCTCATTCGGAATCCAGGTCGGCCGTGGCCTCTCCCCCATCCCCTCAAGACCCACCTCTTTCCCGACCAAGCTTATATCTACTTCCAGAACACGGGCTTCTTGAGGGACTTCGTAGCCGAGTACGAAGCGTTGATGGACAGAGTTGTCTATCTGGGTCCGCTTCGAGAGCATCCGCAGCGAGAGTACCGGTGGTCCGGTGCGAGCCCCCACGACGTAGGACCACGAGGAGAACGCACAGTAGATGCCATCCTTGCGGCCACGGCACGAAACGACGAGCAAAACCTTGCACCGCGTCGCCGATACATGAAGTTTCAGGAAATGATCGCCTACTGGTTACGAGAGCTTGGACTGATCCATTCCTTCGAGATCAAGGAAATAGGGTCCGGGACAAATTTGTATCAAGCGTGTGTCCGAACAGCACCTGACAGCCCAGAGACGATGTTGACGGATGTTGGTTTCGGGGTTTCGCAAATCCTGCCCGTCTTGGTCCTCCTGTGTCGGGTCGGAGGAGGCGCCCCGCAGGGCTGGCCTCCGTCCGCCGCTCAAACGGCTCGTACAGTTTTCCCGTAAGCCGCTTTCACAAAGGTGTCTCATGGAGGGTTCAAGGACGGAACCAGTGAG